>JACKZZ010016658.1_pt1 | contig 10478 bp, 4 predicted proteins | sample 8027871 | NCBI WGS metagenome assembly JACKZZ01 (sample SAMN15724774, study PRJNA655200) | protist metagenome | isolation source: fluorescence activated cell sorting (FACS) single amplified genomes of... | place: USA: West Boothbay Harbor, Gulf of Maine | collected 2000-07-19
ATGGACGACAAGGGTGTTGGATGGTATTAAGGTATGTAGTAGGCCATAGCATTGCCGGGCCGCCTCCTCCTTTTTTCAAGAAACTACAAGCAAGGACTAAACACACTTCATTTTACCAGGGCCTCGTAGCCGTACGCACGTACCACTTAGTATACGTGTTCTTATCACATCAATCAGTAGGAGTTAGGCGGTACTATATAGTATTATTAATATTAATATTTGTAATTTCTAGACGACTTGTGTTTTACTAATAATAGAAAGAACGAACTAGCTGTTAGCACTACCTACTATTAATAAAACTAGATTATACCAGTATGTCAGATGGATGCACGTTGATAGTACATAGCACGCCCACAGCACGCCCAGCATGCCCAGCACATGCGATGGAAAGCAATGTACGGATGGTAGCAGCAGCTTACGCCATAACACTATTAATAACGACACCAACACTACTTGAAATCACCTTGCTATATAGGATGGAGATTTAAGATTGCAGTACTAGGAGATTATTATATTATACGTAGTAGTATTATATGTATAGCAGTACTAAATATTATACAATTTATATATGTAGTCTTGTATTTAATAGTATGATCATACGGAGTAGTAGTAGTACTGTTTGTACATAAACTGAGCGTGGCCGTAGATGGGTTTAGTCCTGGCCGTATAGTAGTACTGAATACTGTACTGTATACTGTACTGTGTACTGTACTGTGTACTGTACTGTGTACTGTAGTATATCATCGATTCTTGGGAGGATCTTCTTCTTAATAGTGATTTAGTGTCATTATCATGATATTCAGTAGTTGTAAATTGTAAATCTTCCAGTATTACATATTACTATTGTATTATTTATACTATTATTTACTGTTGCGTACTATTCTTCTATTATCTTCTCTCATTAGTGGTGGTGCCTACTATGTTTGTTATTGTTATTATTATTATTATATATTATTATATGTTATTAAATAAAATAATATCATCATGTATTATTACAATGCATAATACAACAACATAACAAACAACACTATTACCATTATATTATACATCATCGTAAACAACCATCCAATCCATTTTTATCATCGTCGACGGTGCTTCACACATTGCACACATTCGATTTTATCTACAGCCTGTGTACAAACGTCTTGCTAGTAGAGTAATATAATATTATTATCACTATCACGAATCATTCATAGATTTATATTTAAAAATTAAACCATAACGTTTTCATTCATATTGATAATAAAGAATAAACTATGTTAAATAAATTAATATTACAAGTCATATTTGTTGTTATTTTCGTTACAACATCACAATGTTTTATCAACGCACAAGGTATTGTGCCAGCTACAATAAATAATAATGGTGGAGGTTCAAACCATGGCCTTGGTAGTGGTGGTCTTGGTAATGGTGCTGAGGGGGATAGCAAACCAATGTCAACAGGGCAATGTAGTTTTCAAACTTCACAAGGTTTACATTATGATTTCTCACATTTGCGTAAGTCAGGAGGTGAAGACTATACAAAAATTATTCAAGTTGGTCCGAATATACAATTTATTTACCGTATGAACTTATGCGCGAATACATTAGTTAACTGTCAAAACGAGCCAGCACCAGCAACGGAGGCATTGAAAATCCCAGCGGGTGAAACTTGCCGTGTGCTTGGCCGATTGGCGGGTGCGAAGTGGAAAGTAATTGACACTCCAAAATCCGATAAAAATCCATGGGGGAAAGATTTGGAGTTGACATATATAAATGGTGACATGTGTGATCCTGCAAAAGCAACATCTCGAAGTGTTACATTAAGATTGCAATGTGATTTAACAGCTAAAGACCCGAGTAAATTTTTCACGGAAGTAAAGAAAGAGGCAACATGTAATACGCAGTACGTATTTCAATCTGCTGAAGTATGTCCATCTCAAGGGAAATCGCATGTATTAAAATTGTTAACTTTCCTTTTGACCATTTTTACCATATATTGTATACTAGGGGCTGCGATACAAAAATTTTACATGAATAAACCGTGGGGAGTTGAACTTATTCCGAATTATAATTTTTGGATGGATTTTCCGAATCTGGTACAAGATGGTATTTCATTTACAATGGACAAAATAAAACAAATCCAAGAACATGGAATTGGTAGCTTATTAAGTGGTGCAGCCGCCGCCGGTGGTGATTTTGGTGCTGGTAATAGTGGAAAACGTGGTGCACGATATGGTAAAGCTACTGGTACACGTAATAGTGGCGTTTAATAAAATCACAGATCATATACAATCTGGAGCGGGAGGTGCACATATCATATACCTGTACGCACGCCTATGTAGATTATATAAGGTGTGGTACATGCATGTCGTGATGCTAGAAAAAATTTACGTACAGTATAATAATAATAAATAAATATAATTAAATTAATATTATTTAATATTATTATATTTTTTTATATTAATAATTATTATTTTTTAAATCTTTATTAATTAATAGTAAATCTTAATTATTATTATATTTTTATCATCATCCTTAGTTGTTATATAGTGCCTTATTATTATTATTTTTTTATAATAATATAATAATATAGTGTATAAATAGTAGTATAATAGTAGTATCACATCATCATTACGTATAGTAATAGTACAACATATATATTATTTATTATTAATAATAATAATAATAAAGTTATTTATTTTAATTTAATTTATTATTTTTTTATATTTTTTTTTAGTAGTATAAGTAGTAGTATAGTAGTAAGTATATTATTTAACAAAATAAGAAGTAATAGTGGATCAACAGTGCAACACAAGCAGATTCTGGAATTGACTTCGTCTTTGTCTTCTTTTCTGTTCCGCGTGCCACTGTTCAATATACTTATCTTCAACGTTGTCATTCCATTTTATTTATTTCATTCGTGCATCTTTCTTGCAATAAATAATGGCATCACCAACGTCTGTACGAGCATCGTTAAGATCAATATTACGCAGCGTAGGATATTCTACTGAACGCGGTATTAGTGTTATAAAGAAATTTCGTGAATCAAAAAATATACAAAATGAAGATGAGCTAAGTAAAATGAAAAATATTGCACGTGACTATGCAGAAATGCTGGCGGCAACTAGGGAAAAACACAGATTAATCATATTAGACAGTGGTGCAGAACGTTTGCTTGATGGAAAAGAATTGGTGCGTCGATCGGCTAGACGCGTCGGGTTAAATATGCATGGCGATGTACATAATAAATAAGCCTTTAAGTTAAAGCTTTTAATAAACTTATATTAATATATAATTAATTCTTATATAATTAATTCTTTTACTCATTAAATTATAAATAAAAATTTTATATAAAAGATATATAAGATATAATATATATATATATATATATATGTATGTATGAATGTAATAATATGGACCATTAAAATGAATATTTTTAAAAAGAGTTTTAACGTTTCTTTTGTTTTCTATCATTTTCTAACAACTTCAACGCTAAAGCTTTCGCACTATGGCCCATCCTACTTATTCGACGGGATTGACTTGATGAATGTATAGAGGAAGTCCCAGTACCCCATCTTGGGACACCTCCATTACGGTACATTGATGGATTATTTGACGCACCACCTCGTATACTTGACTGATCAGACATCATATCAGGGTTTGATGATAAAACTAAACTATAATGATCATCGCCGCCTCCGTAAATGCTATTTTGGTAATTTTGTGTACCTCTTTGCTTTTTAATAATTGTCCTTTGATTCTGTTTCATAGCGATTTGTTCATATCTAGTAGCATTGTATCTAATACTACCAAGTTTTCTTTTATTTACATTAGTAGTAGTAACATTGTTGTTTTTCATCTTATTTTTTGTAGTTACAATTTTTTGGGCTATTGCTGCATTTACATTGTTTTTCTCCAGCGACAAATTATTATTATTGCTATCACTAGTGTCTTTATCTTCTATCATATTTTGAGGACCATTGCTGAGAGAAAATGATGGATCCCTCTTATCATTTAATAATCGCATTTTTTTTGTATCAGTTTTATTTTGATCGCTATATGCCCATTGATACTTTTCACGATGTTGTTTTATAGATTTCTCTTGCAATTTATGGTACTCATAATTATCTTGACTAGTATGTTTTGATAAATATTCATCTATTGTAAGAACATTATCTTGATGCCTCGAGTTGCGTGAAGCTTCGTTTTTGTTTTCAATGCCGCTTATACGGGAGACTTTCAATGGTTTTTCTTCTTCTAGGAAACTGCTTTCATGATTATTTGGTGACGATGACAATTTTGATGGCGGTATAAGGCCAGCTAGTTCAAAAAGTTTAGACTGCGCACTATCAAGATTATCTAAGTCTCCCTCACGCGGAGCAGTATATTGTGGCATTGCGTCTCCCTCGTTGCTAGCGTATTCATCATCATCTTTATTAACATCATTGTTTTGGTACTCTATTCCTGCGGCTTGCGCCTTTAAACGCTTTAAGTCTGGAAAAAATTGTTTTTCAATAACGCTGCTAAGGCCCTCAACGAAGTCACGTTCTCTTAACACACGTTTCCCCCCCAACATTTTCCTATTAGTTGTATATGTCATTGATGGCGCAACAAATGATGATACTATGGACGAAGCTGCACCATCGTATTTATTACAAAAATTTTTCATGTTGCTAAAGTTTCAATTTAGTGATCATTTTTTTCTATGATGAAACAGCTTTTGCTGCTGACAGCTAGCTACAATAGATGTTGGTGTTGTCGCTCAATCATCATCACATCATCATAATAAAAAATATGAATAATTAATAATAATAATAATAAAATATATAATAAGCGAATAATAATAATAATAAATAAATAAAATAATAATAATAATAATACTACCTGTAAATAAAATAAAAATAAAAAAAAGAAGCAGAAGAAGAAAGTATAATAAAGTGTGTAGTAATTTTAATAATAAAAAAATAATAATAATTTCAATAAAATGGCCAATATAAATAATAATACACTATAAATAATTTAAAATTTACGAATTTTATTTATTATTATTACGTAGGTATTAGTGTAGTGATTTAATAACTAAAAAAACCTAGTATAAAAATAAAACAACACACAACTTGAAAACTATTTATATTATTATTATTACCACCGCGAGAGTATTTTTATTAATTTATATTAAAGAAAGTAAAAAATTGGTTGTTTCCCATGTGAATGCTGGAATGCCAGAATGGTTAAGGATAATTATTATGTGGTAGTAGTAGTTGTTGTAGTTTGTAAATAAAGCTCGTCAACTTGTGTTGATTTTGTTCTCTCTTTATTACACTATCCGCGTATATTATCCGGTAAGTAAATGATTAATTAAGTAAATAGAAAACACCAGAAATAATAATAACGAGACAGCAATAAATATGGGAAATACGTGCTGTCCGCAAACTAGAAGTAAAGATGATAATAATGGAAGCTTTAATGTTTGTATGAACGAAGCAGAAATGAATATGTCAGAACTCGACCGGGTATTGAAATTTAAAACTATGTTTGATAGGCCAATGTCTAAAGGAAATGCAAGAGATGCCGTTCGCTTGTTGTCCAGGGTTAAAGTGCTTGGACCAAGTAAACACCAAGATACACAAAAAAATGATATTACTGTTATTAATATAAATAACGAAAACTTATTATACAAAGTTGCGTTTGAAGTTGCGAGTTTATTCGAAGCGGAGGAACAAGAAAAAGTATTCAGGGTATCTAAAGAGTTGAAGGACACTCATGGTGCTTTAGATACAGCTCAACCAAATGCATTGCTTGATTTAACCTCTGCATTTTTTGATAAACTTGGAAAAGATTGTTCACCAGTATGCCGTGTATTTAAATTATTTCATCAAAAATACATCTTAGAGGCCGTGTGTGCATTGAAGTTTCAAGGGGGCTTGTTGAATGTAACTACGCGAGATTTAAAATGGGATATACATATATCAAAAAAAGAATCACAACAAACGAACAAAACGAAAATCATTGTAAAACATATTAGAACAGAAATCATAATTACAAGTGACGAAGCTAAAAATATTAATGCGTTCAACCATAAGAATATGAATATACCAACAATAAAATATGAATTAGAATTAGTTTTCAATGAAATATTTGATTTACTTTTAAAAGCAAGGTTGTCAATTTTAGAAATTGATGATAAAGGAACCAGTATCAAATATTTACCAAAGGAGATTATAAATATAAAAAACAATTTAATGTTAACCAAAAAAGCAATTAACATCTTTGAATCCACAACCAACGTATAGTTCTCGAATTTATTGACTCAGTCGCTGTATTCTTTTGCAGAGGAGGAATTATCATATGCGAATACTTTATATTTATTTTTTTCTCATCTTGTATTCAACAATATTTATAAATATAATAATAATATAATAAATATAATATATACGAGTATACTCGTATATATATCATACGTATGATATGAGTAAGAATATGTAAAATTTTATTAAATAAATGAGTAAGAATTTAATTATATACTATTTTACTAATACTCTTATTATATGTGTAAGAATTAAGGTACTTGGTAGCTCGAGTAATATATACGAGGTTCGTTTCCATACTTTAACATTAATATCAAACCCCACCTCCCGCGCGATCAGCATCTACCCGTTCTAGTTCTTGGCCTATGTCATCAACCATTGTATCGGTCACATCATCTATAAAACTATCGAATGTTTGTTCCTTTTTAGAATTTGATGCACTGGCTTTACGTTTTGGCTTTGATACAAATGCAGATTGCGTTCGAAGTAGAGACGAGCCTCTACCACTTCCTTTCTTACGCATATTTCTAGCTTTTGACAATAACATTGAATAAACCTTTTGTTCACTACGATTACGCAAATTTGAATTTTCTTTTGCTCTGGACATCTGTTCTCGGGATAACGTTACTTTTAAAGTAGATCGCAATACTTTTTCAAGTGCGCCTGCGGTATCATAGCTATTTTCAACCATACGGCCAATTGTATGCTTTGACAAAATTAAAACGGTGGAAAGTGTTTTGGCTTTTGTGGTACTTAAACGCAAAATATTTAACATAAGGGCCTTTTCACCAAAATAAGATCCTCCCCTGTACGTTCGAAAAGTGTCATCCACGTCGTTGTGACCAGTGTCATCACCTTTTAGCTCAATAACGGTTCCTACCTGTACTAAATACAATGCATTACCAGGATCGCCCTTTTCATATATAATATCATTTGAGGAATACACCTGTGGTTTCATGTGCGACAAAATTTGACATGCTTCAGGCTTATTTAGCAATTTAAAGATAGTATGTTTAAATTTATTAGCATCGTCACCATACAAATGCAACCAAATTTTGTTGCGGGTACTTTTAGGTAATTCGTGTAATAAATCTTGTTCATCAAATGCAGACCTATTGTCAAATAGGTACCGAAAGAATTCTTCTACTTTTTTCTTTAGTGATCTAGCAACGTGCTTCTCTTTTAAATATGACGATACCTCTAACAATTTGTCCTCTTTTCTAGCTTTAGCGATATCATGTGACATTGTGGTTGCGGCTACATTACCAATAACATAGCCAAACAAAGTTGCCCCCATTACCATGACACAAATGGCTGTGATACGCTCATCACGCGATACAGGCGTGATATCGCCGTAACCGACTGTTGTCATAGTTGTGAAGGCCCAGTATAATGATGCTATGTAATGATCTAGTTTACTATATTGCTGTTGGTGCAAATTCAATTTGTTTGCTGCACCCCACCAAGTGTTATTGACTTGATGAGCAGTAGTAGCAGCATATCCACCGCTAGCACTAAACCAAATACAACCAATGAAATGGGCATTTACAACTAGCAAAAGGACCAGTTTCATTAATTTAAATGTATTCGGGCTATCAAATATTTCTTCAACTGAATCTTGTATTTTACCAAGTTTCAAAACCCTAGCGAGTTTTAATAAACGAATCAATCGCAAACCCCTGATTAACTTCATTAATCGCAATGATTCAGCTGTGCCGCTGGAGTCACTAGTAGCAGTTAGCGAAGCGATCCATCCCGCCACTTTATCACTTGGAAGTGTTGATAAAATATCTATTGTAAACCAAGACTTCAAATAATTTTTTCGTATTAGCTTACGATCCACAACAAATGCCCTTTTCTCAGGATCTGTATATACCGTTCTACTCGTTACAAAAATATCGATTAAAAATAGGAAATCAACAAACCATTCCCAAAAAATTTCAAATGGTGTCTCAGGCTCTATTTCAAATGCTAAAGCTAACGGAATCCATATAACACTGTAAATAATTAATACTCCTATAAAACCATCCCAACTTTGTTTATTTTTACTGTTTGGGTATATAAAACCGAGCTGATACAAAAATGCTTGGGTGACATTTGCTTCTATCATTGTCTTTGGTAGGTGTTGAACTTTAGAAAAGCGCCTTTGCAAGGCTTTGATTGCACTGCTATTGTGATGCTCTTCTGCATCGTCTATTTTCTTTTCGTTTTCGTCATCATCGGATTCGTCAATATCGTATTCATCTTCATCTCCCAGCGGTAACCTATTTCTGTATTTAGCGTTGAAAATACAATGAATTAGATCATCTTTGTCAGCATTATTTATATGGGTATGTTCTAAATTAGTCTTTCCAAATACGTGTTTTTGCGATTTTGCTCGTGCTATTGATAAAGATCTGCGTTTGACTTTATTTTTAAATTTTCCATTTATTACAATTTTGATGTTACGCCTATTTGCATTGTTTTTTTCAGTAGTTGCTTCATTATGAAGAGCTACTACTTCAGATATTTTTGATTTTAAATTTTTTCCATCAACCAGTAGAGGTTTTAATAAGTCTGGAACTTCGTTTATAACTTCAAGATCCTCTTTTGTGATAACTAACGCATCACAATTTGATGCGGCGCGAACGAAGCAAAGCGATTTATCACCAGTACCTTGGCATTCATGCCCAAAGTGTCCACCTGCTGTAAACATTGCAATTAATTGCCCTGTCACATTAATACTTGTATCATTTGTGTCCTTGTAATCATCAATTTTAGTAAAAATAATCATACCTGTTTTTACAAGATATAAGCCGGGAGACGATCGATTTTGGTAGTACAATATATCATTTTCTTCAACATAAATTGGACGCATAGAAACACACAGCATACGTACCAACCGCCCTTTTGACTTTTGTAACAATGGAAATATATTAATGACTTTTCTATATGCGTTAATCGCTACTTCATCTGCTAAATGGTCTGATAATTCTGCTAAAATTTCTTGTTCCCCAAAAATAGATTTGACTTCATACACGTAATGTAAATTTTTTATCACTTGATGCTGTAAACTTTTTGGTAACTTTCTTTCGCGCATGTAGCTTTTCAATTCTTGTTCATGGGCATCGAGCCTAGCAGTGCGTGGATCTGACGACTCATAAAATATTGTCATCGTCGCTAAAATCCAACCAAATACAAATGCACCGACTGTTTGTGCAAAAATGGAGTAGATCCTTTCATCAGTCGTACTTGCCGATACATCGCCATACCCAACTCCCATCATTGTCGCCACCGTCCAGTATTGAGCCCATACATATTTATCGGTAAATGATGCGTTGTAAGAAGTCCCCAACTCTGTTACCCACGATTCGCCAACTACATTGGAAATGGCACATAGATTCCAGAAGCAGGCTAGCAAGTGTGCTATGAAAAGAATAACTAACATCAAATTCATTAACGATAATACACCTGGGTTAATTTCAAACTCTTGAATAGCATCCCGCAATTTTTGTAATTTTAATAACCTGACTAATTTCATTAAACGAAATAAACGTAGAGTGCGAACCAATTTCCCTACTCTAGCACCATTATTACCTCCTTGATCCGGGGAAGCAGCTATGACAATATAATCAATAGGAAATGTACTGACAAAATCTATTATAAACCACGTTTTTAAATAATTAACAGCTATTTGTTTGGGTTGAACAACCAAGAGGCCATCCTGCTCGTCTGGATATGCAGTACGAAATGATACTACTAAGTCTGCTACAAATAATAGGTCAACAAAAACATTAACCATACCAAAAAAACTTAAAATGTCTATCTCTATACCAAATCCAATTTGAGTAGGCGTCCATATTGCTGTGTATAAAATAATTACACCTATAAATATGTCCCATCGCACTTTAATGTAATGCCTGGGATTAAAAATACATTTGTATTTGCCACCTACAAATAACATATACTTCATCTTCTTTTGTAATTCAAATTCTTCCATCCGCGCCTTTGCTGCTGTGTCTTGAATTACTTGGCTTATTGACATTCCGTTACCAGCTGAAACGGTATAACTTGACTGATGGTGGTCATGAACGTCTGCCCAAAACTGGGATGTATGCTGTTGGTGACTTTGCCAAATTGATTTTTTATCTTTAGAAATATTACTGTTGCTAGTATCACTACCGTCAATCGCGCCAGCATTTGATGGTG
>JACKZZ010018242.1_pt1 | contig 10478 bp, 5 predicted proteins | sample 8027871 | NCBI WGS metagenome assembly JACKZZ01 (sample SAMN15724774, study PRJNA655200) | protist metagenome | isolation source: fluorescence activated cell sorting (FACS) single amplified genomes of... | place: USA: West Boothbay Harbor, Gulf of Maine | collected 2000-07-19
ACTCATCATGTCCATCTCATGATTCATCATTCATCTGTCCATTTCCGGGTGACTTACGCATCTTCGTAAAGCCCTCGAATCCATCTCGGGGTGCTTATCCAGGCGCCACTTACGCATTTTGGTGAACGTCCGGCTGTCCATTTCTGGGTGGTTGTCGAGGGGCCACTTACGCATTTTCGTGAACGTCCGGCTGTCCATTTCTGGGTGCTTATCCAGTATGCCCTTTTCCGCCTTGTTTTTCATCGAAGGAGCTCGTAACGTCCACGCTGAATAGATCTCCTGCAGAGCCTTCTCTGACTCCTTGTCCTCCATCTTTGCGGGTTAGTTTACGCCTGAAAAACCTACAAAGAAGTGTCGTTCCTATAGAAAAAAGTGTTGATTCACTAATGCACGTACTAGAGCGTATACTAAACGCGATAAGATTACGTGCGGTGAGACTGTAAAACTTAAAGGGGGGGATAATGTACTGTAATGTAATGTAAAAATGTTCCCGGATAAAGGGGGTGATCAACAGTAGAGAAAGCTGGCGAAATCCGCCCTCTCGCGCCAAAAATATAAGTTCTTGTCGCGGGAAAGAGAATTCCGTCGGTTAAATAGAATCGGTAGACAGCGTGTGACTGCAGATGATGCGACCTAGAAACGGTCGTATCCTATCAACCCTAGCTCCACAGCACAATCCTGCTGCCTAATATGGTCCTCCTCCTCGATTCGCGTGTACTCCACGTGACCTACCGGCCTTCTAATATAACCTACCAGCTATTAAGATATTAATTACTATATGTGGAACGCCCAACCTGGGATACAGATCGAGGCTCCCTAAAATTTGTTAAAAATTTCTATAAAATTACACGATAGGGGTAAGGACTCCCGGGCGCAAAAGCGACCGAAAGGTGACCTGTAGGGGAGGAGCGGGGGCGGGGGGGACAATGGACGGTAGGGAATGGAGAATGGAAAGCAGGGAAGGAAATGAAGTGAGTATATGCGGTGGTTTGAAGCTTAATGCGGCGGTGCTATGGCTATGCGCTATGAAAATAGTGCAACGACAACGATTCGAGTTTCGACACGTACGTCTATTAATCTCCATTCGGTGGAGAACCCTTATTCCGCGGGCAGGAGGGATGATGGAACGTATAGCCCTTATTCCGCGGGCAGGAGTGAGTGCAGGGCAACGTTTACAAATTCCACGAGTCACAGCGAGCGAACACCTCATCGGAAAGATCTCGGGTATATACACCCTGTAACGTCGACCTTTCTCATACTGTAATCTTTAAATTTGAATCAAGGATAGAACCGGGAGTCTGTATTCTCCTGAGAAGCGTGGAAATAGGGATAGTGCTGCCCTCAAAAGTTCTGATGTGTGTAAGATTTTGATGTGTGTGGCTTTGACACAGGGTTGGTGGCTTTGACACAAAGTAGTTTTTATCTGAATTCTCATGCTACCGGCGAAACGTCCCGATAGGTGACCCCCGCGGATGCCCGGAACTCGCCGGCGAGGACTTCGGAACAGTGGTTCCGGCATCGCTCAACCGTTGAGACTGACCGCCGTTCCGCGTCCCTCGGCCGTACACCGAATTTCCCGCCGGTGGAAGGTGTGAGGGGCTGGGCCGTCGGGAGGGCTGACGGGTTATCCTGGCCCCACTATCCCGGGCGTCCTCCGCGTAAGAGGCGTGCCCCCGAGCACCGTTGTAACCCGAGCCCATCCCCCGCAATTCCCGACGCTCCCGATAATCTCGGCTCTCTCGGTAATCCCGGCTTTCACGATAATCTCGGCTCTCTCGGTAATCACGGCTCTCCCAATAATCCCGGTCGCGATACGAGTCCCGATCCTGATGTATGTAATCTCCCCGATCGGGATCCCTCAACGGTTCTTCGTCCCTGATACTGATTTTGTAGGAGGGTTTCCGATGATCAGCTTCTTCGTCCCGAAAACTAATCTTGTAAGAGGGTTTCCTGTCCTCGACCTTCTCCTCTCTATAATCGTAATTCCCCCCGCCCCCTAGAAGACCCGCACTCCTCCGCTCGGCACTCCGCCGTTCCGAGTAGTATCTTTCTAGGAGTTTTTCGTCTTTTTCGTCGTCATCACCGTCGTCGTTGTCGGAGCTGTTGGAAAAAAGCTCTTCTAGATCACCGTATTCACTCCCAGAAACCGAAGAAGTGTCCTTGGAATACCTGTACCTCTCTTCCAAAGCTATTCCCTCCCCCTTTCGGGCCGCTTCTTTTTCCGCCAGCCGTCGTGCTTGCCTCTCCTTGCGTTGTTCTAACCGCTGCTTCCTCTTAGCTAAGTTGATATGCCGCCTGCTTTGCCTCCCAAAATAAGCCATAATAATCGCTCCCAGGTAGAGGGCGTGCATAGCATAGTTGCACGTCATATAGATTGATCCAAACACCGTCCACTCACCCTTTCCCAGTGTGGAAGGAGGCTGAGTAGGCGTCCGCTTACAGTAGTTGAGAAACTGGGGGGGCCGGCGGTGATTTGGGTCCGTTTGCAATAGTTGGGGGCGATTGAAAAGAGGTGTTTGAAATTGGAAGGAATAATAATTGGGAAACTGGGAGACGAATGATCATTGGAGGGATACATACTCACATCATTTTCGTTGAACATCACAGATTCACATGACGCATTCATCCACAAACGGGGTCTTACCTGGTCAAACCGCAACTGTTTTAGGACCGGAATGTAGCAGGAGTCCCACCATGCGGAGGCAATACAGAGGCCGGCACAACACAGAAACTTGAGAAGCTGAGGGGAAGAGGAGATGGGATGGAGAGTTTTGAGAAGCTGAGGGGAGGAGGAGAGGGGATGGAGAGTGGGAGAATGGGTTGGACTCAGGATCTATCATAGTCACATACATTCATCGTACATAGTGGTCTCCAGACTCCTCCTGTGACACGCCGGCAACTTACCCCAAATTCCCTGAAGTGCTCGGCCATATATTCGACGCCACTTACCCCAAATTCCCTGAAGTGCTCTGCCATATATTCCACGTCGCAGAGTCCCAAACTCAAGTTGGCGAGCTTTATGCAGTTAAAATACAGCACCCCACACCCGTTCAGCCAGAGTTTCGCTACCGTGGTCGGGCCGGATTCGTGGCGGCAGCAGGCGACATCCGCGAATCCGCATAACGCCCTGGCCGACCTCTGAAGGCCACTTTGAATATCCTTCACCAAATCTAGGCCGATGAGGAGGATACAGCAAGAGATGAGGATCCACACATGCCACCCAAACACCGCGTTGTGCTTCCAACTGTCGCCGACAAACTCAAGCCCGTAGACCGAGCAACACACTCTTATTCGGCACATATTGGTCGGGGAACGGAGGGATCTTGGTCGGGGGAACCGAAAAGAAACGGAGGAGACGGCACCAGGTGCCAGGAACTTCTTCCTGAGGAAGGGAAACGGAGAAACGGTGGATGTTTCGCGGGTATGTATCACCGACAGGGGTGTTAACGGTTACTGTACTTTATCTCAGATTTGAAAAATGTTGATGATGATACCCAACGGGTTAAGCCTCTAGCAGGCTCTACTAAGTCTACTAGGTCTTGTAACAGTAAAAGGATGCTAGGTAAGAAGGGTTGAATTTATACAGACATCCAGAATTCTTTATAGAATTTTCTATATACGTAGTGCAATCATGCAGGGACTGTCTAGTACTGTAAATGAAGGACTACCTAAACACGTCTAAGACTTTTCAAGTTCAAGCCATCTGACCTGAGATGGTGGGGCAAGGGTGTTAAGAGGAGTCTAGGTCAGAGTCTGAGAGGGGGGTAGATACATAGTTGAGAGGAGTCAGAGCGAAAGTCGATAGTACATAGATGTCGAAACGAGAAAAGTCGACGAGAGAAGAAGAGGGCGAACAAGTAACCTAGGAGAAGGGATCTTGACGGAATAAGAAGGTGGATGGGATGATGGAAGTTGCAGGGATATAGTTATTGGAAGGTGCAAGGACGTGTCTTAATTGGGTAATTTGGTTCTGTATTCACGGTTCCGCCGGCGCCTCCGCATCCCCCCCCGGCGTATCTCCTCCAGAGCTGTGGCCGTCGGAGCTTCCGGTTTCGCCCTCATCCGTGGGCATCTCAGCTCCCGCTTCTTCCGGACCTAAAACCACGAAATTAGGTAGCTGCTGAGGAGGATTCGCGTGGGAATGCTCTATACTAGCTGCGGTCAGAAACCGGAACAACAGCAGGGGAGGCCTAACATCTCGGTCCGCCGGGTTAGCAGGACCCGCCGGGGGAACCAAGGCTGCCGGACCTGCTGGTGCAGCTGGTGCATCCCCATTCCCAGGACTTGCAGCATCCGCATCCCCTCCTCCCGCTAGGGGTTGGTAGCCGTCTGCCTCTGGATTCTCGGCCCGATTCGACTCAGGATTCTCCACTTGCTGCGCTCCGGCCGCTGCTGCTCCCGACGGCGATTCCGCCGACTCGGGGTCTGCATTCAAAGCTGCCACGTCAACGTCATCATTACCGGATAGGAATTGCGCCATCGCCCTTGCATCTGCTGGGTGCAGAAGCCCTCCATCGTCACTATCCTCATCCTCAGCATCCTCCCCCCCCTCATTCCCCCCGCCTTCGCCGGCGGCGATCTGGAAGTGACTCCTAAAGACGTCCGGCACCGCTCCAGCCTCGGTATCAGACACCCTCAACCTCGTGGGAGCGAACCGTACCTCCCTCGAACGCTTCAACCGCACATCCTCTTCGGGCACAAAGACCCGCTGACGAGCTGGGGGTGGAGATGCTGGAGGGGCTGACGACGATGACGAGGCACCGCCAGACCCACTAACACTGTTACTGGCCGGAATCCGATTGCACAGCTCAAAAACCGGCTTGAACAGGCGCAAAAGGTCAAGCGTGGCGCCGAGCTGGAGGTAGACGCAGGCTTTTGGGTAGAGAGAGGAGTCTTCCCCGAAGGCATGCAACGCCATATCATCGTATTGGAGGGAGAAGTCGCAGCATATTACCCTGCCATCCGCAGCAACAACGTCTTCCTTTGAGGTAGTTACCCCGCACTTAAGCCCGTTCCCTAATAATACGATTCTCTGGTTGGTTATGTAGAGATTCCCCCGTACCAGCAGGAGCCGGTCTTGGATTGTGGCAAATTCTCGATCACGAGTTTCTTGCCGTCGTTGTCGGACCTCATCGCTAACAGGCTGCTCCTCCCCATCGCCATCCCCTCCATCACCCGCGTTTCCCTCTGCTCCCTCCCCCGCGTTTCCCCCTTCTTCTTCTTCTTCTTCCTCATAGTGATAGTCACCTAAAGCGATTTCACAGGCGGGTTCCAGGTACCGAATTACCTCATCCTGGTCCAACTTTAGCTTATTCTCCACTTGAGTCTCGTTTGTTACCTCTTGCCGAGGTAAGAGGGTGCTGGAAAGGTCCTGGTCAGCAGGCTGAGCATCTGCACCTCCGGCCTCAGCAATGGCTGCAACCTCAGCCGCAGCCTCGACATTGGCATCGGCGTTTTCCGCGGCAGGAGCCGCTTCAGCAGAAGCAGCAGCTTCCGAAGAAACAGCAGAGAAGGCGGGGGTTCGGAGGTCGAAGACCATTTTAAATTTAGCAGGCTAAAAAGTCCAACAATTATCGATGTAAACGCTAATCAATCTACTTATCCATTCACCGGCCACTAGAAAATGAAAGAAACTCTCTCATTTTGACTCATACCACCACTCCACCGGCCGCGAACAACAACCATGCTGTCTTTCTTACCAATTATCGGGGTGGTCCTCAAACCACCGCGGTCCTAGCAGAGTTTCAAGTTTTCTCAAAGCCGCGCTGCCTCATTTTAGCAGCGTTTTCCACGCATGGAGCGTCGAAACGGCGCCTATCTCGCAGCGGATTCCCGAATTAGCAGGCCAGTTCAGTTCTGAGCCCTGAATTCATTCGAAGTGCTTTTTTTCAGCCCCTGTTTCAGGGCTTTTCCAATAATACGGTGCTACCAGCCTGTGTTTGACTTGATATGGCTGTTATAATATAGCTGTGCCCCATGTATGGCAGTTCAGCTGCTAGATACTGCTTGTAGCTTATCCCTCTTTAAGCCTCCAGTCCACCCTGATTCGAGTGACCTGGGGCGAGGAATTCTATTCGTTGTTATGTCGGGGGGCCAAAAGAGTTTAATCACGTACCGAAGAAGGTCCTGGCACCGCCGCGGTAGAAAGCCGACGACGATAACAGAACCTGCTCGTCACGTGACGTTATTATTAATATTGTGTGCTCAAATTCGACGATTCGGATTGTGAGACACCGGCTGAGACCCATTCCGCCGAGCCCTTTGTTTCGACTTGTACAGTTGTGGGGGGTCTCTTCCACCGGGTATGTGATGGGTTCATGATTCTGAATGTACAGTTAGTCGTGCGATCGACTCTTATTGTAAACCCGCTTGGGAGAGTCATGATGTAACGATTGAGTTGACCTTGGTACACATGTTGATGGCATTGGCCTTAGGCTTCCTCAGGCTCTAAGTTTGTTGCCTTACTGCTATATAATGTTGATTTTCTAAAGATGTTGATAATGACAATGATATTAGAGTGCTATTATTACGAGATCATAGTGCTATTACGAATTCAAAACTTGTTCAGCCAGCAATGGAGTCCCGGTTGCCAAACCGCGGCGTAGGAAAAGGACTCGCATTCGCACTCGTGTTAACAGAAGAGTTGACCTTCAAAGGAGTGGTAGTAATCTCACCCCTAGAGGAAGACGGCGGAGACTGCACCGGCGTACCCGTGTTACTGACACGCGTCGGAGTACCGGTGTTACTCAGACGGGGGGTACTATGAAGTTTCGGTAAAACCGGCGTAGGAAGACCCGGCGAAGAAGACGAGGAAGACGGTTCATTCACAGCCGGAGAAGCCCCAGTAGCAGTGGTCACGGTAGCGCTGGGACTCTTGGTTTCTTCACCGGCAGATTCGGGTTTCTCAACCGTTTCGACGCTTCTTGGGGTGTCAATAGGCGAAGTCGCAACATCCTCCTGATCATCATCCCCCCCACTCCGACTCTGGCTGCCCTCGCTACCTCCACCGTTGCTTCCCTCGCTTCCGCTCGCACTCTCCTCACTTTCGCTGGATTCAGAGGATTCTTCTTTTACCGTATCAGATAATTCTTCGGACCGGGGGGACTGCTGGTTCTCCGATCCGTTAAGACTCCCCAAATTCGAGCTCAATTCCCCGTTCAAGTAAGCGGAAAAGGACGGTTGAGAACTGGTTGAGACGCCCTTGTCCACGAGCTCGCCTTTAGGTTGAACTCGGCGGATGGTGACGGTAGTTTTGAGGGGTGGGTTCCCAGCATGCCCGGCAGACTGCGTGCGAACAATCGAACTTTGTGCCACGGGAGAACGAGGAGACGATTTTACAGACCCAATCCCAGTACCGTTGTAAGAACCAGTTCTGCCGACACCGGGGGGCATCTGCAGAAAAGGACCGGGTGCTCCCTTACCCCCAGAAACGCTCGAAGAAGTCGGAAGGGAACTTCCGGTGGACGACATCGGCCGAGGACTGTTAGCAGGGCGAGGACTGGACTGAACCGGCCGCGGAGACGGGTTGCTCGAGCTGTAGGGTCTCGGGGAAGGGTTGTTAGAACTGTAGGTGTACGCCGGCCTCGGACTGCTAGCCACACTGCCCCTGACACCACCCTTCCCTTGAGCGGGGCTCTGACTCACCGGATACGGACTTCCCGGTACGTAGCGAGTAGCAAATCCACTCGCGTACCCGCGGACGCCAGCGTTTTTCATACTTCCCGCAAGAAGAGTACTTTGGTTGAATTCCTCCACAATATTCCTCGGAGAAACCCCATTGTGAACTCCTAAACTCTGCCTCAAATCCATAGGCACCCCTGGGATCATCGGTACCCCCGGAATCTGAAGATGTTGGCCGGCGGGAAGCCCCGTCTGCGGAAGCGTGCTCCCCCCATTGAAAACCGCGTTCTCCCGCACTTCCGTGCTCGCAGAAAACGCGAATTTCCTCGTATGCAGCGTAACCCCGATGTTTTGCATACTCATCTCCGGGAATTGGATAGCCTGACCGTGAGTGGGCGTAGCATTCACCGACCTCGGCTGAGAATAGCTTCTGGCAGTCTGAGTGGAGGCTCCCATAGAGTGACCCATAGAATGATTATGAGGACGAGGAGTAATAAGATCTTCAGCCGGACTAACTTCGCCGCGGGCAGTCATCAATGGGTCTTGGGAGATATCGGGGTTCACTGTCACCGTGGTGGCATCAACTTTAGAACTGTTACTCTGTCTCGGAGTCGGAACAGGGCTGTTCCGGTTCTGAATCTGGTTCTGGTGGTTGTGATTATGAATCTGATATGCCCCCGGTAAAGTCCCCCGGTTTCGGGCGATCCCGGGGATCCTGAGAAATTTGCCGGAATCAGTCGGCGGCAACGGGGGCCGCGTCGGATTCACCCCAAAGATGCTCTCCCGCGGCGAAACCGGTAGCGGGTTCAGCTTGATGGAAGAAAGAGCCGGAAGCTGACCGAGGGTTCCGCTGCGATAAGACTTGGGCGTCAAGCTTCGAACGGTGTTGATACCGGTCAAAGCAGGGCACGTATTCCTCGAAATGGGAGTGATCGGCTCAGTACAACTCACGGGCGTAATCGGTTCCGCACCAAGCAGCGGCAACAGCGGCACGGGCTCGGTCTCCACAGTTTCGTCGATCCTATTTTCGGGGGTGGGAGTAACAGTACGCTCGCTCCTCCCAGGCGAACCTTCCCTTCGAGGCGGCATCACCGGGGTGATCGCTCCAGATTGGAGGCCGGAGGGGAGATTGTGCCCGTATAACTGACTTTGGGTCACGGTCCTAGTGGAGCCGAAGGGAGTGGGCGTGATCGTTCGAGCCGTCGGAAGAGGGGTGACACCAGCAGTAGGAGTAACAGCAGCAACCGGAGTAGGAGGAGCAATCGTTGGGACAGCAGTAGTGACAGCAGGCGTCTCAGCACCAAATCCGGGTGGCCCCGGTCTAGCACTGTGGATCGGCGTCGCCAGGGTGACATCGATATTCTGATTCACACCCGGTGGTGCCGAGAAACCGCGGGCAAGTTCGGCTGCAAATTGTCCCACCTCAATACCGTGCCCAACAGCAGTAGGGGTGCCCTCGCCCTTTATAGACCGCGCATTTGCAGCTAGAGCGTCGAAATCGATCTTACTGGCCAAAGGAGGGGTCATCTTAATCCCAGGAGGCGGCGTCATGCTCCGGAGACTCGCGCCCAGATCCCCGCCCCGAATACTGGGGCTGACATCCCGAATCAAGTTTTGGGACTGGGCGAGGGCCGCGAGATTCGGGAGGGGCGGCACGGCCGGACGCTGGATTTCGCCCTGAGGAGCAGCCATACTTCCACTTCCGGGAACCAGATTGGGAGCACAAAATACGGGAGTCCCGCTCCTATTGGTCGGAGTCAACAAACCTCCATTCGGCCCCGGCACGCTCCTGCCCCTGCTACCGCCCAGGGGAGTCAGGTCTCCGCCAATATTGTGAGCGGTTAATCCAATTCCTAGGTCCAGGGAGGACAGGCCGGAGATAGAGATAGCACCAGGACCTCCGCTCTTGCTTCCCTCGACACCGCCCTTCTGGTCTTTCGGTCGCCCCGTTTTCGAGTCGATCTGGTCCACAGGAACCCCGTTCACGGTTAACGTAGAAATCGATAATCCCTCCACCACGGCGCTTCTCGCGCTCCTAATCACGTCCTCCCGAAGAGCTTGGCCCCAGTCCCGGTCTTCTCTATTGTGAGGCGTGTGAAGTCTGATTGCAGACACCCCCGGCATAGCCCGCGGACCCGGAACCGATGCTCCCCTATTAGTCGGCGTCACAACCGGCGTTTGGGTCATATTTTGGGTCACAACCGAAGTAACAGTCTGCGTCATATTGCTGATGTTCTGGGTCATATTGCTGGTGTTGGTCATGGTCAAGTTGGTCCTATTTTGAGCTTCCCCGGGCCGGTTCAGGCCCTGAATCCCACGACCCTCAGCCGGCCGCGGAGAAGGCACTCCAGAATCAGTTCCGGCAGCGACATCACGAGTGGTTCTAGGACGTTCTGCAGGTTCTTCTTCATGTGTCCTCTTAACAACGACAGAGCTCGAACGAAGTCCGCTACTCTGTCTACTAGGAAGAGCCGGCGTAACATTGGGAGTCGCGGGAGCTCGCATAGCCGACCCATAGAACGAGCGTTTAGGCGGCTGTAAGTGGGTGGTCTTGAAGGAGGAACGAGGTTGCTCACCAACAACACCAACGGAATCATTGGCCTGGGGGCTCCTCGTACGCCCGCTGTTGGGAGGGCGAGGACTGCCCATGGGGCGGCCCATCTGTGTCGCTGCGGGCGTCTGAGACTGGGGCCTGGGACTCCTCCTACCACTGCCGCGGGGGGAATTCAGCTTCGAACCCAGTTTCGAGCCAACCCTGGATCCACTCTTGCTGCTGTTTGTAGAAGTGGAGAGACTGTTTTTCCCCTGTGCTTGCCTCGATTCATTGCATTTTTGCCTCAGCTTTGACACGATGGATT
>JACKZZ010021631.1_pt1 | contig 10475 bp, 1 predicted proteins | sample 8027871 | NCBI WGS metagenome assembly JACKZZ01 (sample SAMN15724774, study PRJNA655200) | protist metagenome | isolation source: fluorescence activated cell sorting (FACS) single amplified genomes of... | place: USA: West Boothbay Harbor, Gulf of Maine | collected 2000-07-19
ATATACCAGAGAGCTTCTCGAACAGATATACCTCTCTATATCAATTCTAGACGCTGATCGCTTCTTCGGGGAAGGTTTTGCGCTACCAATAATGAGAGGACGTGCACTAGGCCTAGAATTAGTAGATCTATTTCGTCTAAGCGAAATCCAGAAGGTTATGTACAAGTTCGCGCAGGGTAACCAAGCACGCGTCGAAAATTTGTTATTTTATAGAGAGGTGCACGAAGGGTCTATTCATGAACTTAACGGATTGGATGCTGTTAAAATCATTAATCGGGCGATGTGGGCTTTGCGCGCTCACCGCGCTTCTGGCCGGCTAGTATTCGATTTAAGGCTGTTCAATCTCGTTTCAGTGTTAATTTACTCATTATCGACGGTGCCTGAGGACATATTCGCATTTCTAACCGCAGCTACGTTCAGCGCATATCAGGGTCACGACATTAAGGGAGCGTTCAGGACTATATTAATTGCCAGAGAATTGGGAGAACTTCTGGGAATCGCCGTCGGTACCAAATGCGGCAGAGCCAAGCGTGGCATGCTTGGTATGCGCTCACTAGGTAATATATGGGCGCAGAGGACCTATCCTACACTAAGAAGCATAGTCTCAGGTCCGGGAGCAACTGAAGAATTTAGAAAACGAGTGACAGAAGCTTTTGATGATGACCGGGAGGCAAAGAGTTTAATCAACATACAACATCTAAAAGATGACGATGTAGTCGGGGAGGCGTCTGCTAGAGCTGATGATCCTGAACACGAAAGAAATGAGGCGTTAGGAATGGAGTTGAGTACAGATTCTTCTCATACAAATTCTTAAGAAAAATTATAAGGGAGAGTTACACGTTTATATAGTAACTACTCCTTATTAAATATGGTTCACAACTCTCTATTTTATAAAATTTACATGAAATTTTCATTCATCGAGGATAAGTTACATCGTTACGTTCATCAAAGTTCCATGATTGTTTATCGAAATCTATATAGTATTATCAAACGGTGTGGATGAAAGTTATCTTGAACAACAAGTCTGAGATTTATTAATGTTGCTGTCTGGTTGAACTTGATTAAATTAAAGACATTTACAAGCATCAATTTTCAGGAATTATAAAGTTTTAATGAATTAATGCAATGAGTATTAACAAATAGTCTAAATAGTATATATTGGGTTAGTATGAAAGTAATAATAATTGTGAGTCTACATAAGTAACCTAAGAATGAATAGATCGGCAGAATTCGAAAGATTAGATGTGTACAGAGATGACTACTTACCTCTATGGAGCGAGCTATCTGAATACAAATATAGCGACCTGCGAGGAGTATATGGAAATCCATACGGTACCATCCATCAATTAATGGAACAACTAGAAATTGTTGGAGTAGAAGATACTAGGCAAGCAATATCAACAAGACGGAGAGGATTACAAGTTCTTGATGATACTACCAGGACGGAATGCGAAATGAATCAGTTCTTGAAACATCTAAGACGCCCAGACAGAAAATGTGAAAGTCGTTATGGAAATGCAGAATATATGACAAGTCTTAGAGCAAGAGGAATCGCGCGTTATGAAGATGTCGATGAAGAGAAATCTGAAAGTGATAGTTCTAGCGAAAAATTCGATACGATAGTACTGACTGCAGAGGAACAGGAGCTGGAAACGCTATTTAATAATAGAGATGCTTCACATCGGGCTAGATTATATAACCGAACCTCATCTGATGTTCTGCAAAGGAAGATCAATAAGGAGCAAGAAAAAATCCTACCAAATGTAATGGAAGCGCTAGTGCATCACATAGACAAAAAAATTATGCAGATCTCTCCAAAATATCCAGAAATCATTCAGAATCTCATATATGAGTCCATAAAGACAAGGGCAACGTATAATATTAATAGAGATCCTGGACAGAAACAATACAGAGGTTCCGACGGGAAGATGCGGGAAGTCCCTGAATTTTATGCCGACGCTGACATGCAGTATAAGAAGATAAATATAGAAATTCATCGGTCTTTGCGGTTGAACGAACTAAATGCTGCTAAGTTCTTAAGAGAGCATAATGATCCAAGTAATGGCCCAAGGAAAAAGTTTATCAGGGAATACTACCATGGTGGAATTAGACACTGGGAATATTATAACCGCGCCCGGCAGAATCCAGCAGATGCATATCTAGTAAAAGAATCGGAAGTAGATAGCATAAGGTTTGGGCTACAAAATCAACTGGAGAACCTAAAAAAGACCCATGGACATAATATTCCAGACGAAGTGACAACGTGTAAACTGTCATCAAAACAGGTCAATAGTGTCGTAAAAAAGTTGCTATACAATGACGGGATAGTACCAATCACGAGGACCGAATGCTGGACGGTGGCGGAGCTACTAGAAATAAAACAGAAACTATTTGACAGCAGAAACAACAAAATCAACGCAGAGCCGTGGAACACAAACGCGAATTGGTTCCCGGGGATATGTAATGGCCAGATCGTCATGGTAAAGACCCGGCTTACATACACTGTGAAACATGGATGGAAATGTTCAGCGGTCAGTAGCGAGGATGTCGACGCTTGCATTAATAGAGAGCACATCCGCCGTCACCTATCGGAATCAGCATGTATCTTTAATGATTGGGATCTGTTTAAAATAAATCGCAAGATTCTCATAAATAATCCTAGAGACGGACCCGGCATCACATCTCTAAAGTCGAGTTCTATCATTCCTGGGAAAGGGCTGTACTGCAACGAATTCGTTATCTTGGGGCACGTTGAGGGAATAGATACATATATAGCCGCTTACGTATTAGGTCTAGTCAGAATCATTCCAGGAATTACTACTATCGACACCAGAGGGAGACCTACTCCGTTCGAGAACATTCCGGGGATGATTCGAGCGCCGTTACTCAATGTACGAATGATTGGAGGGGACCTCTTTCTAGGCAATCACATGCATATTCGGAGTCCTCTGTTCGGGCAGAGTCTCATCGGGCATGGGTACGATCGCAAGGTTGTCGGAAATGAAGTCTGTGAGGTGTTCAAGCATGGTCCCGATGCATCCAGTAAATGTGTAGCTGCTCTGGGGACAATAGACACTGTACTTTGCGGGCGCAAACTACAGGGACCACCTTCCGTTTGGAGGAGAACAGAAGACAAAGTAATAAGTCGGAACACCATTAGCAAAAGGTTACGAAGAAGTCTATCAATTGCTACTAGTAGGGACTACAATATAATTAATCGCTCTCAGTCAGGCGACTTAATAGACATCCAGTATGAACCTAGATCAAATATAGGAGGAGTAGAAACAGATATTCATCGTATATATGATTCTGAACCTAGTAGGATAATCAGGTGTAACTACAACATAAACAGCAGACACAAAATTAACGCTGCAATTCGTCGTAACAGATATTCTACGAACAAAAGAGGAAGATCTATTCCACGTTCATGGAGGCAGATTCCAGAATTTCCAAAAGTACGACAAAGGTATCATAAATGGCATAACATGGGACTGGCCATCAAGCCATATCTAATAGGACTAGATCGGAAGGATTCCGCTAACGCTGAACTGTACATAAATTACATTGTAAGTACTCGCGTTGTTTGGACGTTACCTCAATTATACAAGGATCTGCGCGGAGGGATTGTGCAATATCTGAACAACGGAAAAAGGTATATAAGTGAAAAATTAATCGGGGTGCATCAGAGGATCGACAGGAGGTCAGACTCTACAGAGGTGAAGGCATACGAGTTTCGTAACGGACCTATGCAAATTCTGTATTCACACGAGATGGTGATCGCCGTATGGAACGAATTACGAAAAGTCAAAAGAGTACACTATGCAGAACAGAAGCTGTCCGAAGAGATCGATAAATGGACTAAATCAGCTGCAGTTCAAGAAGTACATGAAAGTAATGAAGAGGCTGGCATAGAGGGAATCATAGAAGACTGTTTACGATTTATGAGCAGGGGAACTGAGAATAGTGCAAATATCTTCATAATTTTCTCGTTCGAATATTTATGCAATGTCCCTTGTATCGTCATCGTGTTTACATGATTGCCTTCGATGTAGTGCTGGGAACTTGATTGTTTCACATATTGATAGCATTTCTGTACGCGTTCCATACCTTTTATTCTGGCGAATGCCTTCAGGTCGTCTAACTCGCATCGAAAAGCACCTTTCTCGAAGGTTACTGCACAACTGTTGCCGAGCTGTATCCGTCTAACTTTCCCTTGATACACTTCGTGGTGATTAATACTAATTGCCGCAACTAAATGATATAATAGTTGTGCATAATGTCCTCTGACATCAGAGACTCTATGACCCCAATATTGAAAAGCCCTTAGGTAGTCTACCGATCCGTCTCCAGTTAGGAGCCGAGGTATGCTCCCTTCGAATCCTACATAGCACTCGGCGATAGCATTTGCTGCTTTCGGTACACTCGCTCCATTAGTTCTTCGCCATAATCTATATACGAACTTTTTCTTTCGATCTTCATCCTGCCCTTCAGTTATGGTCCTTTGCCATAATATCATATGACTTCCTACTGTGCTTGCCGGATCATTTAACATAATCCCATGCCAAGTCATGGCGCTCGTGGTAAGAGTGAAGCAATCTAGCATAGAGTGATTTGTGATCCTATTAAAGGTTAGTGGAGCCAAATTTTCGAGTGTCGATCCATTGGCTATAACTGCGAAATCCTCTTTTACATTGCTCTGTATTTTTATGTAGTCGAATCGACTACTAGTTCTTGCATCGTGCTCTTCAGTCAAATTCCTTAGCACCTCGTTTCCTGGGATAAGAATGTGAAAACGATCTGCCTGTTCGATCGATATGTTGTGTCTCGTGACTGCTCCGCCGTACCATTCTCCAGCTAATGATTCTTTCCTGTACATTTCTCTTTTAGTGCGATTAATGAACGCAGGAGCTTCAATTCCTTCTCTCCCTACTGATGCAACATGCTCATGGGCAATGGTATGACAAATCCCAGCAATCTTAATAATCCAGCTATGCCCATCGTAACCAACGCACCAGCCCTTTACCGTTCTTAGGGGTTCCCTGGATTTCACAACGTTTACTTCGTCTCCTGGACCAAATACCACTCCTGACTCATGTCTAGTTTTTTCCCTCAGGATCCTCTGAAAGCTCTCGGTTGCTATCTCACATGAGATATATTCGTGCAGCATCGACATTCGTAGTATCCCTTTTAGGTCTTCTAGTGGTTTAGGAGATAACTTCTTCCATTTTATCCCTCTGAATCTGCTCTCCCCCATAATTCTTTTTATAATCGCTATTCGTACTTCGTCATCGTATAATTCATTGCCTTGTGTGCTATGCGCTACTCTATCGATAATACGCGCGATGAATTGTTGCACGACTCCGATAATCGGGGCATGCGTAGGTGACCTTTCCGGAATTCTAATTACTTCCGTGGCCCCGATTTCTGTTAAGTATCCGAAACATTTCCATGTTTCTGAATCCGAGATCCTCAGCTGTGTGGGCGCAGTCAATGAATAGCTGAGGTAGTCTTCGTATTGTGCAGCAGGATTGGACTTATCCATTGTTCGCTCCAGGCTTGGCAATGATATTCCTCTAACTATAACTCTCAGTCTGGTGTTACCAGGCAATATAGGTGTGCCTGTACTGGCTGACCAGGCTATGTCATCAGCCACGCTGTCTCCATGCAATTCCTCAGTAGCTTCTCGACAGATCCACCCTGACGTATTGCATTCTTGTACGCCAATATTGGTGTCAAATAGACCCTTTTTCCCGGTGACGCGGGTGATTTTTTTTGGTGGAGCGACGAACGTTGTACTGTCCCCGGACGCGTCTCTTTTCTTGCTTACTGGTTCTTCTTCGAATCTTGATATCGACAATGCCCGGTCAAATTGATCTATATCTGCTGTATCATCACTATGAATTCTGAATGTTGCTTTCTTCTTAAATCCTTTCTTCTTCATAGTATAACAATATATACAGCCGTCCCATATCCACGTTTGCATGATTTTAATACACCCGTCTTCGGAATTTGACAGATGCCTATATTCTACATGCGTATAATCTAGACAGTCTATCATTTCTGAGGCCAGTTTGTGGTTGTCCGTTTTATGCCACGATATAGTAAACTCGGCTGTAATCGAATGTGTCTTTATGGCTCTGAATCCACGTGTTGACAACCTCATAACTTTTGTAATATGTTGATCATACGGCATTGCGATCGGTGGTAGCTCTTCGATGTTCACAGGTTTTTTTATAACAAGTATATTCCCGACGGAATCAATATCTTCTCCGCTCTTGAGCCATTTGTCTAATGCTATGTTAGCCCTCTCTTCATCGTTGAATGGCTCGTGATATTGCACTTCCGCGCCCTTTGACATCTGGAAATCTTCTTCGGTGATCAACACGTCTCTAGTTACGATACTTACGCAGCTTGTGTATATGTCCGGAAATAATGTTTCCCCCCACATTTCCATTTTCTCTTCTTCGTCTGCATCATCCTCCGTTTCATCCGATGATTTTATCGTCTGACATATCTTGATGGTAGCACCAATGGTGTCCACGTCTTGTGATTGCTCCTCGGAATTTTTGAATGACGACCATACGCCGAAGCATATACATGTCTTTCCAGTGGGAACTTTTCTATCGCACCAGCTACAGATCTGTACGGTACTTTCTAGCTCAAATTGCTCTTTTATGATCCCGATCTGGTCTTTCATGGCTTCGTTGCACTCCTTTGCGGATTCTCCGACTGGTATGTCATAATTCCTCATTCGAGGGAATGCTGCTTGGCATACAAGTTTAGGATCGCAGCTTATCTTTTCAAACGCAGTAATTGGCGTTCTATGACGGAGCCTCGACGTAAAATCTGCCACTTGTTGAGAGCCATCTGTGTATACGACATCTAGTCCCTCGTCACAAAATGCGATCAATTCCGAGATTCCTCTTCGTATTTTGTCTTTGGTGCATCTATGTAGCTCGCTATATAAATGGTTTGGGAACGCAATCACTTTACTGTCTAGAAATAGGTCCATTCTCTTGCCTGAAGTGCCTAATATGGCACGATATCTGCGGTTCCATAAGGTCCTCCCGAACAGTAACGCTCCCATTAATTCGCCAATCCACCCTGCGGGTGAAGCCTTATCGCGCACTCCGTAGGTAGTATTATAAATGTCATGCAAGTCAAACACTAGCCATATGCATTTGGCAAATGTATGCGTGTTCCCGTCGTATCTTTCACATAGTTGCCTAATAGCTTCCGTCTCTGCAGATGCCACGATAACTGATATGCCAGCCGCACATGCATCACTCCACCCACAAATTTTCCTGGTCCCCTCTCTGATAGCTTGCACGTCAGGAGAAGTAATTTCTGCGTCGCGGGCAAACCTCCTTGTGTCGGCCATTATATTTCTCCATTGCTCAGTTACAGCGTACGATTTATACTCTTCCTCGGACATGAGGCTCGCTGCAGTCATAGCATATGCAATGCTTTTCCATCTAGTACCCAGTGACGTGGACATGAATTGTAAAAACTGCCTATATGAACGGATCATGGTTACCGACTCCATGACCGGCTGCCAGTCGCAGATTACTGCTTTGAGCCTTTTTGGTTTCACCGACATATGACCCGCTTTAAATATTTGTCCCAATACTTCTATTTTTTCGACGGCTGGGTCGAATTTTCTCAATGAGCTCATCAGGTTCATGTACCTTAGTGCATCTAAAAACATTCTCTCCTTAACGGCCCCTTCTAATAGATCCATGAAACCCCATGCAGCGTCGTCGGTACCCACTGCAAAATATGGAGCAGAATCTCTAAACTGAGTACCATAGTCTCTGCCAATATCTCGTATAACCTTCAATACCCGCGAGTTCATTTCCATATATTTTCTTCGATATACTTTGGCGCTATATGCTTTTTTATTATGTACGGCACCTTTAACGTCGGAATTCTCAACTAATGACTTCGACTCTTTGCTGATCCTGATGGCAGATCTGTCGACAATTTTCCCATCTAGTATAACTTGAAGAATCTCGGTCGGACACTTGTCCCTATTAGTGTCAGTTGCCCTTATGACTCGGAACGTACAGTGTCTGATATCCCCACGTACCGCGGTTACTGTTTGCACCACTATACATGAATTCCCTTTGTCAACGGATCCTGTTACTCCTGGTCTGTCGCAAATGATTAAATAGCTAGCCCTACATCTAGCTGCAATGTGATGGTCATCCCATTTAATGGATATAGGATCTGAATCACTATATCTTTCTAGCTCTTCTAAAGACTCTTCTTCAATAGATACCCAGGGCCCAATAGAAGCAACAGTTTCAACATTCGTCGTCATCGAATTGTCGTCTAATGCGTCCTCCGCTATCCCAACTCCTTCTAATGCCACGAGCTTTCTAAGCCATTTTTCGCTAAACTTTACGGTAGCTCTTTCCTTTAAGATACCCTCTCCATTAGGCTCGTGTACCGACGGAGCTGGCCTCTGTTCGTTATCTGAGTCCTTGTCTGCGATGTTGATATAGCCGTCTGGTGCACTTCCTAACCCAGATAGCATTCTCATAAGATCCCTTTTTGTCTTGTCAGCACGGTTTCGCCATTCTAGCAACACTTCCCCGTGACAAATTTGGTTCTTCTTACATACGGGTGAGCATTTAAGTGGCCCTTCTTCGCATAATACTCTTGAGAAATGTTCCTGGATTTGATTTCTTTGGAATTTCTCAAGAAATTTCCTCATTTCTTCACAATCTCCGCCATCGTATATAGTATCTAGAGCCTTTCTGTATAATTTCACAGCGTCCATGGGCCTCCTTTGATGTGTTACCTTGTAACAATTCCCTGCAGGTGTATTACGAGTAATGTCAATTTCTTCAGTATCATTCTTTGTGACAGCTGTTTCTCCGTGAGTATCCTCGCAATGCTCTATGAGTCCATGTCCATAGTATGACACTATGATTTTCATCGTTAGACTTGCTGTAGCGATTATCCTAGAGCATTTGATGAGCCCGTTTTGGCCGATGAACATTTGATATATGGATCTTGCCCCTGTCATTGACGTACGTTCTTTGATCACTAGCTGACTATCCTTGTCTCTAGGTCTCGATAAGTCTTTAATCCCTTGATTGATCTTTTTTAGAATATTTAGTGGTTGTGCTCTTTCACCTTCAGAATGCTCGTCTATACCTTCTTCACCATCTCCCTCATGGTCGATTATAAATTCTATTTCAGCAACTCCTTCGACAATCGATATACGTTTCCCATCGGAAATTACCATTGCCGTCGAAGAATCTACATCCTTTTTCCCTTTGAATACGCACATTAATTCTTGTAAAGTGATCCTAGATCCTTCTTTGGCACTAATTTGCGTAGGTTTTGAGTCCGGGAAGTTGATGTTAATCAGGTGATCCCCAAAATCCATCCATCCACCATCGTACCAGATACATGAAAAACCGATACCATATTCCTCCCAGTACATGTAAGCCATTATTAGTTTGGGTGGAAGTTCTACACTGGTGATAATCACGTCGTATAGTTGATCTACGTTGCTGAATTTAATCCATTCGAAAGTCCTGTTAAGGTCCTTGCCTTCTATGATTATTGCATTCGCTTCTGCAACTATGGCTGGGAGTATCACTACGTCCAGTCCACTACGATCCCCTTCAAATTCCTTGCCGTTTATGTACAAAGTCCAGTTCTTGTCATGAGCCTGCTCAAGCCTTGTCTCGCACGTCTCGTCAATTTTCAGATAGCAAATTACCCCATATTCGGCGTATAATTCCGGGGAAATTTCTTTTGATTGACCGCAAAGAACTGCACGGCATTTATGCTTCTTTGCATCATGCAATCTCTCTCCGATATAACTCATCAAGTTCTCGTAGGAATTACTATTGTATCTTAGCACTTTGGTTTCTCCGCTTGCAGTTCCTGTAGATTCGTTGTTCAATGTATTGCACTCTCTTTCGGACGGATTAAATTCTTCTCTTCCCTCGATGTTTTCCTCGGTTCTTTCCGTGTTCTCTGTATTTAGGTTGCATTCTATATTGTTTAAGAGATTCGTCTTATCACTGCAATCATGATGATGCTCGCAAAATTTCATTCCTAACTTTTTCTCGTATTCATCGAATACAACTTGGAAGGCCTTTTTGTTGATTTCGCTGCAAGCATCGATAATAGGAAGCGCAAAGTGTATCTCGCTGTATATATAGTTCCCTGATACTGTTGTACTATTACTAATCTCCTTTTTTAATGCTATTATCGAATCCATAATTAGTCCCGCCATTTCTAGTGGATCATTTTTAAATACTCCACATCCCCAGGCTCCAATAATGAATGCTGAATTTTCTTTGCATTCAATCTTCTTGCTGCTATCGTTATCTCCTGTTTCATATGGACCAATTAGAGCATTCTGAATTGTAGATCTCATAAATTGCGGAATTTTTCCATTCCTTAGAAATCTCTTCTTTGGAGACACTGCTGCAACCAGAGTAACCTTA
>JACKZZ010000049.1_pt1 | contig 10471 bp, 12 predicted proteins | sample 8027871 | NCBI WGS metagenome assembly JACKZZ01 (sample SAMN15724774, study PRJNA655200) | protist metagenome | isolation source: fluorescence activated cell sorting (FACS) single amplified genomes of... | place: USA: West Boothbay Harbor, Gulf of Maine | collected 2000-07-19
ATGAGGTCGGCTCGGAAGTGGGTGTTAGGCGGTCGCCGTCTTTTGACCCGTTCTCGGCCATCCGAGCAGCTACGAAGGTCTCGCTTTGACCGTCTCGTTGTAAGGGACAATATTCAGGACTAGAAAGAGACCAGGGTCATTGATTGCACCTGTGAGAAAAAATCGGTGTTGGCTGCGAGGTATACCCCAAAACACGAAAAAAGGGGTTGTGCGCGCCAAGTCGAAAAAGTTTAAAGAGTGGTCGGGCGGGCTGGTTGAGGTGCTGAATGGCTTCTTTTCGAGTGTGTTGGGAAGTGTATATAGGGGTCTTGGGGGTCTAAAGGTGCAAAAGTCGCTTTTTGAGCCATGTATCGGCGAAAAGGGCGAAATCGGGGCTCAAAAGGAGGAAAGAGGCCATTTTGGGTCACTTTTGAACCAGGCCTTCCCGGGACTTCCGCTTGCAGGGGGTTACTAGGACCAGTTGGGGCATGCCTCCTGCACCACCACTGACCTCCCAACACCCCGGCTTCCCTTCCCTCTGGCTGCTTGAAAGCCAAAAAAGACACTTTTCGCCGATTTTCGCCAAAAAAAAAAACATAATACACCGTTGAATAGAGCTCGCAGAGCTCTACAAGATAGGCTACGTGGTTCGTGGACAATAAAATTCTCATAATTACCTTCACTCTCAATATTATTCACTCAGTGGATCTCATTGACTGACAAATAGTTAATAAATCAACAAAAACAAAATCCTAATACCAGACGAAAGACCCGACAAAGAACCAGAAGAATGACACCCCCAAACAACAGAGATGAATTGAATCTTCAACCCTCTGTATCTCGTGGACGGCGAGAAGGAACTGTTAACGTGGGAGGAATTGATTTGACGTGGGGTGAGAAGAGCCATTATTCCGCCCTGATTTAATTGCTGATACTTTGACACGGCATTGCTTCCGTCGCCACAGGCCGTAACCTCGATGAAATGACCGACTCCTCGCAGCACCTTCGAGAAGCGCTTCGGCCGCCCAGCCCCAAACAAGCAGCCAGTCTCGATGTCCTGCGCACACGTAGAAATTTTTTCCTTCCTTGGGGAGATTGCAAGCAAGTCTTGTTTCTTCAGGTCTGGCGGAACACGGCTACTTAATGCTGCGAGGACTGGTTCCTCGGTCAAAAGTCATGGCCTCACGGTCGGGGGCTTGTTTTGTTTTGCAACATTTCATATATTTGCAAATTCGGCGTGCGTGACTTTTTTTACCTAGGATTCAAGTTAGTGAAGAGTTGCACCAGCAATGGAACTTGATTGATGTAAGTGGCAACGAACAGCTGCAACAATCCCTCATTAATGCGCGCATCAAACGCTCAAACCAACGACAGTCCAAAGGATTATTGCTAACGGGCTATCGAGAGGTAGGTCATTCAAGGTCTTCCCTGTCTTTTCCTTTACGCCTGACAAGTAATACTTTCTTAGCTGACACACAGTGAAAAGGGTCTTTCAGTTACGCAAGGCTCTGAATTGCAAGGACTCTTTTGGCTTCTGTTTGGACAACAACCGTCCACTTTCAACACAAAATGGCTCCGCGTTAAAGGCTCAAATGAGGTACTATTGGCGAAGCTTTCATAACCCCTTCGTAGTCACAAACTTTTCACCGCATTTGTGATCACTTAGAATACAGATATGCACTCAGACTTTTACTTTTTCGGGGGCAAGATTACTTCTATGCTTACCTGTTGGGTTGCTTTGGGCGATTACACAGTCGACGATGGAACTTTGGTTGTTTGCGAGCGCTCGCACAAGCTTCCAGGCTTGGACAAGCCACTCAGCGAAGAGAGCAAACAAGAACTTCCAGAAAGCTTCCTGAGCTCTCCACCCACAGCTCGACTCTGGCGCACGGCTGATTTCCAGGCGGGAGACGCGGTGGTGTTCGACATCCGGCTGGTGCATGCTTCCTCGACAAACTTGTCCGACCAGTTCCGTATATCAACTGACACTCGCTGGTTGCCAACAAGTCACATTCCTGAAGCATTAAACGGAGAATTCCACCATTTCCCTGGACGTCCTCCTTCGCCCATGAGTGTCTCATCCTCTTCTGCACCGTCCTCCTCTGCACCGTCCTCCTCTGCGCCTTCCTCTTCTCAAGCGTCGTCATCGGCTTTACCCATTTCTTGACTCGTGAATTTTTAGTGTAGTGTTTGAGCCACGTTTGAAATAAAATCCTTCAATTTCAATCACCTGCCAAAGGACTTGCTCGTCTGACGAGATTTTGTTCAAGTTTTTGTAGTTTGTCTGTGTTGTTTGCTTGCATTTTAGCCAGCATTTTTATGAATTCAGGAAGAAGAGTTGAAGTACTCAAGCGCTGCAAACTGGATGCAGAGGATCTTGTAAAGGAAGAACTGAGCATACACCGAGGATGTCTAAAGGGGGAGGTGCAGACTGGGATACGTCAGACGGAGAAGATCTCGGTGCGGACGAAAGCAAACTCTGTCGCCGACAGCCACAAGCCGAACAGCCAGTAAATGTGGCAGCAACCTCGACTCCCGACTTCACCCCTTTCACTGTCGAAGTCGTTCTGACTCTTCTGTTATGTTTTGCTGCGGCCGCGGTCGTTGCGTACCAAATGTACTCTTTCCTCTTAGTTTGTCGTCTTTCCTGGTGTTCTGCTTGTCGATTGTGTGCCGGTTTCTGGTGTCTGCAGTTACTTGGATGCGACCGGTGTGGGGGATGAAGAGAATACGCTGAAAATTATGCGGCGAGAGCTCGGGGGGCGATTTCTGACTGCTGTGCGAATGCTATTCCGCTTACCTGTACAGCCAGGCACGGCGCAGTCCGGCAGCAACATGCCCTCTCCGCCGAGTGGGCAGGAACCGGGGCTTTATTCTGATGAGCTGTGAGGAATTTTGCGGGCATTTCGGCTCTTGGCTGGTGCTTGAATTGGGCTTTGTTTTATTGCTGTTTGCTGTGTTTTTTCAACGCAGCGGCCCATGACAAGACAAGTCCCAATTAAGAGCGCAAACGACTCACGTCAGTGTCCCAATTATTATGGAAAAAACATTGTGCCAGGGCTGTGCTGTAGCATCCAGAACGGTGGATAGTGGTTAGCCAGTCAGGAGCACACGCCAGCATTACGCCACGGCGCCGTTGATGTTGCTTTTCCAAATCTCCCAAACGCCAAACGCCGATAGCATCTCGGTCTGGTGTATGCTTACAAAATGTATCTCTAGGCAGCATCAATTCAGTTCAATGAGCTACGTAAAGTGAATCATACGCCCAACAATAAACAAAGTAACCACGAAGGTTAGAAGCATTATATGTTATTAATAATTAATTTCTCACTTGTTTTGTTTATATATGTTTTATGATTTATTGCTTGTGCGGACCTTTTCCTTGCACTCACCTTGGATGCTTTCTGAGTGACACTTGAGAACTGGCTGAGTTGCTTGATAACGCGAGTTGCTAGCGCAGCGCAGTTGCTCACTGCAGTCCAGGACGGCGGCAGGATGTACAATATATTTAGCAAGGCCGACGCCCTAGTGGTCAAATTCGAACTCAGTTGACCTTCGATGTGACTTGCTGCCCAAGGGTTGACATGGACTTGGTTTTGCCAGTCGGGATGAAGATGAGATCCAGTTCGCCGTTGTTAACAGCATCGCAGCGATAATACCTAGGACAAAGAGGGCATTTCTAAAATTGTTTTCTTTGGTTCGTGTTCATGAGAAGCGAAACCCTCTGCGCTGAATCTGCAGGAAATCTCCCTTTTTGATGCTGGACATGGCGGATTCCCCGAGAGCAGGAGAAGTGAATTTTGTCTGGGGGTTCAAGAAATCCTGAGCAAAAGTCATGTTGGGACTTCATGATATCCACCGTGCTTTAAGAAAGATAACAGACTTGGTAATTTTCTTCGTCTCCAAGCTTGGGCTTTGTGATGAGATGATCGAGCTCAATCAAGTTCAGCCGGACAGCCTTTGTGGCAGAAATCCAAGTCAACTTAAGCTTTGTCTTCTTGACACTGCCCTCCAAATGCAATTTGGCTGTAATGGAAGTGACATCTCCTTTTCCATCCTTCTTTAAGGACTGGATAATGCAGTTGCCCCAGCCCATTAAAGTGACCTCTTCATTCTCACTGACAGAGTTGGCATCGCTCTGATCCAGCCAGATCTGCGGCGAGAAGTGCACTTTCTTCTTTCCTACCTCAGGGTTTTGAGGATGCTTGCCTTTGTCTTGAACGGTTTCGACTTTGATGTCCAAATTCAGGCAAACCTTGGCCTCCTTACTTACTGCATGGAAGCGGGGAACAATAGGATCCAGGTGCTTTTTGTTGATTGCCCTGAGAGCCAAATCAAAACGTCAAGCATATTATTCAAGCATCATGACATAACAATATGATTATTAGCGCGCGTAAGAAAAACAGAAAGTGAACCAAATTTTGTCCCACTCCATCAAGTTGTTACTCTTACTGGCTCCTTGAGCCAAGATAAACTGCCGCAAGGCAGGAACCGTCAACCCACGACGCATAATTCCTGTTCACAAATTTTGCCTCGGAGACTGGGCTGAGGCGAAAAACAAGTGTGGAATACCTTGCACAGTTGGGAATCTGGGGTCGTGCCAGCCTTCAACCTTTCCTTGGTCGACAAACCACTGAAGCTTGCGCTTTGACATAAGAGTATATACAAAACCTACCGATCAATGATCCCAAAAAACATGAGTCAAAAAATGAAAATTTCCAGTCTCAAAGAGTGCACCAAGTCTCGAGTAATCCTCTATCATAGGTTTTCGTATCCCTAGAGCGTCGATGACCCAGTAAAACTGGTCGTTTCTGTCGTGGTACTCGGTCGTACGCAGAGCGTGCGTGACGCCTTCAATCGAATCAACGATGGGGCACGCAAAGTCATACGTGGGATACACCTTCCACTTGGTTCCAGTGCGATGATGCGGAGTCTCAACGTTGCATCGGTACAGGGCAGGATCTCTCATGCACTTGTTCTTGTGCGTCATACTGATTTTGGCACGCATAACACACTCTAGACCTTCTTTGCTGCCTTTTTGCATTTCACCCCACAATCTCTGGTTTTCAGCGATAGAGTTGGCACGGTATTTGGATTCGATGCCTTTGCCACGTTCTTCCCGCATCTGATCAACTGGTGTCTTGTCAATGTAAGCCTTACCCTCTGCCAGCATCTTGTCAGCAAACCTACGAAAGAAACCAAACACAAGTTCATATTTGTAAAATACACAAACAATTCGAATGGCGCCAGGACTTTTTGATTGTTTCGAAAGAGTCGGAAGTGTAGGTCAGCTTATCATGTTTGATCCCCAAAGTCTCCAAATCTTTAAAAATGTTGTCAACATACTCATCCTTCTCCTTGGATGGATTTGTATCATCAAATCGAAGGATCATGCTTCCTCCGTGCTGCTTTGCAATTTCGTTGTTAAGCATCAAGGCCTTGGCGTGACCGATGTGAAGATATCTATTATGCGAAGTAGGCATGAACAAGCTGGGAGTATTATAACTTGAAAATTTTTGACCCGCTTGGTTCCGGGGGGAACCGCGTGACAACAGGCTCTGAACCGACAACTTTGATGAGGCTCATACTTCCCTTTTTGGATGTTTCTTTTTTAGTGGCGGCAATAGATTTCTGTTTATTCGCCCTGGCTTGCATAAAATCGGCACAATTCTTCAGCCCCTGCACATGTGAAAAGTCTACTTATTGTAAGCGGGTGAGGAAAATCCGAAATATTTGAGAGACCTCAACCATGGTGAACCACCGCATCACATTTGGGAATTTGCCCGTTTTGGCCAATGAAGCCCAACGAGCATTATCTGAAAGCAAACCTTTGCATGAGGAGAGAGAGCACAAAGGAGAAATAAGTTGGGCATCACGAACCACTAAATGCTTGCCAGCATGCATAATCCGCAATACTTTCTCGAGGCCCCGCTACAAACATGCGCATTTCCAAGTGCTTGTTGACTTCTTCCATGATTCCGGGCAACATCCCCTTGTCAGGAATTTTTTCTGCAGCTAGCTCGAGAAAGAAGTCCACGGTTGTCGCGGATTCAGCATTGAAGCCGTATAGCCCCCCGAGGCGGGCCAAGTACTTAGAAACGAGGGAAGAGCCCCGGAATTCCCTGGGTGATAGTGTGTGATGTGCATTATGAGCGGGTTAAGCTGGCAAGGAGACAAAAACAAATTATCTTCTTTACATCGGCGCACCAGGTCCTTGGAGGACTTTTAATGAAACAGAATTTCCCTCGGGATTTTGCTTGATATTGACCCCCGCGGCTGAAGCCGCGGCTGCAGCACCGGATACGGCCAGCTGCTGGTTTGCATTGTCAAAGACGAGGAGAACTGAAGACATGTCTAGAAGAAAGTAATCAATTTCATTCAAAAAGGAGAGGGGCAAGAGGTCATCATGTGCAGATGTGCAGGAGGTCCGCAAAGGCTGAAACAGGCTGAAAGAAGAGAGGGAAAGAGAAAGAAGAAATGCGTAATTCTTTCTTTTTATGGCTAGCCACAGCCAAATCATCATCATCAGTCATTCAATAATCAGTGCCAGTTTCATCATCAAGTGTAGTAGTAGAACTCCTCATCACCATCTGTCCGTTGTCGGACACTTGGCTACATTGGCTACACACATACATATTGGCCTTGGACTTTTCTATTGTACTTGTGTCGCCTGTTCGCCTGGAGACTGGAGACTCCTCAACCAAAACTGTGTCTGTTTTTTGCCTCAGGCTGGAAAAGTTGTTGGAGGCAAACCAACAAAACTCCTGACGATGGCTGCTGCCGCGGCGAACGTAGGTAGCATACTGCAAAATACTGGTGTTCGTTGGATCACAGCAGGCTGGGTCGGTTTTTTGGCCGAAAACTTCATCTTGTCGCACAACCGAGATGAGCTGATCGACCGGTTAGGGGAGAGTACCTACCACAATGTCTACGGTGCATTTTCCTTGGTTGCTTGCTCATCAATCGCTTATGGGTACAAAAAGTATGGAGTGGCCATATCAGGACCTCGATTATGGAGCTGGAGTCCTCGAGCTAGAGGACCCCGGGCTGCTGCGTTTGTTCTGCAGGCGCTAGGGTTGGTTGGGTTTTCGCAGTTGGCTCCAAAGCTGCAAGTGCCAGTTTCTCTTGGAAACAAGTCTTTTAGCGTTGGACAGGCTGCACAAAACGAATCGCTTGCGCCACCAAACCCTTCATCATCGTCGGCGCCAGTTGTGCCTGCTCGTTTCCAAGCCAGATGTCCCATCGACTTCTCCGCCGGAGACGAACCTTCTGATGGAGTCTACGGACTCAAGCGTGTTACGCGGCATCCCAACCTTTGGTCTCTCGCTTTTGTCTGTCTTGGAACAGCTGTGACGGCGCAAAGTGCACCTGCTGTTGTGATGTGGACGTTTCCCACAATCATGGCAGTGGCAGGTGGACTCCACACGGATTATCGTTATCGAAATGGTTCTGGGGGCTCCTTGCCTATTGAAGTGGAGGCCAAGACGAGCTTATTCCCTTTTGTTGCCATGCTCACGGGGGCACAGTCCCCTTCAATGCTGATATCGGAAATGAAAGGTCTGAATGCGGCACTCGCTGTATGCTGCGCAGGATTTTTGGCGCTTCGGAGAGGACGTTTACCTGTGCGCATCTGAATACGTTTGTCAACATTTTGATCTCGTGACCCTGCCGCGGGTAATGTGTTTCCTTCGTAAGTTTATATATGTAGATCTGTATTTTAATTTGTTGTTTTCTATCATTGCTACCTGACTGGGTCTTGTAATAAACAAAAGTAAAAAAAATCCAACTTTATTCGATGAATGCATTATATTTTTTTTTTTTTTTTTTTTTTTGGAGACGCTTTATTAATATAAGGCCGCTCGTCTCGTGTGTATATGTATATATCCAACTTTCAGTCAGGGTTCGAGCAGACCCCACCCCACCGGTGCTGCCGGCCCGTTGATTGAAGTTTCAGTCAGAAATGGGAAGTGTTCGTGGCTGGCCACTCTGCAAAAGACCTGGTTGTCCAGACGATGCTCCATGCAGTATGACTCGCAGCAGGCCCCACAGCAGGCCGGATTGATTGCATACATATAGCATGCAACTTAGTAATATTTTATGATGCTGCTATTGACTTGCAACCATGAACCACCAACCAATACGCCAACAACAAACAATCCCACATTACGTTTATGTATCATTAATAACATTAGCCACCATTTCACTTTTTTTTCTTGCCCTTTTTCTTGCCCTTTCCCTTCTTTTCGTTTTTTTGTGGATTCACCTTAGTGCTGCCCTTTGATGCTTGCGCTGCCCGTGCTGCTTGCGCTGCCTCAATTCGTTTGGCAATGTCCTTTTCAGCCACTTCTGCCTCCTCCTTTGTCATGAAGCAGTTACCATCGTCCGTAAAATCGACAACCTTGCCAGTAATTTGTCGCTTATAGCGGGATCTTAGCAGAGGAATGTGTTCTCCAGCGAAAGATAACAGCTGCTTACCTGTCAAAGCCAAACATGAAAATATTATTCTTTTTTGTTTTGTAAGTCTCTTTCTCCAGTGAATGAAAATATTACGAGATTGGATTTCGGCATGTTTTGGATTGCCGAGCTCATCTTTCATGTTGACTTTAACACGCCCATTTTGGTAAGGATCTTTGCTGAATGCCTTGTTCTGAGGTAGAGATTTGGATGTGATTAATTCCAAAAGTCGGGGGCTTGCAAAAGGAATCACCTCAATAGTGGCTGAAAATTTTAGATATTTGCAAATGTCGTAAATATCAAAAACAGAAGGATTATTGCATGCCCGCTCTTTCGCCACTTTTCGTCCCTGGGAGCGTTTTATGTGCGCATTCAGGTAGGCAGGGTAAATAGTATACCATCTGATAAGATTGGGACAATCCCGAACAATTATACACTTGGCGACAAACAATCGAGGCACAGAAAAAAGGCAACTACGTTTTTCGGTCATCCGCATCGAAGTCGTAAGTATTGCTGGGGTTGGCGGCCATCACCAGTTCAGCCAGGCAATACAAATAAAACCTTACAAATACAAAGCAAAAAGCACTCGTAAGTGGGGGCGGTGAAAATTGCGGACCCGATGAGGGTTGGTAAAAATGCAATAATCTCAGTCATTTCTGCTGACTGATGAAGGTTTCTCCTCCAAATACTTCTTCTTTGAATTTTCGTTTGCCGCCATGATATCACATCGGGTTATTGGATGGTTTTGCAGGGGTTTGCAGGATGGCGATTCCAGCGAAGAAAATCACGCTGACTCCTCTCAATGCGCTCTCCACCCCAGCTGCTGAGAACACGTCCTTAGACAACGTCACTAATCTCAAACCAACCTCTTATATTGCTCAGGTAATTTAGGGCGGCGTATATATTTTTTTCTCAATAACTCTTCTCCACTGTGCCGCCGCCGGCACCACCACCACCACCAACACCACCACCACCAACACCACCAACACCACCACCAAATTTGTCTTTTGTCTGCCTACATCAGAGCTATGCCAGAATCGTTTTGAAGCTATCGCAACCATGTCACTTCAAAAGTATAGTGTTCAAGAACAACGGGGCAGGGTTTGTATTCTTGTCGCCTTTGCTTAGTCTTGTACAAAGTTCGCGCTTCTGAACAATTGGTTTGCCTCAGATTTTTGCGAATGTCTGCCGGCAACCAATCCCAGCTGGAAAGCCTAAAAGGAGTTGGTAAATTGAGTTCCTTGGTTCCGAATGCTTCAGCCATGAAAGGATATTTTCTGAATAATTAGATGATGACATAAGTGACCTCGATGTAATTCAGGGAACAAAGCAACTGCTCTCGCCAAACCAATTGGTGACAAAGCAGAAATTGAACAAGGTTTGGATGCGAGATTCACACGTCGTGCTGTTCCCCACATGTTCGACTTTTTTTTTTCAGGTTTATCAGTTTCGGTCTATCCCCAAACATTCTAACGAGCTGAGTCATAATGGAAAGAACGGCTGGTATGTTAATCTGCCATGGCGATCCTTGCTTGGAATTGACAGTTACCTGGTGCTTTTGCAGGGTCATTTTGGTAATAGAGCTCTTATCATTCCACGATGCGCCGCCGCAGCACCGAAAAGTTGGAATGACTGGATTGGACATTTATGGATATTTGGATGTCAAAGCTACGAGTGCAGCAGCACTCTTGGCTATAGCATCACCACCGAAACGCAGAAAAATTGCCGTTCCTGAATCTTTTCGATCTGTTTCTCACAGCAACTCGAATTCTACCTCTAATCATACTTCTATTTCTTCTTCTGAACAATCCTTGCCTACTTGCCCGACACACAACCGTCAATGCGTCGCCAGGCGAATTCGAGCTCCTGGACCGAATTTCGACAAGACAGTACACTTGTGTGCGGTTGAAGACTGCAATTTCCAAGTCATGTCGTAGTAGCATGCATAGGCGTACATGATTTGCACATGCGCCTGGTCCCTGCTTTTGCTATTTTTTCGCTATATTATTCGCTGTTTTATTTTGAGATCATAAATTCA
>JACKZZ010017519.1_pt1 | contig 10460 bp, 6 predicted proteins | sample 8027871 | NCBI WGS metagenome assembly JACKZZ01 (sample SAMN15724774, study PRJNA655200) | protist metagenome | isolation source: fluorescence activated cell sorting (FACS) single amplified genomes of... | place: USA: West Boothbay Harbor, Gulf of Maine | collected 2000-07-19
ACAATCAAACCATACAACAACAATACTGCGCGATTGAAACATTACTCCGTGTGTGTTGGTAACGTTTTGATTCGAGTCCGGTAGACGAACGAGTCATAGAAGTCAGTCGAGTCGTTTCGAAATGGCTCTCCGTCGTGCTGCACGTTATCTTTCCTACGGTGCCACAGCCTACTGCGTCTCAAAACTTGGTGCGTACCTTTACAATTGCACTTTTCGAGAGCATCGAAGGGAAAATATAGACGATGGCGTGCCTTCCCCCGAGGACAAGAAAGATCACTTTCAGAAATCTTATTTCAAGAACGACAATGGGTACTGGATCTTTCGAAAGGCTTGGCTGCCAGAGGATATGGAGTCGTTGAAAGGCGTAGTTTTTCTAGTTCATGGGTATGGGGAGTATATTTCGCGATATGACTTTTTTGCGAAGATTCTGAACGACAATGGTTTTGCCGTTTTTGGGCAAGATCATTACGCGCACGGGCGTTCGCAGGGAAACACTAGGGGTTACTTTTACTCGTTCGAAGACTTGTGCAAAGATGTGGTCCACCACGTGAAAATTGTCAAGGCGGAGTACCCAGAGTTGATGGCGAAGCTTCCAACGTTTTTGTTTGGCCACAGCATGGGAGGTTTAGTAGCAGCTCGTGTCGTCCAGCTGCCTGGCGTCCAACGTCTGTTCTCTGGACTTTTGCTCTCTGGGCCACTGTTCAAAGATGGCGACAACATTCCCAGTCGTCCTCCCGTGATCGTGCAGAGAATGTTTGAGTCTCTCTCCACGATCATACCCCGTCTGGAGCTCCCCATCCTCCCCGAAATGACTGAATCAATTTCGCGGGACGAAACGGTCCAGTTTGCGTACAAAAACGATCCCTTGGTGACAAAGTGTGGGGTGTTTTTAAGAGTAATGTCCCAATTGACAAAATATTCACTGCTTGCCGTGGAAGAGTCGAACCTAGTTACCCTCCCGCTTTTGTGTATGCACGGGGTGTCGGACAAAATTGTGTCGGTTGACGGCACGAAAGATTTCTTTGAAAATGCCTCGAGCCGTGACAAAGAGCTGCATTTAATGTCTGGAATGTTCCATGAAATACTCAACGAAAAGGGCTTTGAAAGCGTCGCCGAAAAAATTGTGGATTGGCTTGCGAAGCGTGGAATAGAGCAGCCGGCGTACATCTTCAAGGCAGCAAACGAGCGGCAAAGTTCGTCGTCGCAGAAAACCGGAAGGGGAAAAGGACCGTTCAAGTTCACGGGCAGCGACGGAAACGAATCCACAGGCAACAAGAATCCTGATTTTTTGAGCGACATCAAAAAGTTAAGGAAGGTAGAGACAAACAACGAAAGCCGAGAAGCGTTGCACCTGCGAAATAGACCCTCCAAAAAGCCAGCGTTCCTAAATGACATAAAAAAGATAAAGAGCAAGCAAAAAAAGCCCCATAAGAATCGCGGGGCGAAGCGGGGAGGCGGCGGCACCAGCGAGCTGCTGGACGTTCGCAAGAAAACGACAGGTGATGGCAAGAAGTCAGAGAATCTTTCAGATGTCCGAAAAAGGCCAATGATGCCCTTTCTGAAAGACATAACAGAGCGAACATCAAAAAAGGCGAAGAAGAAGAAGCTGGCCGTACGTCCTTCCCACCCGGCCGGCGAAGACAATGCAGGCAAAAAGAACAACAATGCTTTCGACAAACTAGAGTGGTTGAAAAAGACCCCCAAAAAGAAAAAAGGGGCCAACCCTGCTTCAATGATGGCAGAAATTCAAAAGAAACGAGAAAAACTTCGGTCAAGAAAGAAGAATCAACGCCCCCCTCCCTCTTCGGACAAGACAAAAAACCCAAAAGCAGAATTAGAGCGTGCCATGGAAAGGCGAAGGAAGGGAAAACCCGTGAAGGGCACCCCGCCAAGCAAAGGTGACGGCGGGAAGGGGAAGAAATAAGCGACTTTTAAAGAAGATGGGCAATAAATACTTTGTTGGGGAGTCGAATATTGATTCCATAAGTATACATAAGTATATAATTATATATGATAGGTATTGGCGTGGTTGCAGCAACAACTTATACCAAAAAATCATCCGTTCATTCCATCTAAAGGAACTACAGGGCACAGCATTGGTATGCGAACAAAAAAAACTACATCACTCACCCTTAGTTTTTGATGGGGCTGACTGCTAATGCTAATGCCGGTACCGAAGACAAGCCGGCGTCCCATTGTAATTCCAACAATATTTATTAGAGAGTAAATACCAGCATCTTCATTATTAATCTAATCACTGCCGCTGCTGGCTCAACAACACAACAACAAAGAAGAGAAAAACCAAAGAGTAGAAGAGGCAACTATCAACACTCGAAGACGTCGTAGGAGGAGCTGCTTCGCTCGCCAATGATAACCCGGACTGGTACCGTGACGTCTCACATGTGTAGCTTTTTTAATCTCTAACGACTAAAGAAGAACCACGGGAATTGAATGTTCTGCGCCCTAAAAAACCTATTGACCAAGCAGGAAATCTTTAAACTGGACAATGGCCGCTTTCACCGGAGACTCGAACGTCGGTCCCGCAGAGCACGTTGTGTACCAGGAGGACCAAGATAATCTGTGGAGATGTTTCTCTCTCTATTGCCTACAAGGTAGTGCTACCGACTCCTTGCGGTTGCGCATGCACTCGTTCATAAAGTTCGTTAGAGATTGCAGATTCCCACCCAGTGCAGGTTTCACCGACGTCGCCGTAACTGTAATATACAGGCGACATGCCACGGGAAACGTAAAAAAGAAGTGTATGAACACGAGGCTGATCAACAGCCAAAGGGTCAGAAAAAAAGCGGTCACAAAACTGGGACAGCACATGCGCTACGACGATTTTGTTCATGCGCTTGCTGACATGGGAGTGCGTCTTTACAGGTTTCTAGGAAAAGCCGAAGCACTCTCTAGAATAGTGTTTGAATACGTACTCCCGAACGCCCACAGCGAGAGAACGCACCTACCGTTTAGTATGTCCGACAAGATGGTGCACTCTATTTTGTCCGACCCCCACGTGGTTAACTTTATGGACGAGTGGGATGAAATGTTACTGGAAATATTTAACCGCTGCAGACCACCTACTGCACCTCGTGCTGCGGGGGAGCACCGATGGATGCTCTACCTTGAGCTTCAAGAGTTCTGTGAAACATATTTGTGGTTGCACACCCATCATACGACTAGCCTGCTGAGCAAGTACCAGATTGCTCAGATATTTGTAGTGGTAAAACACGGAGCAGGGACTGGAGTAATGCCGGGTTATATATCATACAGCGAGTTCAGAACGGCCCTGGTACTACTAGCATTTGCTGCAGCAGAATCAGAGCGCCGACAGCACCCTGCGGTGTATGTTTCACAGGATAGCAACTCGTCGGCGTCGCAAGCGAATATTCACTCTCATAAATTTTTGCACGAGCACAAGGAATTTGACCCAAAGCCAGTGAGCAAGCTGAAATGGCTTTTGAAGCGAATATACGATTGTTCGGAGCGAAGAGACAAAAAAACCCAGTGGTTAACACCATTTAAAAAAGTGTTTCAGAGAATGCACATTGAAGATGGGAAACCGGTTTCATACCTGGCACCGAATGTTGAAATCTCCCAAAAAAAGAGGCGTAGCACCATAACAGTGCTGAGTTCCCCCCCAAAACATAGCGTTGGATCTGGCAGCGATTGGATCGAATTGAAGACTGCAGAGGGTCAGCTGTACTATTTTCAAAAGTCAACGAACAAAGTTCAATGGGAAAAACCAGAAGAAGACTTAGTACGCATTAAAGGCAGTTTTAGATCGCAGCCCACGAATTCCAAACCGTTGGGATTAACAAGGGCACGGCGGCCTTCTATGCTGACCATGCTGAATTCTCAGATGAGCTTTGACACGATGAGGTAATTTTGCGCAAAGGTTCGATTCAACGAGAAGCATTAGTTTTAGTACCCCGACCGAAGCAAATCGCAGTACAAGAAGGAAGTAAGAACAAAATAATGGCTGTGTTAATTTTAAGTATTTAAAATTTGTGCCCAGTGAAGTTTTACTTCCTTCATGATGTACGGCGAATTTATTTCTGCTCCTGTGCTCCTGTGGTTATTAAACAAATTACATTTCCACGGAAGAAGAATGAAATAATGATGTCGCTCGTCTTTTTTTTCTTTTTTCTTTCTTCTTTCTTTCTTCTTTCTTCTTTCTTTCTTTTTCTTCACAACAACAGGCGACAACAAGACGAACAACAACAACAATTTTCACAAAATAATAAATATTATTATAATTAAAAAAAAAATAAAAAAAAATTTTTTTTTTTTCAGTACTGGTACCTTGGTATAATATTACTATTATTGGATTTATTATACCAGGTGGTAGAACGTGTGACGAACGGACTAGACAAATAATTATTCATTCCAATTATTCTTCCGTCCATTCTTCTTTTTTTTGATTCAGTCAATCTTCAATTCTGGAATCAATAGAAACTCCTCATATGTAATAATCAAAAACCGAACAATTACATAACTTGTTATAAGATATTTACTTTTTCAGTTAATTGGCAAGTGAGATTTTTAAAAACACCTTTTTGTTTTGAAAGCCAACCCATACAAGGGGGGGAGGAACGATGCAGTTGTTCCTGTTAATGTTTGTGTTCTTTTTCTTTTTCGATGACGCCGCTGGAAACCCTATGCAGCGGTACCTCTTGGACGATGCGTACTCAAAGTCCATCAACGCACGTTGCCTCGACGGTTCCTCGCCGGCGTATTACCTACGAAAGGCCTCTCGTAAGGAGAATTTCACAAAGTTTGTGGTATATTTTCAAGGGGGAGGGTGGTGTTACAGTTTAACGGAGTGCCTGACTCGGTCGTCGACGCCCATCGGTTCGTCCAGCACATACCCGGAGACGCTTTCGAGCAAAGGCGGGATCGTGGACCCAGACCCTCTGCTGAATCCAAATTTTCATTCTTGGAACCACGTGTGGGTCCCGTACTGCGACGGTACATCATGGTCGGGAAACAGAATAGACCCCGTAACGGTAGGCAACGGAACTATATACTACAGAGGAAGGGCAAACATGCAGGCGATAGTAGCAGCGCTGCGGAGGGACGCAGGGATGGAAGCGGCCAGCGACGTCATCATGGACGGCGGCAGTGCGGGGGGACTTACGGTACTGCTTCACGCTGACTTCTTTGGGTCCCTTCTTCCAGCTGCCTCAAATTTCGCAGCGATTGGAGATGCAGGCTGGTTTCGCCCGTCCACAGCCCTTGACAAGATCGGGTACACCAAATTGATCGGGACTATGGTGGCGAATAGCAACGCCACATCGGATATGGACTGCGTTCGATCGCAGGTGAAGCTCTCGAATTGTTTTTTTGCGCCTATTGTATTCCCGTATTTGTCGACTAAAATGTTTGTTCTGGAAGGGGCATATGATAGTTGGCAGCTCCACCATATATTGGGGTTTCCTTGCGCAACTTATGGAGAGAGTTTGACACACTGCAGCAAAGCGCAGAATGCTTCTCTTGAGAACTATGGTGCCGCAATGCGAGACTCTATTGGGGTTGCCTTAGATTCGACGGAGCACCATAAAAAGACTGCGGGGACGTTTGTATCTCAATGCATTATACATGTACAGAGTGTAATCAATGAAAACCACGATGTTTGGCACGGGATGCTTCGAATAAATGGAGGTACCCCCCACGATGTAGTCAGCGAATGGTACTTTGGTGGAGGAAAAGGAAAAAGTATCGAAAACTGTGGACGGTTTGGCTGCAATAGATATTGCCAGACATATACGTGACCATGTGGGTGCAATAAAAAACTGTGAATTCCCAAAGAGGGAAGAATTTAATTTCTTGGAGAGAGTATAATTATTAAAAATTTTTAAAACAAGAAAATTGAATTAAAGAGAATTATTTGTAAAGCATAAGCTGCAAACATGTGGTAATGCAACTATGAAGTTCGGCCACATCATTTTCCAGGCCTTTTTAATACCCCTGGAATTCCAGGAGAAAGTGTCTTCAATTGCGTTAGAATGTAGTACCAGAAGAGTTAACTAAAATTTATCCAAAAATAACAGGCATATCATATTTAAAAAACATTTTATTTCATAACAACTCACGGACCTCTCGTAGTACGACCATCTGCAGCCGTCAAGATTTCAAAAATTATGCTACCCATAGTCCAGCCAGCGTCCATACCGTTGATTTCGTGAGCGGCCAGAAGCGGGCGCTCCTTTGTCGGCCGTACATTGTAAATTTTTTCTATTAGGTGCTCCATGTAGGCAATACCGAAACACGACTTTCTCAGAATCTTTTTACTAATTTTCACTTTTCTGTCCTTCGCACTTTTGTCGAACAAATCTTGGACCGTTATCCAATCTTTTTTGCACAACTGCTCACCACTTTTGACAATCCCCTTCAGTCCGTGAATGTGAAATATTTTATCACGCTCGTCAAAGTCGTTTGGCAAATTCAATGAGTCTGTAGCAATTATTGTCATCAGCTTGGGAAAGTTATCCAACGCATAGTACGTGGCCGGGTTCTTCTTTTGGAGTGGTTTCAAGGACCCACGGGAGTCTTTGATGTCACTGATATCTTGCAGCTCGAAGAGTCGAATAACCTTTTTCACCAAAACTTTGCACCTCTCGTAATCGCCTTCAAATTCCATGACTTCAGAATCAGCATCATCTCCATGAAACCCACACGGGAACGTTTCCCCTTCTCCTTCCTCAGTGGACTTCCAAGCCGTTCCACGATAGTACAAAAGGGTCTTCCGATAGGCTTCGTGCAAACCGTAATGCAGCCGGGACACCGCATAGACTGAAAAAGGGTTGCTGCCCGCGCCGAACAGCCGGATCACGTTCATACCACGCCGTGGCTCATACACTTCCTGGGACTGCAAAGCAATCTGAGACGATGCCCCACCTAGCTCTACAACCCCCATCAACTCGTGTTTGCTCCCAGACTTACTCGCTTTCAGCAGCGCCCCCGCCGCATGGTTGACGGACAGCCATGCGTATAGAGCTTCCTTCGAGCCTTCGATAACCCTCGCGTGCTTTGGGTCAAATGAAAACGGTGAATTGGAAAGTTCTTGCCGGACGCCCTCGAGGACACCGTTCTGGTCCTTTTTTTCTAACAACCTCATACCCGCAGTAGCCTTTAAATAAATGCTCGTCTTTGAATGTAAATGGGCAGGCACAATAGCTTTTGCATGCTCGATAAGCCCCCTCAAAGACTCCCCAGCTTTCTGATACCCTCCGTCCGACCCAGCGTAAGACGAAATCCCGGGATTGATCTTCAGGCGCGAAACTTCCAACAGCGTTGCGTAGACATGGGTAGACACCCAGCTAAAAACATGCACGCGGGAACCTGAAGAACCAGCGTCTATTACAATGCCATAAGTTTTAATATTCAGTGAAGGGGCGTTTCTATTCACCGACAAAAGATGCACTATTTCTTGTTCAAAACAGTAGTAGCCGGCAACAGTCACAGCCAAAGCCCAGAAAACGTGCTTTATCCGCATTTCGTACAGCATAATCTCCTCTATCGAACTCCAGAAAGTACAGGATTTAACCAACCGCCCGTCATCCACGAAATTCTGTGTTTCAGCTAGCAATTTGCTACATTTCAATGTCAATGAGGAAAACTAATCCGTAGAATCGTCGCAATGGTTGTGAACTTTGTGTTGAAATATATTATACCACTGAGCCGGATGCCGGATGATGGATATATTTTCTGTTGTGTTGTGTCTCATTGTTGTAGTAAAAAGGTGCATTGGGAATTAATAGCTAAATATGATGGTGGTGTATTAATTATATAGTGATTCTATCCCGTTCCTACGTACCCGAATTTTAAATTATATTGATCTCTAATAATAGCCTCTTTGATAGTTTGTATAACATCATCCTATTACAGCGATGGCGATGGAGGTGATTGATGGTGTGGTGTGGATAAAAACAAGAAAATTGGCTGTTATTTCAAAAAAACAAATTATAGTGGCTGTTATTTATAAAAACAAACAAAAAATTGGGGCTGTATTTAAAAGTAAATTAAAATTGATCGGTCTTCACAATGTACACCGCGAAAATGAATCTGCTCCTTTTGTAAACAACACGTAAGAATTGGAATAAATTAAATTACAATTGTTGAATTAATTAAACGAAATCATAGCAGCAGGGGATTAACCGGTAGTTCAATTAATTGGGTGGTAATTGGACCTAAAAGCAAAAGGTTGTTATAAGTGTATAATGTACACAAGTATAATAAATTTCACGAAGTGTATCCGGTTGTTCTATTTATAACTAATTTAACATCCCATTATTGCAGTTCAGTCACGCGGCATCCCATCCGCTCGAGACGCTAAGTTTAATCTGTTGTTCAAAGCCTTGTAATAGGCGTATTGAAAACCATCGACGTCAACATAGCACCCCTGCAAGTGCCGGTCCCCGTCAACCTCAAATTTAGTTCGACCATGCAACAATCGTAAATTGTTGAACACCCACACATCCCCTTCTTCCAGGCGAAAGCGGTGTTGCCGGTGCTCCTCATTTACCATCCTTGAAAACTGCTGCCTTGCCTTGAAGTATAGGTCACTTTCTTCATACGGCATCCATGGGATATACCCCCCTGACTTGGCGCTATACCGTATCTGCTTAATTGCCGGAGAGCCTGACATCTTTTCTAGTTCGATCATCGGGGCAACGGTGTACATGCCGCTATCCCCGCTGCCACCATCGTTTTCCCAGCGAACACCAGTCTCGCAGAGCGTTTCAAAATGCTTCGGGTACAATTCTCGAAGTTCTTCGGCCACCGAAAACGCATCCACTGCAACGCTCATCCCACCGCTGCACTTGTTTGCCAGCGTGTGAAGGAGCTGAAAAGACGGCGGGGGGTCCCTGTACGGATTGTCAACATGGGGCGGCAACGCAAGGGACGTGTACGCAATGTCGTTCTTATCGCCATCCGCTTTGCTTTGTACGTTAAAGTGATTTCCCCAATTCGTTGGTCTCACTTGGTTAAACCTGGTCAGTGAACGGCCCAAGTCTACGACGGCTCCACTATAGCGCGGGACTCCGCTCACAACAACATGCCCGTCTTCGAAAAGCGCGTTGATCAAATCTATGACCGTATCGTCGCACGCATGGTCGGATGATATTCTGTTATCGGCCTGTCCTCCTGAGAAAAGCATCGAGTAGGGAATTCTTTTTGCTTCCGCCGTCGCCCCTGGGTTAATGACCGGGGAAGGAAAATTGTGTTTTTTGAACTGGATGGTTTCAGATTGAAAGTCGTTGGCTTCATTCCACAAAGTACTGATTGGGTATGTACTCGTAAGACCGTCAGAAAAAGTTACGCTCAACGAAGTCTTTTGCACCACGTTTGCTTTCGTGATTGTTAAATTTGCAGGCAGGGAGTGGTGCTCATGCAGAGGCTGCTTTGTCGAGTCTTGCACCGATTGGGAAGACGTGCACCTTTCCCTGAGCCAGAGCGGGTGCAGTTCCTTTTGACCAAGGGAAACGTGTGCCGAGCCATCCAACCCATGTTGTATTTTGACTTCCGTAGCCACTCCTCTCTGCTGCACCCGGGAAGAGCCGAACATCTTCCCCCCTCCTCGACGAACAGACAATGACCTGGCAAGCTTGGCAAAGGACATGGTGGTAGAATTTTATATTCACTGAAGAGAGTTTGGAGTGTTTCAACTACTTGAATTTAATAAATAAGAAATACCAAAATTTTGTATCCTTGAAAACTACATGCATAAGTATACGTATCCACTTGTTTTATTACCACAAAAAAAAAAACGGCAAAACCACAAAAAAAATGAGAGATGAGGAGGAGGAGGAGTAGTTATAGTTGTTGTGATGATGGAGCATCTTACCGGTACTACGGGTATTATACCGAACCCAGGCACTGTGCGGTGCCTCTATTGTTATTTTTCATTATTTACTACCTACGACACACTGTGACAAAAAATAATGGAATTAATGGCGATGAAGAAAAAAGAATGGTATGCTCATGTATTCCAATAATTATTAACCCAATTTTAAAAATAATTTAAGCAAACAAAATAGGGATGGACAAGATAAGCCACAATTAAGGATATGTGTTTATAGGAATAACGGAATGAGGCCCTTTTGGTATGATAAGGCTATATATATGTCTAAATCCTACTAAAGGGATTTAGATGAAATCATTTATTCATATTAATTATAACTAAATAGAATTAAAAAAAGTGATAACGTATTCATAGTTTATATACACACAGTATATATAATCTTTAGATATATATATCCTTAATTAATTATGACTTATTTCATCCAGCTCGAAAACAATGTGGTGATTCCAGACCACACTTTTAACTAGGACGATGATGAGCTTTGCTTGTTCACTTGTGGTGTGTATTATACATACGATATACGAGTAGTCGTCTAGTAAAATCTCCCTCATCACTACGAGGATATATGAAGAGGTTACAACTTTTATTTAAA
>JACKZZ010021422.1_pt1 | contig 10460 bp, 4 predicted proteins | sample 8027871 | NCBI WGS metagenome assembly JACKZZ01 (sample SAMN15724774, study PRJNA655200) | protist metagenome | isolation source: fluorescence activated cell sorting (FACS) single amplified genomes of... | place: USA: West Boothbay Harbor, Gulf of Maine | collected 2000-07-19
TTCAGTGATGCGACACTGCACATCACACGCATATTCCGTGTTCTAAATCAGGCTCGTGGTAACATGATGCTTGTTGGTGTTGGTGGTTCTGGTCGTTCTTCTCTTGCTCGTTTGGCATCATATATTGCACAAATGACTGTATTTACCATTGAAATTACGAAGAACTACAGGTTAATTGAATTCCGTGATGATATTAAAAAGATGTACTTGCAGTGTGGTGGTGAGAACGAGAACATTGTCTTCCTTTTCAATGATACTCAGATCAAAGATGACGGCTTCCTCGAAGATATTAATAACATTCTATCGAGTGGTACTGTTCCTAATCTCTTCCCAAAAGAAGATATTCCTGGAATTTTAGATATGGTGCGTAAGCCAGCCGTAAAGGCAGGTTGCGAAGAAACCCCAGAAGCCTTATGGAACTACTTCATTGATCGTGTACGATCCAACTTACATGTTGTTCTTGCCATGTCTCCTGTCGGTCCCGACTTGCGTGAGAGATGTAAGATGTATCCCGGTCTGGTTAACTGTACTACAATTGATTTCTTTCACACATGGCCTGCTGAGGCTCTACAAGAAGTAGCAATGAAATTTTTAGCTGCTGTAGAATTCTCAGATGAGAGCTATAGAGAATCCATCGCTGCAGTGTTTGCTGAGATGCACTTAAGTGTCATTAAAGCTAGTGATCGCATGCTCCTTGAATTAAAGAGACATAATTACGTGACACCTACAAACTATCTAGAATTAGTAAAAGGTTATCGTATACTCCTTGCACAAAAGAGTGGAGAGCTTAGTTCTGCTGCTACAAAGTTAGCCAATGGTTTAGCTAAGCTCGAAGATGCAAAAGAGCAAGTAGAAGAGCTTTCACAAGAGTTAGAAGTAAAGAAAGTTGTCGTTGCAAAATCACAGAAGAGTTGTGAAGATTTATTAGTTCAAATTGTTAGTGATCGTCGTGTTGCTGATGAACAGAAAAAGCAAGTAGAAGCTGATTCAGAGCGTATTGCTATTGAAGCAGAGGAATGTAAGGCAATCAGTGATGATGCTGAAGCTGATTTGGCTGTAGCTATGCCTGCCTTGGAGAGAGCCATGGAAGAAGTCGATAAACTGGACAAATCTTCCGTTTCTGAGGTAAAAGCCTACTCGAAGCCTCCACCACTTGTGGAAACTGTTATGCAAGCTGTCATGATTCTTTTTGGTAAGCCTACTGATTGGGCATCTGCCAAGACCGTTCTAGGTCAATCTAACTTTTTATCGCAAATTAAGGGTTATGACAAAGATAACGTGTCCCAGAGTATCAATAACAAGATACGAAAGTTTGTTGAAAATCCTGATTTTGAAGTTGAGTCTGTCCGTAAGGTATCTGGTGCTGCTGCTGCCTTGTGTATTTGGGTGCATGCTATCTATATCTATGCTAATGTTGCTAAAGAAGTTGCACCTAAGCGTCAGAAGCTCAAGGAAGCAACGGACACTCTTGCTATCAAGCAGGCGTCTCTTAAGGAAGCACAAGAAGCATTAGGTGCTATTCTCAGTAAGCTTGCTGAGCTTCAGACCGCTTATGATACTAGTGTTACTGAGAAGAATGACTTGGTAGCTATGGCAGAAATGCTTGAGGCTAAGCTTGATCGTGCTGCCAAATTAGTGACTGGATTAGAAGGTGAATACGTCCGTTGGCAAGCAAGTATTGGTCTCCTTAATGAGTCTCTTGTCAAGGTCACTGGTGATGCGTTAGTATCTGCTGCTTTTATCTCATATGCTGGTCCTTTCGAGGCTTCATACCGCCAAGACCTCACCAATATTTGGTCAAAGAGTGTCGATGCCCAAAAATTACCAATCACTAATAACTTCAACCTAACTGTATTCCTTGCAGATCCTACTGATGTTCGCGATTGGCAGATTCAAGGATTGCCTCGTGATGATTTCAGTACTGAGAATGGTGTGATCTCTACTACTGGTAATAGATGGCCATTAATGATTGATCCCCAGGGTCAAGCAAACCGTTGGATTCGTAACATGGAGGGCAAAGAACTTCGCATTATTGATTTGAAGATGACTGGTTTTTTAAGAGATGTTGAGAATGCTGTGCAATACGGTTTCCCTGTTTTACTTCAAGATATTCTTGAGGAAATGGATCCTGCCTTAGAGCCTGTACTTTCTAAGAGTATATTGAAAATCGGTAACAGAGAAGTGATGCGTATTGGTGATAAAGAATTAGATTATTCGCCTGATTTTAAGCTTTATATTACCACAAAACTAGCTAATCCTCATTACACACCAGAGATTTCCACTAAGGCGTGTGTTGTTAACTTTGCTGTAAAGAAGGATGGTCTTGAAGCCCAACTTCTTGGTATTGTTGTACAAAAAGAAGAGCCAACACTTGAGACACAGAAGAGTGAGCTTACTATTCGTGTTGCTAAAGGTAAACGTCAACTGGTAGATCTTGAGAATGAAATCTTACGTCTACTTAGTGAGACACAAGGCTCTCTCTTGGATGATGCCGATTTAGTTGATACACTTCAAGCTTCAAAGGTTACATCGGAGGAAGTCACGGAACAATTAAAAGTTGCTGAAGAAACTGAAAAGAAAATTGATATCGCACGTCTTGGTTACCGCCCGGCAGCTATTCGTTCTTCGTTGGCTTATTTTGTTTTGGATGATATGGCTCGAGTTGATCCTATGTATCAATTCTCACTCGATTCATATGTTGAATTATTCAATTTAAGTATTGATTCATCTCGTATCCCTAACAGTGAAATTTCTGTACATCAACGTTGTGAAAATATTAATAATTTCCATACTTTAGCTGTATACAGATACACATGTCGTGGTCTATTTGAGGAGCACAAGTTACTCTTTTCTTTATCTTTATGTAGTCAAATCATGCGAAGTAAAAGTACACTTGTACAAGATGAATTTGATTTCTTATCTATGGGTCCGGGTCTTATAGATCGAGCTCAGCAGCCTGGTAATCCAGTTCAAGACTGGCTTCCTAAACTTGCATGGGATAATGTGACTGAGATGGATAAGAACACTGCTGGTCTTTCAGGTATAGTGTCTGCATTCCAGCAAAATGCACGTGAATGGAAACAATGGTATATGTCTCCAAAACCTGAACAAGAACCACTTCCTGGAGATTGGTCAAATAAATCAGAACTGCAAAAGCTTTGTATTATTCGTGGTTTACGTTTGGATCGTGTACTATTCGGTACCGCAAAATTTGTTACAGCCAATATTGGTCCAGAATTCGTTGATCCACCTGCATTCGATCTTAAGGTTGTCTATGATACATCAAATGCTAAAGCACCACTTATCTTCGTGTTATCACCAGGTGTGGATCCTACCGCTGGTATTGTGCAACTTGCTAAGTCAATTGATATGCCATTCTCTCAAGTTGCCCTTGGACAAGGTCAAGCACCTACTGCAATGCGTCTCATTGAGGATGCTTTAAAGAATGGTACATGGGTCTTTTTAGCCAATTGTCATCTTATGCTTTCATGGATGCCTACTTTGGAAAAACTTATTGAATCACAACTTGTTGAAGGTTCCCCACCTAAAAACTTCCGTTTATGGTTATCATCAAGTCCTACTCAAGATTTCCCTATCAGTATTCTTCAAAGAGGTATCAAGATGACAACAGAACCACCAAAGGGTCTTCGTTCGAATCTAATGACGATCTTTAACACTATTTCTGATGATCAATTTGGACGTTGTAGTTTACAATTTATCTATAAGAAATTATTATTTGCTCTTGTTTGGTTTCATGCTATACTACTAGAACGTAGAAAGTTCAAATCATTAGGCTTCAATGTACCTTATGATTTCAATGAGTCAGATTTTGCCATATGTCATGATTTAATTATTGTTTTCTTAGATGAATATCCTGATAAAGTTCCATTTGAAGCAATGAAATATTTGATCGCTGAAGCAAATTATGGTGGTCGTGTGACAGATGACTGGGATCGTCGCTTGGTCAATGTATATATCAGTGAGCTTTTCAATGATGAAGTAGTTAATCAAGAGAGATATCCTTTATCTGAGTTACCTGAGTATTTCATTCCAGATGATGGTGACTTGAAGTTCTACAAGGAAGCTATTAGAGCTTTACCGCAATCTGATCATCCATTAGCTTTTGGTCAACACTCTAATTCTGATATGACTGCATCAATTGATGATGCAACTACTATGTTAGATGTTTTGACATCATTACAACCACAAAAAATTGTTGCCAGTGATGAAGATGGTGCTAATCCTTTAGCAGCACAATGTCAAGATTTGTTAGAATCTACTGCATTCCCATTCAGTAAACGTGATGTAAAAGAGAAATTAGAACCTAGATCAGATCCTGATCCACTCAAGACTGTTTTGTTTCAAGAATTAGATCGTTATAATGCGTTATTGAGTAGAATTCGCAGTAATCTCAGTACTATTATTAAATGCACTCAAGGTACTGCCTCTACAAATGCTGAACTCGAAGAGGTTATGCTTGCTCTTGGTACACTCAAAGTACCACGTATGTGGGGTAAGACATATCCTTCACAAAAACCATTAGGGTCATGGATTGTTGACTTGCAACTCCGTGTTGATTTCTATGTTAATTGGATTGACGTCGCACAACCGAAATGTTGGTGGCTTCCTGCGTTGACATACCCTACTGGCTTTTTAACAGCAATTTTACAAGTTTCAGCAAGAATGAATGGAGTCTCTATTGATAGTTTATCATTCGAGACACCCGTTCTCAACTCAGCTGATACAACTACAATTACTGCATACCCTAAGGATGGTGTATACGTTTCAGGTGTGTATCTTGAAGGTGCCACTTGGAATTATGCCGGTGGCTTCTTAGAAGAAAGTAGGCCAATGGAACTACTCTCCAATATGCCTATTATCCACTTTAAACCTGTTGAAGGTAAGAAGAAGAACACAAAGGGTATGTATACGTGTCCTCTTTATATGTACCCAGTACGTAGTGGCACTCGTGAGCGTCCTTCATTCGTCTATTCGTTAGACATTCGTGGTGGACGCTTCTCTTCAGATTTCTGGACTAAGCGTGCTGTGGCTCTATTGCTATCGCATTCAGGTTAAGATAAATAACAAAGCAAAACATTTTTTGAATAGAATATCCATTGACAAATAAACACAACTATTTTGTACATATACTTACAAAGAAAAATTAGGTACACATAAACAAATCAACCTATACTCTCTTTCCCTACATTGGTTTGAAAAGTGCAACCTCGTCTGATTCCATGGGGCAAATTTTACCATGACATGTAAGAATGGTGGCCAACATAAAAATTGATGCAGCCAGTCGTAGACAAAGGGAATGCGTTGCTTCAACTCCGATTCAAAGAATTTCTCATCTGCTATACGGAATTGGCGCACAAATGGAAGGAGAGCTACATCTGTGAAGCCAGGATCTGCGCCGCTGAGCCAGCCTTGGCCGTGACTCAGTCTTGTTTCCAGGTCCGTGAGTAGATGCATACACAACTCACGATGATCTATTTCTTCACCGCGTGAAGTTTCACCCTCTCCGTCCATATTATCTTCCTTATTTTTGTAACGGTATGCATACTTATACCTATCTAGATGAAACTTAAAAGTGGTATCAAAGATATCTATAGTTGAAGCATCCACGCGCTGCAGTAGCTGAAGTGGATCCCGATTCTGTAGTGCCCAACGCATGATCTCTCGGCTCTCTTCAATGACTGTACGATCTTCTAAATATAGGACTGGGACAGTACCTTTGGGTGAAATTTCCAAGAGATGATCTGGCTTGCATTTGATCATCCTTAGTTCTCTTAATTCTACTATCACACCACTAAGAGCTAAGCATATTCTAGCGCGAATAGCGAATGGGCAGCGCTTGTAGGAGTACAATATGGGAACGCTTGCTGCCATAGAACAGATTCGAAATTGTCGGAAGATCCTCTACGCAACAAAGGCCTTGACGACGTCGTGGCAGTGAGTGAATTCAAGAAAATAAGAGAGGTAACAAAGAAAAGTTGAGGATGCCAGTGGAATCCATTACGGGTACACTGTGGTCTTCCATCTTGGAATCCTCCTCGAAGCGTTCTGAATTATTGGAAACTTCTAATGCCACAATTGTTTTGTTTGGAAAGCAAGGTTCAGGAAAGTCAAGCCTTCTCAATGCTCTATGTGCGAAAGATGAAACAGCAAACAATCGATCAGTAACTCGATTGGAGAATAGTAGCAATGCTTTATTACTTTATGACCGCTTCGATATTGATGATGATGAGAAAATGTCTACAAGTTCTACAAAAATTCAACGCGTGCATGTTTGGTCAGCTAATAACGCAATTTTTGATAAATGTTATGAAGTATATAGTAATACAATCCAAGATGGCAAGGTAATGTATGCTGTGCAATTAGATATGTCATTAGCACTTACTGATACAGACGAACTACTTCTAACAGTACGAAAGTGGTTACTAGATATACAGACACATTGTAATAAATTAGGATTTACACACGATTCCGAAGCTAGTAATAGTAGCAGTCCTAAGAGACAATCAACAAAAGTGCCAACTTTCAATGTTCCCATCATTGTGATCGCTGGTAAATGTGATACGATCAATGGTGGTGCCTCTGCAGAAGCTGCTGATGTTTCAGTGGAAACACTACGGAGACATCAGGAATTACAAGGGCAATTGAGAAGTCTATGTTTGGAAGTAGGTGCTGCATTGATATATACTGCTACTCAAGGTGATAAGAGTAAGCGCAATATCTCAACACTAAAATACTATATCGCACAGAAATTTTTTCCAGATACCACTAAGATTGTGCCACCACTTTCTATTATAGATGGAACTGATTGTGTATTTATTCCAAATGGCTTTGATTCTAACCAACTGATTGCTTCCGCTACTGGGTACAAGGTACAGAATACTGCACCGTGGAATACTGTGGTAGAATTTCAGGAAGTAATAGAAGAAACCAATCTATTGAAAGATGATCCTGAAATTGCGAGCGCCGTTCAAAGAACAAAAACCAATACTGAAGTAGAGATTGGTGATGATCAGTCTTGGTTACAGGATATGCGTGCATATATTACCCAGACTGATATTGAAAATTCACCTGCACGGGGTAACAAAAACTCTGAAGGTGATGAGTCAGCAATGCAGGTCGGACAACATTTGGCAAGTATTCAAGGTGGCAGCTTTGTAACTAAACCAACAAGTTCCGCTAAAGAAGATGCATCTGCATTTTTTTCAATGCTTTTAAATAATGCTAATGGTGTTAAAAATGAAGTTGATGCATTGGATTCAGCGATGTCCAAAATTCGAGCATTGTTATTTTTTATGGCAAGCATTGAAAACATGCAAAAAAAGTACTTATGTGAAAACTCTGATGATTTGCGAGATGGCCATGCGCTATTATATTGCTTGCATTTCATTGATCCAAATTATTTTTCATTGGATGCACTTGAACATGATGTAGTGAATAAATCAGGAGACTCCCGTCTACAGTTGTCCTGGACACTAGCTAAAGCGAACTTATCTAAACTAGTAGAATTATTAACAATATACTTTCAAAACATATTAGGAAAAAGGTTACCTAAGTTGGATATTGATACAGAAGCTATAGCACGATATGGAAACTGCATGAAAATTTTACCCATAGCTGAACTGGTAGTAGGTGCTGCCGTGATGAGCACCAAAAAGGCCAACATAATCAAAAGTAATATTCTACGTCTTGATCCTAGTCTGCAATGTGAGCTGAAAAGCTTAGTACAAAGTTGTCAAGGACGCTTTGAACAAGTAATTGATATGAAAGATAGTGCTGATACGGATAGTGAAAGAATATTCCGTGCAGAAGAAATGACTAGGCATTTATCAGAAGAACGAGATCGTATGAGATCTGAAATAGAAAGTTTACAACGTGAAAATACCAATTTAAAATCATATTCAGAAGATTTATCTGTAAAAGTGAGTGAATTAGAACAAATTAAGCAAGCATTTGAAGGTGACGGTGATAATAGTTTAAATGCAGTTGCAAATCGTGCAGCTATATTAGAAGCAGATTTATTAGACTGCAAGAGAGAATTGGATTTATCGATTGTTGAAAGTGATCGATTGAGAGAGTCATGCAGATTAGCTGATAAAAAAAATGAACAATTAAAGGAAACAGCTATGAGTCGTGATATATCTGTGCAACTTATGAAAGATGAATTAGATGTTGCACGGGAAAAATCAGCTAGATTAATAGCAGCAGAAGGAAATCTTGTGAAAACTCAGCGCAAACTTGAGTCACTAACTTATCTTAAACAAGAAAATAAAGAACAATTAGAACTTTTACAAGAATACAGTTCACGTATAAGTGAATTGGAAAGTAACACACAAGGTATGGCAGCTTTAAGTGCGCTAGTAGAGCAATTAAAGAGTTCCAGTGTGGAAATGGAAAGGGCAAAATTTGAAGCATTAAGTGCCGCTCAACTACATGAACTCGAAGTAAAACGTCTTGAGCAGGAACTTGAAGATTCTCAAACATCACATAAAAGATTAGAATCTGAATTTAGTCTTGTACGTAGTGAATTAGAGAGTATGGCTATTGCAGCTGCAGATACGGATCATCATACAAATGAAGCAAAAACTGCAGAATTAATTGCACTCCGTGCACGTGTTGAAGAACTAGAAAATGAAATGAAATCACAAGCTGCTCATGCTGGTCGTACTAGTAGTCCAAGTAGTGATGTTGAACAAGAACTATTATTTTGTAAAGCTCAATTAGAGCAAACACAGAAAGAAAAAGCTTCACGAGAAGAGCTCCTTCTCGAAGCAAAAAAGCAGTTACTCGCCAGTCAAGCAGAGAGGACACGTGCACAACGCTCATTAAGTAATGCACAAACTGCATTACATGCTGCAGATACTAAATTAAAAGCAGGTAGAGAAGCTTCACATAAATTAGAACAAATTCAAGCAAGTACAAAAATGCTTGAAGAAAGATTAAAAGAAAAAGAAACTGCGATTTTGCGTTTAGAAACTCAAAGAAGGGAATTAGAACAATTTAGTAGAAATAAATTAGAAAGTTTTAAAAATAAATTCATGGCAACATTAAAAACTGTTCAAGCAGAAAAGGAAGTATTAGAAGCTTCTTTGGAACGTTTAGCTGATAGAGCAGAGTTTGATAGGGAAACGAGTAGGCGTGAAGAACGATTGCTTCTCTCGGCGTTTTATCAAATTGGTGTGAAAATAATGGATAAGAATCTCAACTCAACTAAATAAATAAACACACAAAATAGTTATATTATAAGAGTGTTTTTTTGTAATATAATGTAATATGAATTCTAAAGGACGAAAACGCTGATAAGGAGGCCATTACTAACGGGTGGACTCCACTCCGTATTGCAGCTCAAAATGGTGACCATATATATATACATCAAGTCTACAGTTCTAACACCCTACTGATTCATTATTTGTGTTGTTGATTGGATTGACAACTGGTACACTATTGATATCACTCATGCTAGCAAACTCTATATCCATGTCCATGTCTGTCGTAGATGCTGATGAAATCGCATCATTCTTCTTCACGTCTATGTACCTTTCATACAAATTTACACCTAAAACAAACACAAATGGAATAACAACTGCTAGTATTGGTATGGAATGGCTCGCATATTGTCTTCCAGGTGCTCCATTATAAATATCATTCAATGCTAGGGCATACATTGTAGTAGCAAGTATCATTCTCAACCCATTCATTTGATTGTGCTTTAAATACTTTACCAGGTGAATAATCTCTGCATCGGTCACTATTATTTGATAGAAATTGTCCCGTTGGTATGAATTGAAGCAGCTGCTGTCAAATCACCCAGAGATGCTGGAATAGAAGATGTCAATTGGTTGGTATCCAAGTCAAGGAAACTTAGGTCAGTCAACCGACCAAGTGACGACGGTATTGTTCCAATCAAGTTTCCACTTGCAGGCGCAAGTTGTATAATTTGACAAGTACTGTTATCACAAGTACAATTAATCCCTTGAAACTTATGAGGTATGCATGGATCTATAATATAATCAACTTTCTCTGCATCTCTTGTAAACTTCCAATCAACACCATTTAGATAAGACAAGTTGTATTCGTTGTTACTTTCTCTCATACTAGCATAATCCCAATTCTCTCCACTAGTGCTGATATACAGATCCTCCAACACAGCAATGTCACTACTCTTTGTTTTGAGCAACGCATGGTTGCTACCAATACAAATGCAAAAAACGAGTGTCCAAAGCAATTGCAAGTAAATCATGTGAAACATTCCACAATGGCACAATCGCAATACTCCTCCTCTATCTTCAAAATGAATGCAAAAAAGAAAAAGTGAAGTCACCTCTTGTACATCCACAGTCGGTAATAGTTCACAATTCTAACACACTCTAAAAGCAAAATTCGTCAAGTGTGCCATCAAAGTGGGAAGTGTGAAAACTGTTCCTTCGAATCTTCCCCCACCA
>JACKZZ010002353.1_pt1 | contig 10457 bp, 8 predicted proteins | sample 8027871 | NCBI WGS metagenome assembly JACKZZ01 (sample SAMN15724774, study PRJNA655200) | protist metagenome | isolation source: fluorescence activated cell sorting (FACS) single amplified genomes of... | place: USA: West Boothbay Harbor, Gulf of Maine | collected 2000-07-19
CTTGATGACCCCAAGAGCAGGCACTTGTAGTGTCAAAAGTGTAGTTACGAAGAATGAAGAATGGCACAAGGGGAAAATGGAAAGAGCGGTGGTAAAAGAGGAGGAAAGTGAAGAGGAAAGTTCGAGGAACCGAGTGTCTCTGACCTCCTTGTCACTGAGCCCTCGTGGCGAAAGGCCACTGTCTCTTAGTGTGGGGATAGGAGCTGGGGCAGGTGCTCTTATTCGTCCTGTTTCTATGTCAGCGATATCGGTTGCCACTGCACTTACAAGCGCCTCGCCCAATCATGCGTCAAAAGTGTTGCAACATCAGTCAAGGCAGTTGTTTTCGAACTCATCTGCTCCAGCAGCCCCCAAATCCGAAGACAATTCGAAAAAGCAAATTATATCAGACACCGAATCTATGGCGCCACTAGGGAAAGTAGCCCGGAAGGCCCCTCAAACGACCAAGCGCTCGTCATTGGCCATAGATATAGAACAAGAAGAAGGGGTTGGCCCATCTCAAGAGATACCTAGATTGAATAAAGTGGAAAAGCAGTCGCCGCTATTTAGCGCTGCCCCAAATTCTTCCTCCCCGATGGATAAGACTGGAATAGCATCTGTGTCGATGGCAATTGGTGCTGGTTCTTTCCATGAACCAGATACTTGTCAAGGTCTAGCACATTTCCTTGAACATATGTTGTTCATGGGCAGTCCGAAATATCCAGAGGATAATGCGTTCGACGTATTTCTCGCTCGCAACGGGGGGACAAGTAATGCATACACAGACGCCGAAAGGACTGTTTTTTATTTTTCTTGCTTTCAGAAGGACTTGGGTCAGGCGCTTGATATTTTCGCTCAGTTTTTCTCCGATCCCTTGCTCCTCAAAGATGCTGCCGACCGCGAGCTAAAAGCGATTGAATCTGAGTTTTCTATGAGACAAAATATAGATGACTGCCGCCTGTACGAAATATGGAGAGACTCATCTAGACCGGTAGGTTTTGTGGTTTGTTCTTTTTCGTTTTCTCGTTTTTGCTTTTGTTCATGTTGTTGGTCATGGTCAAAATAATTATCCCTCTCTAACCAATGCAATGCCTGTTGTTTTGTCTTTTGTATTCGTAAAACATTATTAGGGCACCCCATTTGCCAAATTTTGCTGCGGAAATGAGCGGACACTTAAATATGAGCCAGTAGAGAACGGTATTGATATTTACGATGAGCTTCGAAAGTTTCATGACCGGTTTTATATTGCCCCGAACATGCGACTTGTTATTGTAGGATATGACTCGTTGGACAACCTGGAAAAGCTGGTCACTGAAATGTTTAGTGGGGTTTGTGATGGTTCAGGGGTTCCGGATGGGTCTTCGATTATCGCTCCTGAAGTTTCAGCAGCTGGTGCTCCATGGCGTATCGGAAACGAAGTTATTGCCAAGCAGTTGGAATCACTTGGTATATGGAATAAGCTTCTTAAACCCGACTTGAACGCTTCAAGCCGAGGTCATAAGAAACCGCAAGAAACTGAGCTCAAGCCTGGATCGCAGGGTGCGTCTTTGGGCTGTCTCTTCCGAATATCACCTATCAAAGAGGGCAATACTTTGAATATCACCTGGCAGCTGCCTCCTCAATTAGATAACGCTGGCTTGTTTGTTTGCGAATACCTCACACATCTGATAGGCCATGAATCAGCTGGCTCTATTCTTGCACAACTCAAAGACAAAGGCTGGGCCACACAGTTGGACTGTAATTGCTCGCCGAGAGTTGGTGGATACGAAAACAATACTGCCTGTACGCTCCTGGTTGTCCAGATCCAACTCACGAGCAGCGGTCTCCACGATTGGCGCTTTGTGGCTGGTCTTGTTTATGAATATATCGGCGTACTGGAGCGAGAGGGGCCGCAAAAATGGGTATTTGATGAAATGAAGCGGCTGCATGCGATCGCATTTCCCTATAAAGAAGAAGAAGATTATGGCGAATATGCAGTTGATCTCAGCGTTAAAATGCTTCCTCATTCCGGCATTTTGCCTTCATCTCTCATTGATACTGTAACAAGCATGCGCTGGGCCCCAAATGAGATTGAACGTGCGCTCAACCACTTGCGGCCTGAACTGGCACGCGTTGATATGCGAAGCCACATTTTTTTGCCTCTGAACAGTAAAAAAAGAGGCGCTGCGAAAAAGGTCAACAACTCGGCTTACCATTCACTGCTTACGCTAGGTTCTTCTTCGCGCAAGACGACTGAGACATATATGAACAATCAATACCATGTAGAGCGTATCCCTGCGGGTACAATCAAGCTATGGAACGATCTCCGAAGTGGTGATATGACGGTGGTCTCCATGGAAAATGGTGCATTCCGAGTTCCGTCTGGAGCTCGAAATAGCAGTAAAAAACGTCTTATTGACGAGGCCACTGCTTCATCGCAACCGCCGGCGGGTAGCTTCGATGGACTACATCTTCCACAACACAACCCATTTATTCCAGATAATCTAGGTGTACTCGGATCAGACAAGGAAAGCGAAGACGTCGCTAGGGACAAAAAGTTTCCACTCTTGCTGGGCCGTAGTGTGTCACTGGAGACTCGGCCGGTGGTAGGGTCTACTTCACCAATCTTAACTCCCGCTTTTTTGACGCAAATTTTTACCGGTACTGGGTACAGCTCGTGGCAAAAAGCTGGTTGCAGAATACTTCTGTTCTTTTTTAAATCGTTGGCCATGGTCGATGCTCTAGAGAGGAGAGAGAGAGGAGGAAGAGAGAGAGAGTCTGAGAGAGAGAGAGGAGAGGAGGAGCGAGAGCGAGTCCAAGCATGGGGCGCCATGTGCCGGCCGGATGGGCGTTCCCAGCAGCATATCGTGCGCGTGGTCTTCTTAGCGCCCGTTAGAATGCCTTCTGCTTGAGTCGAGGATTTGCAGCCAGCGCCAACGGTGGTCTCGCACCGGAAAACAATGGGAGCTCGATGCAACATCCGTGTCATGAACGGCGCTTCGAGACCGAGTTTCTCCCTAGTCAGGTCGAAGAGGATGTGGTGGCGTGGTGGGACCGTGAGAGACCTGCTCAGGATCGGGCGAGGAGAGCGAGAGCCGGAGGAGGGGCAGAAAACAGGAAAAACTTTTCCATGGTACTGCCACCGCCCAATGTGACAGGACAACTGCATCTTGGGCACGCTTTGACGGTGACTATCCAAGATGCTCTGGTTAGATTCCATCGAATGCGGGGTGATGATGTTACATGGATACCTGGTGTAGACCATGCTGGCATTGCAACACAGAGTGTCGTGGAACGAAGACTGCTCAAAAGCGGTATCGGGTCGAGACACGATCTAGGGCGAGAAGAGTTTCTCGGACACGTATGGAAGTGGTGTGAGCAGTATAGCGGGCGTATCGATTCGCAGCTTAAGCGGCTGGGTGCATCATTGGACTGGGACAGGCGACGGTTTACCTTGGATGATGTCAGCTCTTCGGCGGTAAACCATGCTTTTGTAGAGTTACATAGCCGCGGCCTTGTGTTCCGCAAAACAAGACTTGTCAATTGGTGCCCTTACCTGTGTACAGCCATCTCTGATTTAGAGATGGAACACGAAGAACTCGCTGGCTCGACCATGATCAAGCTCCCTCAAGGCGGAACCGTCGAGTGCGGTGTGATGCACGATTTTGCGTATCAGGTCATTGGAGATGATTCCCAAGAGATAGTAGTCAGTACAACTCGATTGGAAACAATGCTCGGCGACACGGGAGTGGCAGTCCATCCCGATGACCCTAGATACGTAGACCTGGTTGGAAAACAACTTCGGCATCCGCTCTTTCCTGAACGCACCCTTCCCGTCGTGGCCGATGCGGAACTAGGCATTGACATGGCGCTAGGCACCGGCGCGGTGAAATTGACACCTGCCCACAGCGACAAAGATTATGAGTGTGGTATTCGTCACAAATTAGAAATCATGAACATAATGAACGATGACGGTACTCTGAATGAGGCCTGCGGACCCAAGTGGGCTGGTAAGGACCGGTTTGATGTCCGGCGAGAGCTCGCTCAAGTTTTGGAGCAGCTTGGCTTGTGTCGCGGTAAAAGAAATCATGCAATGACACTAGGTCGCTGCTCGCGGTCAGGAGACATTATCGAACCACTTTTAAAGCCCCAATGGTTTGTTGATTGCAGCAAAATGGCGGATCGCGCGCTCGGGTATGCGTTTGCCCTAATTCGTAGTTCTCGCGCAGGGTCGCCTCGCACCGCCACTGCACCTCTCCGTAGCTATCTACAAAAACAATAATAAACACAACAACAACGACAAAGGTTAGTTATTCGTTTCACCAATTTCGCTCGCAGTGCCCAATATCTCACAGCAAATCCTTCTCGTCGTCTGTCCATCATCTGTCACCTACCTAGCCCGACGTTCGTGCATTGCACCACATCCACAGGCTCGCCGCAGTCGCCCGATACGCACGCAAGCTGAGCAACTGGTGCTGACCTGCGACCAGTGGTTCTTTCGCCTCTGCGAAAGGTCAAAGTTTGAACATTTTCTAGCAAAACCCGATCGCTGTGTCCACTTGGGAAGCTGTTCGCCGGGGACATCAAACCAATCAGCGTGACCAGGCATACGAACGAGGGCACGGCAAACATTACTCTGAATACTCCCATGAAAGATCTCTTTCTTGATGCTCTCCGAGCTTTCTCTCTTTCTCTTTCTCTTTCTCCGGCAGTGACCTTGTCTTCTCCTTGTCAAACGCACTCTCGTTGCTCTTGTTCCTCTTGTTGGTCTCTCTCTCTCTCTCTCTCGCGCGCTCTGACCTCCGCGGAACTGGAAACATTCTCTCTCGTTCCCAGAACAACGTCTGGGTACAGGAGGCACACACGCGTTGCGGTCGCATGAATTCTTTCAAGGCATCGACTGGGACCAAGTGTTGGCTAGGCAAGTGCCGTCACAGTACAAGCCAACCCTTGACAACTGTGACGAGTTCGACACTTCAAACTTTGACCCGTCGTTTACACAGATGGAGATTTCGAGAGCGGACCAGCACTCAAGTTCTCGCAAAGGAAACATAATCGAAGGAACCTCGCCCATATTCACTGATCAGTCCTGCATGTGCAAAGTAGGTAAAGATGAAAATGCCGATTCCTCCAATGACCAAATAGTAAAAGGAGGCTTGGACTCGAAACAACCATGTTTCGCGTCCAATTGTAAGCTTGCCGCAACATTATATGACTCCTTCTCTTTTTCACGCGATGATGACGCCAAGTAAATTAAACAGCAAAAACAAAGAAGAATCAATTTTGAAAGCTTAGACTTTGCTATTTTTCGGCAGCTTGTCGTGGCAAGCGATTTTCAAAAGTGCAGTCACCATCGACGCGCCCAAAGTTTTTGCTCTTTGCGGGCTCCATCCCTGCGCTGGAGCAGGAGCATTGAACTCGGCATCTTTGAAAGGTTGCTCGAGGGTAACTGCTAAGCAGTTAAAGCGCTGAGCGACCTGGTCACCACAAATCGCAAGGTTCGCTTTTCCTGGCTCGTCATCTCCGTAGCCTTTTTCTTGTTGAAAGTCTCTCGACACATCGTGCATGATTTGTCTAAAACTTTTGAAGAGTTCCTCAAGCCTTGGAGTCCAGCCTGGTATTCCTGCTGTAGACGCGAAAAAGTTGGCCGGGATTTCTTCATCCCCATGGACGTCTACGTAAACGTCGCAACCAATATTGTCAAGTGCTTCCAGAACGTGATAAACCTCTGGTGATCTTTCCAAACTCGGAGCAACTTATAAAAATTGAAACAGACAAGACAAAAACCAAAGATTAGCGCGGATGACGGATGGCGTCATGAAAATAACTAGAAATATCTTACCATAGTTGCCTGTATTTGCCCATTCACGGTTTAAGTTTGCACCGCTAGCGTTCGTCCGCAGATGCCCCCGCACACTTCCATCGGGGTTCATGTTGGGTACGCAGTGAATGGTTGCAAGCTCACACAGTAACGAGCACTCTGGGTCATGACCCTCAAGCGCAAGCCTTTCTAAAAAGCCCTCTGCAAACCACTCTGCCATGCTTTCACCAGGGTGTTGGCGGCAATTGACCCAGAATTGGAGCTAGAATTTTAGGTCAGGTTAGATTGAAAACCAAAACGACAAAAGCACCACCAACAACAACATTAATAAAAGGAAAGAAACTTAAAAGGAAAGAAACTTACAGGGCCCGATCCAACAGATACACAGTCAAGCTCGCGCCCATCCAATGTTTGACCTAAACTTCGCACCTTGATGGCCTTTGGGTCGTGCAAGTTGTAGCTCCGTGTAATTTGTGCAATAAAGTCTTGATGACGTTCATAAGAGTATGGAGCAAAATATGCAATCCAGACGCAACTCTGCCTCATCTCAATTGTCCAAGAGAGAGTGCCATCCTTGTGCTTTTCATCATATTTTGTGTCGGCCGCTCGGTACCAGGTTTCTCGATCGAACGAGTAGGCAGTCTTGTATCCGGGCCAAGCGCTGGGATAGCTTGAATCTTTCTCGAGATTCACCAGCTCAAAGCTCAGACGTTCCCCGGGGGAAGCATTGCGAACAGAAAAGTAAAACCATTGCGCATGGGCGCACTCGTCTGTGCCCTTTGTGAAAGGGTCTTTTCGCAGTTTGACTGTTACCAAGTTGCACCATCCGGGTTACTCTAGGTACAAAACTTGCTGCCCTCTCTTCTGTTTTTTTCTGAAATTTTGTCGTTATTTTTTGAAACGATTTTTCACATATCTTCTCTTCTCGCACAAAAAATTACAAAAAAAATCACGACTCAGCCCGAACGAATAAAAACTTTTTTTTAGAGTTTTCGCTTTGTTTTTTTTTAATTAATTCTTGGTGTTGGTTGTGCTCGCTCGCTCGCTCGCTTGCCTGCACCGCATTGGCGTTGGCGTCTCATCCGGGAGCTAGCTAGCTAGCCATCTATCATGGTGGCGAAAAGCAAAGACGCGGAGATCTGCGAACGGTTCTTGAGAGGATGCCTAAGCTCCACCAGGACTCTGTGCGGCTTGATTGATGAGAACGCGGGAGAAAGGCTCCAGGACGATCTGACGTACCTCACGGTTACGCTGGGAAAGTGCAACAGTGTGCTCTCGCGGGCGTTCGGACCCGTAGTCATGGGCGTGCTCTTGGAAGATACCGAGTTCCAGAGCTGGACCCTGGTCTTGTTCGAGCTTCTCAACTTGCTAAAGTGGAAGTTCGAGAATTCAATTCTGCACAACACACTGGAGCTGTGCGTGCACGGCCCAAGGCTTGGGCTGTTTTTTGAAAGAATTGGGGCGAAAATTGCAGCACATGTTGCGATCGTTGAGCCGCACTTGTCTTTCAGCGGAGGCGTGGATCTAGCCTCAAATCTTCGTAAAGACCTTGTGCTCAAAGTAGACCATTTACTCGAGGACGTCCAAGGACGCGAGTGGTGGGTGGAGAGTTTCGGAAACAACACTTACGCGGTCCCGTGGGAAAGCTTTTTCGACAAACTAAGCAATCATTCAGACCCCAAAATCAGTCGATATTTTTCTGACAGCGCAGGGTTTTCTGGTAATAGCAGTGGCTCATCATCAAGTTCGCCCACGTCGTTCCGCGAAAAGCTGCAGAAAGCGCTGAGTCCGCAGCAGCGACGCGCGGTGACAGCGTTCCAGTGGGCCGAGTTCCTTGTCTCGTTCGGCCCGGGCATCCGGGTTGCACTAATCCAGTTGTACGCCCCTGGCGTCTCGTCGTGCAGTTGGTTTGCTGGTGCGCTTTCGTACGACGAAGCCCGGTCGGTTCTCACCCCGTGTGTGCCCGGAACTTTCCTCGTGCGCTTTTCCGAAAGTGCAACATGCACTTGGGCAGTTTCTTATTGTGATATTGGCAGTGGACTTGTCAAACATGCTCTGATTCAGGCCAACTCGAGCAAAGAAAAAAAGGTCGAGAATCACTTTATCAGCGGCAACCAAAGGTACTCTTCTCTCCGAGAGTTGATCGATAAAAATTCTGCCCGACTCAAGCACCCAGCTCGCAATGTGAAACACCTCGGTCCGGCTCGATTTTTCCGTGACTTTTTAAGTCACGAGGAGACGCGTGACATGCTTGAAGGCCAGCCTACAGGTACATTCCTAGTGCGCTTTAGTATGAGCGAAGAGTGTACTTTGGTGATCGCCAATGTACTTGAAAATGGCAAGGTATCACAGTCTAAAATTTATTGTGATAGCGAGAAAGGATTTCTACTAGAGGGGCATACACGGTACTACGACCGGATGTCGACGCTTGTCAAGCGCAACAAGTCCAAGCTCAAATTCCCCCTCGCGGTTGCCTTTAGAGAATGTTCGGTTGAGGAAGAAGATCGCTTTGATGAGATCAAGCTGGCAGCAAGATCCCAACGCTCGGCTATCGTGCAAAAAGTAGATCATCAAGTAGCATCAATGTATGGACAACTGCCTACAGACGATTTCAACGTTGCTAGTAGTGATCCTTCGTTTTTGGCTTCGAGCTACATGGCTCTAGATGGGACTAGTATTGATAGTACCCCAGTAGAACAAAACTATGGGTTGGCCTACGCAAGCCTCGGCACTGCTTCCGAATTTACGGTGCAGACTCCTGTGCTGACCTCATACAGAGAACTCGACGGCCAAGTGGATCTTCTGAATGGAGGGGGTGGCATCTACGGGGCCGTCCCGTACGACGGCAGCACGTTCAATTGATTAATTGATTGATGGCCTTGATTGATTGATTGAAATGTATCATAATGGGATTTCAAAACTGCTTTGTTTTTGTTAACTAAAAAGGTTCAATCAATAAAAGTCGTAATCAGCGATACCTGAATCGCTCGAGCTACCATTACTGTCACTATGAGCGCTGTTGATATTATCGATCGAGCCTGGCCCATGTGCGTTTGAGGCCACTGAGCAAACCTGCAAGGACACCAGCGGAGGGGGCGATGGTGGAGTCTGCTTGCTATTTTTTTCAAGCCTATTCGACCGGGCGGAATCGACTTCGGTTTGCCACAGCAAGGCTACGTCGAGAATCGCCTGCCGCGCGTCCAGAACTCGGCGCTTTCGCCGAAGTTTGGCCAATAGCTGGCGTGGGCGATGGCATGCCAGATAGCATCTGCCAAAGCGCTGAAGAATAGCAGCTGCGTCGCGACGTCTTTCAAGTCTCTGAAACGCACATCTTCGTCTCCACAAATTTTGTACGTATCGCGCAGCCTTGGCTTTGCCTCGCGCCAGAGTAAGCAATGCTGCAAAAGCTTGAGCGGCGCTTGCAATCCGGGCCGCTTGTTGCCACGCAACTGCAATCCGAGAACGGTAAAAGGTACTAACATCGTCGGGACGCCGCTCACGCAAACGCAACAGATACGGAGCAGCTCGCGGTCCGAATCGCACAAGATTGTTGGACTCATCCAAATGATAGAGGTATGACGGAATGCGAAAATGCCGCAGTAAAGCCGCAACATGGTCCGAAGGCGACATGCGCGCCCGGTCCCGCAAAGTAAGTCCCCTCTCTAACCACATGGGGCCGAGAAGCTCTGAGTGAAGCGCGCAATTTGGCAGGTGGCCGTCTTTGCTGGCGCAAGCCGCTTGGGTGATGCGCATTGCGCGAAGCTGGTGCTTAATGAAATCAATATGGTAAAACCGAGGCGAATCGACACGGTTACAGCGCTGGCGATTGGGTAAGAGACAGCAGATGTGGGACATCTGCGCGCCTAGCGTCGAGATCGGAGGTGCTGCCAGCTTTGCTTGGAAAAAAATGGTTCGAACAAGCCATCCATTGGTCAAATTTGCGACCTCTCGTGCGACGCGGCCATCAAAAAACCCGTCGCCGCACATTACTGCGCTTTCGGAATGGCAGTCATTGGACTCTAAAGAGTGGGAGTCCGAGCTATTAAAGCCACCATTTGAAGGCTCAAGTGCGGAATCGCTCAGTGACCCGTTCCTATCAGAATTCAGCGCCGGGGCCATGTAACTAGTTGCAGACCCGCTGCTGTTGCTGCTGCCACTACCTAAACTAGCGCTGCTTGCGGTGCTGTTGCTCCTCGCTCGCTGACTCGGTGTAGTAGTACTGCTTGAAGTTTGACTCGGCGGCATCGCAGCAGGATCATGATATGGAACTCTTTGGGGCCCATCGTGCACCGAAATACTTGACGTGGCTTGGCTAGCTGTGCTATCGTAGGGCTCGTTTTTGGCAACAAAACGCAAGTGAGCTTCATCTACACTAAACGACAAGCTTTGATTGGCTCGCGAAAGGATCCATTGTACAATGCTTGCGTACAAGCTTCTTGCCAGTCCGTCAATTCGTTGCTGCACGTCCGAAATCGACTTTGCGGTAGAATTCGCCAGTGTGTCTACAAGCTCGCGTTGGCTCAAGCCTAGCAATAGGGCAGCACACCGCACGTGATGTTGTGGGGCTAGCCCACTACTAGCACCGCTGGAATCACTGGCCGCGCTACTTGTACTTGAAATACTGGAATTCCGAGGACGCGGTAATCCCGCGGGCGCGCCGTTCGAGTCAAGCGCAACA
>JACKZZ010006113.1_pt1 | contig 10455 bp, 8 predicted proteins | sample 8027871 | NCBI WGS metagenome assembly JACKZZ01 (sample SAMN15724774, study PRJNA655200) | protist metagenome | isolation source: fluorescence activated cell sorting (FACS) single amplified genomes of... | place: USA: West Boothbay Harbor, Gulf of Maine | collected 2000-07-19
GGAAAATCCAAAAGATGGAGCGCGCACGTTACGAGGACGATGCACTGGCCCGGAGCGGAATGTCCCATAGCCCGCATCACCGTCCACAGCGAAAACGCTCCGCCAACGGCCAAAAAATCCCGGCCGGAAGGACGAAGCCGACTGGGACCCACGGAAAAAACGGGGTGATCGTGTGTTGGGGGATCCACGGAAAAATGCGTTGCCGATCCTTGATGCTCGAGATCGTGGGGAGCAGTTTTTTCAGTTTGCGAGTCTGGAACAATTGGTACAGGAGCTTGTTGAAGATCGGAGAATGCAACTGAATCATGGTACTGAATCGACTCGTCGTACGTGGAATGATGTCCACATGGCGTCGTCCCATCATTTCCCCACGCTCCCATGTCCATCGCAGGACACGTAAAACAAGAAGACGGACCGTAGTGGGGGCCAGACGACGGATAACACACATCATTGCATTTCTCCGTGCCAGCAACGTCATCGACATCCATACGATCCTCGCCAGCATTAATAAGTCTATCATCGACATCATTTTGTCGATTATTTGCAATTGCAATAGTACTCTCCTCCAGGTAACTCCTGTCGTTCAATGACATGTTGGCAAATCCCTCCTGCAACGCCTCAAGCTGAAGATCGTCGCTTGCCATTCGAACGTAGTACTCCTGGTCGTCTTCATCGTGTCTATTATCATCCCCGTTCTCCCTTCCCACGTGAAGCGTCGTGCCGCTGTCTCTCTGGCGTCTCTCTCCGCGCGCTGCGCTCGCGCGCGCTGCTTTCGCACAGTTGTCCATCAACGTCTCCCTGCTGAGCGCATCGTGCAACGACGCCGACAGCAGGCTGTTTTCGAGATACAGAGCCAACACGAGGAATAACGTCATGAAGGTGGATTGGAGGCCGACCAGCCGCGCGTACCGCTGTGCAAATTGTGTCCACAGCGAGTACATCTGGACCACCGCTTCGTCAGAATCATACGCATCGAGAATCGACCCGCACGGCAGGTCGTCCAGAAAATTTAGCGGCGGATACAGATGCGGACCAAGAGACTCGCCACGGACAGGAGGTGGAGGGGGCGACGCTGATCCTGATGGTGCTATTAATTTTTTCGAGGAGGCTTTCTTGCTGGCAGTGGTACTCGTCGTGGCATGCACAGCGGTACTGCCGCTATCATTTTTATCGGGGACCACTCGGAGAGCTTCTTTAACTCTGTCATGACCCAAGACTCGTGAGAGGAGTGGCAACAATCCAGGATCCCGATCATCTTGACTGCTCATCGGATGAAGAGCATGGTTGGATGGAGAGGAGCTGCTGGACGATAGTTGTTCTTGTACTCCTGGGCTTATCGTCCTTTCCGACGCAACAGACAGAACAAGATGCTCGTCCGCGAGCAACTGCTCCACGACGTGCTTCAGTTGCGCGTCTTCCTGTTCCATTTCTTCAACGACCACCTGACCTCCTGTTTGAATCGAGCGCACGGCGAGTGCAATAACCCTGCACGGACCGCCAGAATAACCACTGATTAGGAACCACGGAAAGGCCCAAAACATCAACATTTTGATACTGAATATAGTAAAGGAAAATGTTTAAGTATAAATTGTAATAATTACTAGTTAGCTCTTTGCTCTTAATCGTGCGTGTGCACACTGAGTCTGACTGATGATTTCGACGATGTCTACTCAACTTGAAAAATGCATGTTATGCCACGGTCAACGATTCCTTCTTTGCGCAAGAGAGAAGGAGGACGTTTCTATGGTATATACGAAAAGTAGAAAATTTTTTTTCTCTGGAAACTGAATTCTTTGCTAACGAAAACGCATAGTAGCTACTAGTTAGCCCATCCCATTTGTTTTTGCAAAATAAATTCGACAACTATTGAAACCGGGAACAAGACGAACTCCAAACTCCCGCTGCAGAATTAATGGTTTGAATTGATCATTGTTGGGGATGAACGATTCGATGAAATGAACGACCGCCTTGAGATGCATACTTAGCTATTATGCCGGGGACGAACCCTGGATGAAACCACTGGACCATGCCGATGACAAAAATAAATCAAATTTGGAAACAGACTCTGAAAACAAAAACGCACAACTTCGATGCAAGGACGCTTCTTTTACGATCTGAAAGAAGACGCAATAATACCGACAAAAAAACGAGAAATTCTTAAAGAAACCAGATGCAGCGGTAAATCAGTTTCGTGCCAACTCAACCATTGTTCTTTCTCTTCGCGTACTATACTATACTTGTACTTTTACTAGGCGTGGTACTAGTGGTCATCACGACAACTGTGAACATGGGGGTCCACACTAACTTCAATCTTGGTCCAATATCTGTTGTGAATTCGAGAATATTCGGGAAATGTGCTGACCCCTGATCGAGCCACACATGGTCATACTTCGAGGGGACATGCAAATAACCGGAAGAGGTTATTCTTGTCGTATGGGATTGAATTCCAGGAAATTTCGATTCAAAAAAGATCAGATGCGCCACCGAATGAGATCAGTTTTTGAAACTTCCATAGTGCTTCTGTGTCAAAAGTAGAATGATTCTTGCCTGCGTGCACATTCTTACATGTCTGGTGAATTTCCAAAAACATCAGGTTAATTTCCAAAAACATCAATCATCGCTTCCAAGCAGTTCCTGTAATATCAAAGATCCATTCGCGTATTCGTACACAGATTTCATCTCGACGTATAGTTCCACTATATGGTCATCCTCCAGACCGACCCCCATCCCACCAATATGATATGGCCCCGTAATATCAGCAATCACAGGTCCCCGTCCTTACTTACACTGTTTGCTACTATCATCAATCCCAGGTCCCCGTCCTACTGGTTGACGCCCTCTATTATCTACAACAGATCGTCGCCGTCCTCCGCAGCGTTCGCAGCACCCGCAGCCGCGTTCCCCGCGCCCGCGTTCGCGCCGCCAGCAGCAGCACCCGCAGCGTTCGCACCTCCATTCTGTTCGTTCGCTTCCTTCACGAGGTCGATCCACTGATTCATCTTCGCTTTTGCAGCGGCCTCGCTGGCCCCGTTCCCGTCTTCGAATACGAAATCTTTAGCCGTCTGCTTACCGTTGGAACGCTGCTCCCCCAGAATCTGCCACCAGTGTCTCGTGCCCGCCGGGTTCTTGCGTCGGATCGGCTTGCCCTTCACGCGGGTCCACTTCTTGGCGGCGTCCAGTCCCCACGCCATCTTCGGGGCAGCGGCCTTGGCCTTCGGAGCACCGGCCTTGGCCTTCACGAGGGCACCACCGGCCTTGGCCTTCGGAACCACCGCAGGACCAGCACCATCGTCGTCGGAATTGTCGTCGTCTTCATCTTCGCTCTGAGATGAGGCATATGTGGGATCGTGTGAAAAAATTGTATGATTTTGTGATTTATTTAGTACTAGGGCTATTAATAAGTGGCTTCCAAGAATACATTGACATGAATAGCAATTACTAAAATGCGAGACGTCAAGAATATGATGTTCCGTAGGGGTACTTACCTCATCCTGTCCCGCGTGGTGTGCAGCCGCCTTCGCCTTGGCCTTTCCCGCGATTTTTGCTTTCGCTTTTGCCTTACCCGCGGCTTTTGCTTTTCCCGCGGCCTGTCTCGCACGTTTCGGCGCGGGACTTTGTTCGTCTTCGTCCTCATCATTCTCCTCGGCGTTCTCCTCGTCATTCGCAATAATATTCCCAGCATTATTATTGGCCGAGTTGGAGACGGCTTCGTGGGTAGGAGTCTGACCACCGCGCTGTTTCGCGACAATCTTCACTTGCTCGACGCCTTCTCCGGCGAAGTCTCCGACTTTCATACCTCTCTGCATCGGATTATCTTGGTCGCTGCCGTTATTGTCGTCGAGGGGAAAATAGTCGAATTCCAGACCTTGATCTTTAAATCGCTCCTGCTTTTCGTACGCGCCGAAACACTTTTCGAATGCCTTGCTTTTCCTCATCTTGTATTTCTGAATGTCGGTCGCATCCCCCTCCGCCTGGATGCAGATCAGAATAAGATCTTGATCGGCAACCTCCGGCATGATTTCAGATTTTCTTGGAGGGGTTGGAGTTGGTTGGATATGATGGCAAGTTGTGGACTTATAGATTGCTGATCGATGATTCGTCTGTCGATGTGATGTGATGCGTTTGTTGATATATCCGATTCGGTTGTGGATATATTCGATTCAGTTGTGTTGTTGATACCCCCTATCCGATTCGTTTCTTGATATCCGATTCGTTTGTTGATATCGATCGGATTCTTCTGCCCTCGCTAGTTGAAAAAAATATCGACTCTTCCGCCGATTGTCGATCGAAGAATTTACTGATTCCAGATTAGTAGTCGATCCAGAAGACCCTAGAACATGCAGAGATTGAGATTGGAGAATTCATTGCCATTGCTGGAACTGATTTATGCCATTGATATCTAGTACATAATTGGAGAAATCTGGGTTGGAAAATCGGATATGCTCGCCTCGCAGATGAACGCTGTCGTGTGTCTTCTCTGCTCTCCTGTGCTAATCTCCATTTCCGATCAATCAACAATATCGAGTGATTTCGATCAGATAGCCAGAAAAACGGACGCGCGCCAAATTTCTCTTCAACACTCTCTATTATCGCTCCTGTTATTAAAAATGCTGATGCAATCCTTTTCGATACAGAAACAGGCGGACCTTCGGTTATAGAAATTGTGGACAAAGGCGGACATGAATGACGCGCAAAAATGATAGTCCGAAGAAAACTGCGGAAAAATCAATGTTCCAACACAAGAAGATCGTGCAAAGTACTCTTCAAGATTTTGTGCCTTAGTCGTTGGCCCATCATCTCATCTTCGTCAGGATGATGATGCGCATTCACTTTTGGTCATCCCAATTACACTTTTCCATGTGCCCCCATACACGTAGTAGGGGTTTCCTAGTCCGACATCAATGTTCGATTGGACAGTCGCATCAGTTTCGCCCTTATCACTTTCGCCCTTGACATCTTCTATTTTTTTGACATCGCCGGCGGGAGGAACATCTACTCCTGCTCGATTCTTCTCCAGATATTCGCTGCCACTTATCATCGGCCAGCACGGTCGACAGACGAAGCGCCAATCCCTTTGCCTTTCTTCGAATTTGCACCGATACGCCAGCTGCACCTCCTGCTTGCAGACGAAACACATCTTCGTGCGCACCTTGTCTTTCCTGTCAGCGAGAGCAGGGTTGTTTCTGCCACCATCGTGGGATTTTTCATCTTGGGACTTTCCATCTTCTTTGTCAACACAAGATTCAGAATCCTTGCCAGTTGTTTTGCCGTTGCGATGATCCCGCTTTTGTTCCTGCTTGCGCTGCCGCTTACACGCATCAGAACACGTCGTGACCTCGCTCCAACAGCGTTCCCATTTCTTGCGCCAGGTGAACGGACGCTGGCAAACGACGCAGATCTTGGCTTCCTTCTGAACGCCGCGGTCCAGAATGCGGAGGGTGTTATCCTCCTCGTTGTCCTGCTCGTCCTTGTCCTGCTCGTCGGACTGATCCAAATCCTGCACGCATCGACTCTTCTTCGGAGACATTATTTAGAAACATCGAAAATTCGAAGAACTCTAAGTCTATATAGCGATGGAACAAGGATGATACATCAGAAACGAGATCTGATCACATTGCAAGCAGTCAAAAAAACGACAGTCTACTGGAACGAAGAAGATGTTTGTGAAATCATGTGTGCGAACGATTCATTGGAGTACAACTCTGGGATTGAATGAATGTGGAATGGAATGATGATGATGGCATTGATTACCAGACGTCTACCATGCCGATGATTATGCGCATGATCGTGTTTGCACCGATGAAAATCAATCTTATCATAGTCGCGTGACAACAGAAATTGGTTTGATTTCAATGCAGGTAGTCGCGAACATCATACTTCAGAACTCCGATGCAACGCATGATGCGCACCTAAGGAGGTAAATGCAAAATATAACTAACCTCTAACCATGCCACCACGGGAAATCTTGAACGATTACTCAAGTTGCCCCATCATTTCTGGGTCAACACTTCTGTTCTCTTGGAGATTCATTGGATTTGATGTCAGCATAATCTGTGCCCACCTGTCATGCTCCCGTGGTTATTATCAGCGCGTCTCGGACCACTCGTTATGTGTGGGTCAGTCTTGATTTTTTGCAAGAATTCCTCTCGTCGTTTCGGAACCCCACGTTGAACATCTTTTACACACGCCGCCCCAGCGTCGAATATAAGTATTTTCATCATCACATTTCATTTTCATCTTTCTGAGACGCACTTATCGCTGCCATCCTCCGGACAATCCAACCCCTTCGCGCCGTCTCCGTGTGAACACTCGCATTTCCACGCTGATCTGATCATATCCCCTACAGCGCTGCAAGCTTCTGCTCTGTAGTTGCCTCTTGCATGGCCGGCAGCATCCTTCTCGGTGTCCTCTGTTTTCGGTCTAGAATCGCCATCGCGAAACGGACTAGTTTCTCAATGCTCATATGAATAGAAACAGGTGGGAAGATGAATTGAACTGTAGACTGATTATACGAATGCATGCGTGATAATCGTCCCCGCCCGATCCGGGACGACAACCGCCTCCAGATCCCATGCCACGTGGCCTGTATGTTGTTCGAGATTTATTAACGCAATTGTTTCCGTCTCTATTATTTTCGCGTTCAGACGCTTGACATTCTTGTTTGTTCAACGGGATAACTTTCTATTTTAATGACCTGGCCGATGTTTGTAAGTCCGACTCCATGTGGCAACACATACCGGTCCTGCCACACCAACTACATGGCCCACCCCGCATTCGCGAATCCCAGATCGCGACGCAATAGCCCCAACAATTTTGGCCTTTGTTTGCAACATTTGTAAAATCGCCCGATTTGTGACCGCCAATCCTCACCTGCTCGCTAACGAAATCCGATATTGTGATGGCATCGATGCCTGTAGATTTAAATACGATCAAATTAATCGGTTTCCAACTCCAAACCAGTATCAACTCACGGATCGGGATCGGATTCCGAAAAACCGCTACTCTTCTTAAATGCTATACCCAACGGAATCATTTGTCCGCTGACATGACCTTGCTGATAAGGCTTCCCAGTCAGATTTCCGTACGCGTCTTCATATTCTTTTGATTCAATGTTCCAATCTTTGCTCGATACATCCATGAAACGCAATCGCGTTATCAGATGACAATAAAGCCAATGATCTTGGTCCAGCGTGCGTCCGTCCGGGTTGTGCTTGAAAACGTACACGTAGCACAACCCATTCCGCCCTATGCACTCTTCTCGGCAATCGACCCAGTTAGTAACATTCGGTAGGTGCTCGACGCCAGCGTTGGTCAATGTCTTGCCTTGGGAGTTTTTCGTGCCTTTGTACGGTAGTATCATTTCTCCACCATCGAAGGCAGGATTCGTGTTTTCGCGAAAGGTGGCACCTGTTTAGTTTTTTAGTTAAATCATAATCTAATGGCTTCGTGCAAAACACAACACCAACACCCTTGCGTCGGTAAATACTAGGAAGAACACTTTCCGCTTTCGAGAAGATTCAGATGGTCCGGATGGGCCATGAGTGGTAGCTGATGAATCTTTTTCGAAAACAAAATCATACTGATAGGGCTTCCACAATCCGTCATGCACGCGCTGCAATGCGTACTCAGTCTCGTCCGATCCATTCGTGACGTGATGTAGTCTGACGACTCCCATGCGTATGTGATACACCGAAGGTAGGATTCCGTGCATCTGCAAGCCCTGAGAGCGGCGTTTGTCATCGGATTCTTGGGGGTGACCTTAGAGCATGCTTCTACACACTTCTGACAGTCATCTGTGTCGGTAGTGGTCGCGCAAGCCGTGGCTTTGAATGTGCACACAATGTCGGGCGATGGTGCATTTGGAGGGACATATTCTGGCATGGGCGATGGAACTGATTGCATGGGCGCCGGCGATGGGACGTTGGTGGTCCCAGATACTACATCATAACCTTTTACACCATCAGCATCAACAGGAAACATGGGGAATGTCGTATTCCAGTTTGCGACTCCAGAATTTAGATCGAAAAAGGATTCATGCTCCGCGCGTCTTAGAGACGGACGACCACCTTCTGGAACTCCGTTTGCCGAGCTCCGCGTTTCTGCAACATCCAGAAAATCAACATCCCCGACTGGTGACATCGTCGCTGCTATCATTTTCCCACCTCCCTTATCGTTTTTGTCCGATGGGATACTGTCGTCCTTGCGTAACATATTCTTGCAGAAGACATCGACGATGAAAACCCCCAGACCCACGACAAGAAACCGTTTGTGATCTGTCTTCATCTTGTTGTCAAGAAATGTTGGGCTTTATTTGTTTCGATCGACACCCTTTTGAAATCGTAATCCCAAACGTCTGAGCAACAAGGATGACGAGATCACACTTGTTGGAAAAAAAATCGAATTTTAGCAATATATCACCACGAGGCGTTATTCCCTCCTATCTCTCTTCAAGGAAACACGACGTTGCAACGCGTGAGATGCGCATGCACACCTCATTATTTCTGTTTCGTTCGAGATGTCCACGCTTCTAGTTCTCTTGGAGATCATTCCGTTTCGATTTGAACTACCCTTTGATTTTTTGTTTTTGACAAAAACCAACCCTGTATCGCCCGATAAACACACAAACATACTCCCTCGGCAAAGTTCCCTCATAATACAAAATTGAAAATATTCACGGTCCTCTGTAGTTTTGGTTTCTGGATAATTAATAGCTTCCCGTTTAACGTTGCTCCTCCACCCCATCGTGGTTCTACTATATTCCACACGTCGATGTACAGCAGCTCTATATACTACAAATATCTCATCATCAATCAACGTTCTTCAGTCCAATATAAATAATCATCACGTGGTGACAACTCGTCCTTTCTCCTCTCCTCGGCGATTCAGCTCCCCCAGACATCGCATCATCATCATCATCTTCCTTTCGCGTTGAACTCTTTGATTAGTTTCTCCGCCCACGCCGGCGGGTTCTCGCTCACGCTCTTGTAGGAAATTGGGCTTTGGCCATTCAGCTCCAGCTCCACCTGCGAATGCGGGTGCTCGCAGGTGATGCTGATGTTGATAACGTTGATGACCCATTGGCCGTCAGCACCATGCTTGTAGCCCGGTTCGGGGTCCCCGTCCCCCGGCACAACGGAGTGCGAGACTGCGCAGTTTTCCGGCATATGATCCCGCAACTCACCCATCGCCCACCCGTGCACCCCTGTCCATATCACTGTATCGTCCTTCGAGATCGCGTCCATATGCCGGTAGTGCAGGTTGTCAATCGAGCCGTCCTCGAGATGCGTTTTGCCGAGGACGGACAACTTCTCCGGCATCGCTAGCGTGTAGTACGGCGACCCAGGCTTGCCTGGCACAGCGTCGTGAACGAGCGAGGGAAGCTCGATAGGTGGGGGTGATGGCTTAGCCTCTGGATGATGAACTTGGCTCTTGTCGAGAGTGTCTCCACCGCTAATGTTATCGTGATTATCGCCCTTCAAGATCGCCGCCGCGACCGTATTCTGCTTAGCTTGATCAGCATCAGCGGCCTTCTTCTTGATTTCCGCCGCAGTATCTTCAGCAGCCTTCTCCTTAGCCTTCTCCGCCGCAGCATCGTGGGCTTTCTTCGCATCGCTCTTGCTCTCCACTTCGTCATCTGGGGACTTGCCCTTGACGTCGTCGGTCGCGTGGTCTTTCGCCTCCTTGGCTTTTTTCTCAGCCTCAGTGGTGTCGTCGGCCTGTGCGGCGCTATCTGCGTCCTTCGCGACATTATGAGTATCTGCATCCTTATCATGATCGGTAATATCTGCATCTTTATGATCTGCGGTCACATGATCCTTACTAGTCGCGGCCACATGATCCTTAGTCACAGCGGTCACATGATCCTTATGTTGATCGGCCCCATCCTTATCGGCCTCCGCGTCCGGGACAACTTTGTCTCCGTTGGCCATTTTTTCTTTCAACTTCTCCCATGCTTCGGCCGATGCGCTAGATATTTTGTCGTCGCCGACTTTCTCCCCCGTGGCGTGGTCGAACACCATCACATGAAGCGGCTTTCCGTGCGCATCCACTTGGTCCACCATCACATCAACCTTATCCGCCTTGTCCACAAGCACCTTCAGTCGGTCCGAAAAATCAGGCGGAATCTTTACCTGAGCGGATCGGAATACTATTACCACGTGAAGAATACTATTAACGTGAAGAATGTACTAACGCGAAGAGTACTAACGTGAAGAGTGCTAACGTGAAGGACACGTCGGACGACAAATTTATCTACGCGGAAAAAATGAACATGATGATTTGTGTCGTCAAACGACATTGATTAATTAGCACACCCAGAATAATAGTAGACCTCCTTTTTTCCGTCTACAGCGTTGTAGATCGCGGCGATGTGTTCGTTCTTTGAACTTCCCGCTGCAGGCACCAATTCTTCCGCTCCCTTCTTTCCGCCCATACCGCTAAACCCGTGCTCCTTCA
>JACKZZ010018803.1_pt1 | contig 10455 bp, 5 predicted proteins | sample 8027871 | NCBI WGS metagenome assembly JACKZZ01 (sample SAMN15724774, study PRJNA655200) | protist metagenome | isolation source: fluorescence activated cell sorting (FACS) single amplified genomes of... | place: USA: West Boothbay Harbor, Gulf of Maine | collected 2000-07-19
CAAATGCTGTTCTCCAATTGCCCCGATCCCGCCGCAACAATCGTCTGATAGTCCACCTCAACAATCGCCTGAAACCGCTGTTATTCCGCCTAATTCCGTCATCAACCGAGATAAAAATCCGACCCTGGGACGAACTATGCGAAAATTTCCAGCATTTTTGCAAATTCGCGAGCACCTCTCCGCGTCGGGCTGGAAAATCAATCTGAATAGCCGCGACAGCGTTCATCCTCCGTACAGACGTCGTTCACATAAAACTTGAGAGAATCCCCGGGCAGAATCCCATCACCGTCCTCCAAAATTAGTGTCCCATCGGCTGGTGTCCATCTACGTAGAAGTTGAGCGTATGACTGGGCAGCATAACTTCTTCGCCCTCCATTCCTTCGTCAACTATCACCTGGCAACCGAGGCGGGACGTGTCTTCCAAATCCGGCGCCAAATCCAACATATCCTCCTCGTCCTCACACGGTTCCGCTAGGCGAGAAAAGAGGGAATTCGACAGGATAACATGACATGTACTGCAAGCCAAACTACCCTCACAAGCTCCTTCAACAGGGATCTCGTTCAAATGAGCGACTTCTAGGAGGGATTTGCCGATGGGGGCCCGCACCTTGTGAATCGTTCCGTCCGACTGCTTAAAACTCAGAGAGACCGTTTTGGCGCTGGGATCGACCTTGGCGTTGTGATGGCGAATCTGCTGGTTGAGGGTGTCGGTTAGGAGGAGGCTTGATGAAGAGGAGGATGCTGATGCCTTGGACTTAGCACAAGGACACAATCCCGCGTTACACCGGTGGGCTCCTGAAGAAGTTGAGGAGGATTGGAAGAAGCGGTGGGAGACAGCAAAGCTTGGTGCGACTTTGCGCAGCACGCTTCGCTGGGCGGCGCCGGAGAGCGCCGACGGAGCGGGAAAACAGCGGATGGCCTGCATTTCGAGTTAAGTTAACTGGTGAACCTATTCAAACGAGGTCTCTACAGTACGAAACCGGCTACCTGGTACGGTTACAGATACGTCGAGTCTAAGTCTAGCTAGCCAATAAAACTCGGCTTATAAAATTGGTGGCGTAGCCCTATTTAGGAGCGATATTAAACGTAGAATATGACAATCCAATGATTCGATTTACGGCGGATTTGAGCACTGGAAAGTAGTGAGTGAATTTGAGAATTTGGTATGATCTATGAAGGAGACCCGTGTTACCGCGAAAAGTCCCGAAATCAATGCGCGCAGGACAAAATCTGAAGGGAACAAGAAAAGTCTAGGAAAAAACCGTGTAGACAGTATGCGCGAACAAACTCGAGAGTGCTTGTAAGAAGCGGAGAACGGTATCCCACGACGAGCACGGAAGTCGTGTGGACGCCGCAATCGGACTCCGGGGTCGAGGTTGGAGTAGGTTGATTGGTCACTAACGGCCTAGTATATAGAGCCCCATCGGGCAGTTTCACGGCCAAGAAAGTCTGGTAAGGTACATTTCCCGTTCAACCCGACTAATTTGCTTTTACTAGAACTTGGGTACAAGAATCGATCGTATTCACGGCGATATCAACGCTTTTCACGGCGATAGTCAACGCTTTCAAGAACTTATAGTTAGTCAGTTAGTGTGTACAAATGCATTTGTTCGTCGATATTAGTTGCTTAGTCACTCGGTCGAGACCCGACTGGGGATCCTCTTTTTACGGTTGTATTACGGCAATTCCAACAAGAAAATCGGTTATTTAAGATGCACAGCCCGGCGCCGCTGGTTCTCCAGGGGGAGCTCAGCGGCGGCCTCGAGCGTTCTGTTGTTACTTCTAACTTAATATAGTGCTGATACTGCTCAATTCGTGTGCTACATCGCTCTAAATACTGGTTTTGGAGTCTTTTTGTGTGTATTGGCTGATAGGTTTGATACAATGGTCATGATACGTGCAGCCAGTGCTGGAATGTCCAGCGAACCGACCGTGCAAGAAGATTTCATACGTGTTAACTTTTAACTAATCCACTTGATTCCTCTCTCCCAACCCAAATCCACCTCCCCTCCGTCTTCACTCCTTGCCCGCAACTTCGACCACAACGGTTGAGTGTCCCCGGAGGCTGTGCAGGTAGCTTAATAATCCAATCCCCGGATGCCCCCCGTTACAAGAATATTTGAGCACCACTCTCGAGACGAGTGTCGGCAACTCCCTCCGGTGCAGCACCCCATACTCCTGCTGCGAGTCTTGACAGCGGTCTTCCCAGCGTTTCTCTAGGGTGGAACGTGCTTGCTCCAGAGTGCTGATCACATCCAAACAGTTGTCACATTGGGCGGGAAACATCCCGCTCTTAACCCCCTCTACTTCAATTTCTGGGCCCTTATTCAGCGTAGAATCCAGCCGTGTCGCCGGAAAGAAAAAGTCGTACTCCAACGTCGTTTTACGCCTGTCCCGGCCGGAGGGTGATGCTGATCTTGGTCTGTTGAGAGTCGGACTTGAACCCGGACTCGCCGTTGGAATCGATTCTCCGATTTTCAGCCAGCCGAATTCCCGGAGGATTTCTACCGTACGGAGGAATCCCAACTGAGCAACCTCACTCTCCCGAGTCTCCCGTCTGGAGCGCTCAACGCCCTCCAAAACCGCTGAATTTGATAGGGACTCCATGTGCTCCTTCAACCAAAGAGGAATCACCATTTTCCCGCCCGGAGAGCCTTCCAACCCAGTTCTTTCGACGGATTTCCACCTCTCGCTGAGGTCTCTGCCCATTTTTATATCGAATGGTCGGACCTCCTGCCCGCAAGTACCGTCCACCAACCGTCTAAATCGATCACATTTCGCCTCAATAAACGCCCGGAACCCGCTTGAGCTGTGGAAGAACTCGTAGAGAGAAAGCAGAATATCCGGCCTCTTTCCATTGTCGCTCCAAAACTGGGAGGAGCCCTGTTTAGTACAGTACCGGTAAAGCAAGTCGTAAGCCTTCCCCGACCGATTCCGGATGACTCCTGGTTCCGCGTTCAAACCGTACTGGTTCTCGAAATGTTCGATGTCCAAGACAACGTCTAGAAGCTGTTGTGGCCTGAGAACTTTACCCTTAGAAGCCTCGACGCACCGTTTAAACCCCTCCTCCAACTTAGATTCCTTCAGTTTAAGAGCCTCACTCTCCGCCTTAGCCGCCTCCTTCTTTGCGGCCTCCTCCTTCTCTTTTTTGGAGGGAATTTTGGTCTTCTTAGGCGTAGATACTGGGACTTTTATTATATGGGGCTTCGGTCGTGGCTTGGGAATAGAATTAAGAGGTTCGGTAAATTGGACGATTCCAGAATTCGCGGCAGAATCAGATCCGCCCTCTGAAGCAGAATCCCCGCCTCGTTCAGCAGCCTCAGCAGCCTCTTCAGCAGCCAACGTCGCTTGAAGAATCCTCTCGTGGAGACGACTCATCTGCATCTTCGGAACCTTATGGGAGGCCGCATTTTGTTTCCTAAAACCTCCATCTTGACTCTTAGAAGCTCCACTTTCTTTCTGCTTCTGAGACTGATTCTCACTCTTCTGAAACACCTCCTTCTGTTTCTCCCCAAACTTCTTCTCGGCTTTCAGTCGTGACCGCTCCTTCTGCCACTCCTCTCGGGATTTTTTCTTCTTAGATGTCTTAATCGGTTCAGAGCCCTTAGACGTCTTAATTGGTTCAGCAGTAGACTTCTTCTCCCCCGTAAGATTCTGATTCGTTTCCTTACCGAAATCTAGCCTCTCACCAAGAGTCGGACTCCTGTAACCCACAGACTTAGTCGAGCTGGAACTGGATTGATTAGGGCTGGGACTGGATTCTGGGCTGGAGAAACCGGGGGAACCTGCGGGTGAAGAAGCCGAAGATGAGGATGATGACGACGATGAGGAGCTTGGTGAACTCGGACTAGCGGGAACAGCGCCGTTAGTGGCATCATTAATCCCGGCAGTAGTAGCTGCTGTTGGTATTCCGTCCTTCTTTTTCCCCGTTTTCCCAAGCAAAAGCTCCAGATTCTCTTGACTGTGTTTGGCCCAAAATTTGAAGATCGGCGGAGGAGATTCTCCATGCAGTGCTACACCGGCTTCATCGATTAACTCGGGTGCAGCGAATTCAGGTGGGAGAGGGTTCGGATCTGGCGGCACCTCTCGGGGCGGTAATCGGCCGGTATGATGCTCGTAGCCGCTGGAGCGAGAAAAAATCTTCGCATCCAATTTCGGACTCCGGCCGTTTCCATACTGGAAACGGACCGTGTGACGCGACTCATCTGGGGCGGGATCCCGAACGGGAATTGTCTTAGTAGGCGTAAAATAGCCGACAGGAAGAGGAGCAGTCGAAGAACTGGAGCCGCCGCTGCCACTAACACCGAGAAGAACTCGTTTACCGCCGATGCTGTCCCATGCTGACTGAGTACGTTCGGTACTGCCGTTAGCTCCGAGCGGTCGGGAAGTGCTGCTGCTACTCGCCGTTGTCGACCGTTCTAGCACCTCTGATCGGATTCCGCCCGCATCAGACACAACCGACGTTGTCCGACACATACTGCTCCCACCTGATCGAGTAACTCCACCGTGAGACGAGCCAGACACGTTGCAGCTACTGCTTCTCACTAGGGTTGCAGCTGCCGGCCCGCTGGAGCTACTGCTGCTACTCCCGCCCAACGAGACGGTTCCGCCGCCGAGATTGTTAGATGCCGCCCCGTTTTTCTGGACGCTGCCCCTGAAAACACTCTCTTTCCAAATGGATGTCGAGCACACCCGTCGTTTTAGGTGGAGCATAATGCCTAATACTGATCCGGTAACCACCACCCAGCCCAGCTCATCTCAGCCCTGAGCCTGCCAAGACCACTCTCCTCCCTGAGGTTAGCAGCCTTAGACTCCTGGAGAGATTTCAGAATTGGTGCAGCAGAGCATGTCGATCTCGCGCCTGAAGTAGCAGAAGTCACAGTGAAAGCGGAAGAAGCAGAATACAACCGGGTCAGTGCGTCCGCAGCATGTTACGGGGGGTCTGTATTGACTAATGTGTGGTGTGGTTGGTGAGTGTGAATCAGTACTGTACAAGGTGAAAAAGTGGGTTCTGGGGAGAACCGGCTATATTCTAGTCAAAATCTAGTCATACATGGATATCATAACAACAAAAGGAAAACTTTCTTATATTAGTACTCCAATGTTGGCCTCTTATAGCCAACATTGGTCTCCCCCGAAAAACAGCATGAACGGCAATATCCCCACCGTGTAGGTCCGAAAAACAGGTCGTCTTATTCTCCCGCCCCCGAGTATCCCCTGATTGGGGACGAACACGTGATTCTCGTCGTGGAAGAAGGCATCCACCCCCAGTTCTGGGGGATCATGATGCTGGCAACCGCGTGTTGCACTGATTTCTCTTTTTTCTCTATACGAATGTTCGTCCAAAAGACGTTCAATGCGACTATATAGTTGTGCTTAAGCCTATGTAGACTCCTTCTATGAAGCTTGATTCTCTCGTATGGTTACGCCTTCCGGGCCGTAACTGGTGATTCGGTTACGCCTTCCGGGCCGTAACTCCTGATTCCAGTCCTAAATGATGTTATGAGCTGCTTGCAGCCGTAGTCGGTGTTCGTCTCCATCAGAAAGATTCATAAACCGACCGGCGCAGCGTTTGACTAATGCTAAAATACGGTAGATATGAGATATTCCCAAGATTAAATCACGGTTGATATCGCTCCCAAATGAAGATCTTAACCGACACGATTGTATGCGTACACCCTCCTGAGGAGAGGTACTCAGGGGCTCTAGGCACCCTCTGGCGTTCTAAGCACGCCTATGTTTAATTTCATATTTGAATGGTTCTTAATGTGAAATAGCGGATGGATCCCGCCCGTGTAAAGGACCGCGGGATCTCATCTCCCCAAAACTCTTCTTTGACTGCGTAAATATAATGGTTCTGTTCTATAAAGGCGTTAGACCTGCTCCTCAGGAGCGGAATCGCCAGCACGAACGGTCTTCGAAAATAAGAACTGAGAGGTGCTCAGCACCCTCTTAAGAAGAAAATCAAACGATATCGGTGTTCTGAATAAAGTCGTAAATAAAGTCAAAATAAGACCCACGTAGGGCCGTCCCGTGTAGAGCAAAAATCGTTCAACGTATTTGAGTACTTCAGGCAAAAACGGGCGTAGACTTAAGGCCTAGCACCCTCGGTTTAAGATCAACTCACGCCCTAGTGGCGACGAGTCTGACCATCAAATAAATCATCGCACTATTCCCGACCAGAATCCCGCTTTCTAACATCACTAACATCACGTTGTTTCTCACAAATGTGCGAGAATTTCCAGCGTTTTTGTCGATTTGCCATCATCCCGCGGCCTTTATTTCCTGCGCCCAAACCGATCCTTCTGCAAAACGTTATTTTCAATACTCGACAAAAAATGCTGGGTTTGTGATAACTGGGCGAGAATATCGTCGGGTAGAGTCACTCCATTCACTCTATTAGGGTCGGAATCCGCCTCCGGATAAAACAAGCCTGCTGATCCCCCCCGCCCTCTCGCTCCCCACGGTGCTGCTGCATTCGCGTCTCCGGCCTCACCGTCTACTATGACATCTACTAGACCTCCCTCGTCTTCCCCTAGCGTCGGCGCCGCCGCCGGAGCCGGGGGAGCAGGCGGCGCCACAGAATCCATCGTTAATCCCCCCACTGGTGCTGCACTGCCATCATCCGCAGGTGCGTCTGGGTCGAATCCGGCTGCTTTCAGCTGCCGTCGGTTTTCCATGTCACCCCCTATAATCTTGCGATCGTCCGTGTAGTTAACCACCTCCACAGAACCGTCGGTTTTGTTGTACATCCGCCCGGTTTCATCCGGATTCCTCGGATTGCCCCCTGACGCGGCCACTGCTTCCGCTTGGACACTTGCTACTCGCCGGTTATTCTCCGAAATCGATTTCTCCAGCGGTTTGGGCACCAATGGCGGCTGCACCGGCTGGATTTGGTCAGGGTTTTGGGGATTGATGGAGATCGCATTCTCAACTTGCTTGGTAGTAAGCTGCGGCCGAGGATCTGTCCACGCCGTACTCGACACCCCTCTAACACCCTGTACCCTCGGATCGTCCGGATACCTGGGGTGACCGACCTCGCATTCGACCATTTCCCGGCGAACCCATGAAGGCTCCATTTCATCTCCTTTTTGACTCAACCACCTCCTCTCAGCCTCTCCCCGCAAATTCGAGTTATTGATAATAAACAGGCCGGGTTCAACCATTTTCCGCGTCAATTGAGGGACTAGGGGAGGTTTGACACTCTTTGCCTTTTTCAATCCGCCGAGAGCCGGCTGAGCGTTTCTTTGGTCAAGCTGACCCAACGTTGACAAAGGCTGCCCTCTATTGTTAACCGGTCCCAACTGCGTTACCTCCACACTCCTCCCGTCCCCTAAATTCGCCCTTAAAAACTGCTCCTGCCCCTGAGGTTGAGCAGCTGCCCGCCTCGGCTCCCCAACTTGTCCCTGACAACTCGTGCTACTGGCGTTGGGATCCACCGGTCTCCCCTCTAACATAGCCCTCCTTTCTTCATCTTCGGCCTCATACCTCCGGTTATTTAGGTCATACTCTTTTTTTACTTGATTAAAGGCATCATCCGGTCGCATATTCTGCTCCTGAATCAGGTATGCGTACTGATCCCTCGCTATCTGAACCAACCCACTTATCCGCTCAACAACCTCCGGATGCCACGCCATCCCGTACTTGAAGGTTGATTTCGTCACCTGGTCTTTGTGGGAGGAGTTCATGATTTTGTCCAGATTTTTTCGAACCCAAACGGCCGATTGACGCTGGGCGTCAGCCTCACTTTGGTCCCCTTTAGGAAGAGGAACGCTCTCGGGATCAAGACCTAAAGCCATCAACCTAGCCTCGATCCGAGCCGCACCCGACTGGTAGTTGTGCTGCGCAATAGCCTTGTCGAGACCTGGAGGATGGGGAAATGGGGGGGGATTAGGCGTAAAAACGGTGAGAATTTAGGAACAGATTGAAGTCGAACAACAGAACTCAACCGATAGACCATCAACCATTGAACAGAACCGTGACCTTTGTCGATCGAACATCTCTATCGAATTCTGAGTCGTTCACAGGGTTTCTCTCTCTTATTCGTTGAACATCATCATCTTTCAGGAGGCACTTACCAGTGCTGGGAACTCTTTCTCATTCGCTTCCGTCTTAACCTCATGCGGCACTTACCGGTGCTGGGAACTTTCTTGCGCTCTTTCACCTCAGTCTTATTCTCATGCAGCTTACCCGTGGATGGCACCTTCTTCCTCTCCTTCACCTCCGTTTTCACCTCGTGCGGGAGGTACGGCATGTACCTAAATCGGTTCTGCTCTTCATATTTATTTTCCAAGTGGCCTAGCCAATCTAAGTAATCGCGGGTAAATACAGGGTCCTCTACTTCTGCGCACCCCAACTCCATCTTCTGCTTGCCAAAGACCGCACGCTTCTCAGAATCGGTGTAAACCTTCCTCCATACTCTTTCCCGCTCCTGATCAGTCCTAGGCGATGGGTAAATCTCTCTCGGTTGCGTCACCGGAAACACAGGACGGTTCTGGTTCCTAAAGAATTTTCTTCCCTGGAGGGCGCCGGACTTCTGGTCGGGCGATAGGTCTTCGAAGTACTGCTGCTCTCTTTCTCTTAACCAAGCTGTGAACCCTGGGTCGACTAACGTACTCGGCGGATCCAAAAACCGCGCGCTCCCTCCGTGCTTAAACAAGAAACCTTTATCCTCAGCTAACCGGCGCTCATCTTCTAATTTTCGGAGGAAATTCTGTGAATAGACCGATGATAAATCCACCGATTGCGTCCCATAAGCATCTCTAAAATGCAAATCCCGCGGCGATTGTCCGGGAGACCGCGGCTGCTTCGGCAAATTATAGCCAGATCGAGGAGATAAAGGCTGAATCGTCGGGTTCTGAGCGGTCCCGAACGGCAGAGACTCACCGGGATTTCCAATGACGCCCGGCGGTTGATTCGATTGTAGGGCTTGCCCTATGGCTTCATACTGGATTTGTTGAAGCTCCAAAATTTGAGCTTCCGTCAGCGGGGTACCCTTCTTCGCAAGCTCTTCAGCAGTGCTAGCTACCCAGGACGGGTCATAAATACCTTGAGGGTCCTCGTTCCCCGCCGCTCCGAGGTTCCACGCCTGTGAGTCCCCCATCTCTCCGCGAAACATCCCAGCCCCCGCAATCCTAGTAACCTGCTCCGGATCAGGGAAGGGGACTCCACTGGGTAACATCGTCTTAACCCCGTGCTGCGGCAAGTTGGTTCCGGGCTGAAGATCACCCCCAGTAAGGTATTTGGAATACTCCAATTGCATCTGCCGCAAGTTGCTTACTTCTGTATTGAGCTGTAACACAGTTAGGTCCATACGTCGCCTGTACGATTCTGCCAGTACTGGATCATTCTTCAGCAGCCCCTCTGCTAGCTCTTTGTCACTCATCTCACGGATTTCTTGGGGTGATTTACTCCCCCCAGAAGGATTAACGCTGCTCCACCCAGGGGCTCCAGGTCTCATAGGCATCCCGCTCTGGGCGTTATTGTTATTATTCATAGGCATACCTCCCGTAGGACCCTGATTAGATCCTGGTCCCCCCGGTGTTGGTGGTGCAAACAAATTAGCTCCACCCGGAGTTACCCCAGCGGGAGGTCCTGGTTTCCCCGCCGGAGCTGCCTTGCCCATACCTTTCACGGAACCTGGTTGGCCCTTAGCGCCCTTTCCCATGGGACCTGGACCTTTCCCCGCCACACTCTGCGGGTTAACGCTGGTGTTAGTCGCCCTCAAACTACCTTCAAACAATTGATTTTTCGGGTTGGAAATAACCTGTCCTGAACCTAGAGCATCAGTGCCGCTAGATTCAACATCCTCTCCATCACTATCGCCCTGAATCGGGCCCTTACCCCTCTTATCCCCAACCCCTAAGCCGTTTCCCGGCTCCGCTCGGGTGTTATTGGAAAACTTGAATTTCTTCGAATCCCCCCCCCTCGGGGTAATACATGCTTGCATCTTGGGTTCCGGACGTACTTATCCAGGTTCCACTAGCATCGTAATAGCCGCCTTGGTCGCCTGCACCTGCGGTGGCGGCAACCCAATTCCCGCTAGAATCATAATAACCGTCCTGATCGCCAGATGCTTGAAAATGTTGTCCCTCAGCCGCCTTCTGCGAGTAAACGTCGTTAAAAAGTTGATCGAATATTGTCTTGACTGCTTGGTGCATAATGTGGCGGATAAGAGCGTGCAGCAACACGTCTGCCTCTTCCTCGTCAAACTCTTACAGGATCCGAATCGGGATGTCGTGTCAGAATATACGAGTTGGCTCCTCAAGGCCGGTTCCGTCGAACTCCTAAAAATGGTTAACAGCTCTAAGAATGTGGAGTTTACGGTGTTAATTGCGACAAATCTCTTGCTAAAGGCGCTTTCGTTGCAGAAGGACGCAGATGAACGCGAGCGAGAATCCGCTCTAAGCGAGCTCCAAGACGCATTAAGAGTCCTTCAAGATCAGAGTTTTGAGC
>JACKZZ010015795.1_pt1 | contig 10450 bp, 1 predicted proteins | sample 8027871 | NCBI WGS metagenome assembly JACKZZ01 (sample SAMN15724774, study PRJNA655200) | protist metagenome | isolation source: fluorescence activated cell sorting (FACS) single amplified genomes of... | place: USA: West Boothbay Harbor, Gulf of Maine | collected 2000-07-19
CTTTCAAATACTTTCATAAATTTCATAACTTTTTTCAATAAATTTGATAACTTTTTCATACAACTTTTTTACAACAACAAAAAAAAAACAAACAAAAAAACATATATCCCACTTACATAATCTTGATGAGGAGCAGAGGAGATCGACACAGGATGCCATTGATAGCTTGAGATTGCTGGAATCTTCATCAGCATGTGCTGGCCTGGCTTATAATTCAACTTGGATGCTTGTAAAGTTAGTTTTGTTACCTCACTCCTCTCACTGCTAAAGCATTCTACCTTGTTCACCTTAACACTACGTCCAGAATACGTATGATACATTCGTAGGACTAGATCCAATACATAGAGGCCAAACGGTGCGGCAAGATAGTAGAGTAATGGTGTGTAATGGAAATAAAGCACGGCGAGTGATCCACAGAATAAGAAATGTGAAAAGATAAAAAGTTCATAAAACTTTTTCCTTACCATCGGTAAGGAACAGAAGAACATGAGGATAAAACCACCCAAGGAGGCCGTACCATAGAGACTACCTTGTCCATGTTCATAGGGTGCTTGAGACCAGAGCAATGGCAAACCTCCACGTTGGATCACCATAGTCACACCATGTGCGATAGAGACCAACACGAATAAACAGGATAAAACAACATGAAAACGTTGTGAACGCTCATAGGATATACGCAGATACGCAGACCATACAGAATTGCGTGTAATAGGTAAAAGACAGGCGACCAGATTAATTAAAGCGACATGAGCTATACTTAAGTATGTATCTTCATTCGCTGTTTTTAATTGTTCAGAGACATAATAGCCATAATAACCCGTCATCATGATAAAACCAACTAATAAACATAATTCACCATAAGTCATAGCCAGTGCTTTGTACTTGTAAATAGGTAATTGCTTGCCGCGCAGGCACTTGGACAATGATGTTGACTTAAGACCAGGAAGAGAAGTAGAGGCAACCAAAAGGAAGACAAAACCGCACGCACCAGCCAAGGCAGTCAATTCAATATCCATCACAAAATCAGAACTCTCCATAGTTGTAATGGATTCAGTTTTCCATGCTAATTTAACTATACCACGATCAGTTGATCTGTGCTGATCAAAATAATGGAAACCATATGCCCAGGATAAAGACAAAGGTAAATCATAGGATGCCGTCTGTGAGATAGCCAGCCTCCTCCTCCTCCTTCTTCTTCCGTTCTCCTCCTCGTCGTCATTACCCTCAGTATCTTCTTCTACTTCTTCTTCTTTTATTGCTTCAGCTTTTGTAGAGGGATTATTCACAACGGGTGTGAGATCTCTACCAGGAGGAGTACGTGTCTTGTCATGTTCTTCTTCATCTACTTCTTCTTCTTCGGTCACCGCCCAGTCAGTAAAATCCATATCAAATACGTCTTCACTCTTGGCCAAGGCACGTTGGAAATGAACTACAGCATGGGTTGTATTTATATATTCACCAACAATGATCAAGTCCTGTATTGGATCTAAGATGGGTTGTTGATAGGATGAACTCCATCTATCTTCAAGTGAGATATGACGTAGACCAGTCTGATCATCTGTTACAAGGCGCATAATCCATGCATCACCATCAATCATGCCATCAGCTGCACCAAGGATGAGTCCAGCCCATGCCCTGTCTGGTTCATTACTAGGCATAGACAGGGCCCATGTAGCATGGAGGGAATCACCTTCAACTGAGAGGGAGAGGCAATGTGAATCAAGGAGTCTCCCGGTATGAGAATCCATGACTTTTTTACCAAAACATCCAGAAACTCGTGCATGATGTTCACAAGACGGACCGGCTGTATCCATTGAACATAAGCATATACCAGCAGCTGTACAGATACCATTCTGATTACAATTATCTTTACATGGTTTGTGTGCTAGAGTAGTAAAGGCAGATGGGAGTGAATAGGGAGAGATTTGTGTACAGGCCTCAGTCACACAATATGCCATCCTGACTTCATAGGCTTGAGATGGTAGTAGGTCCTTCAAGACTATGCTAGTCTCTGTGCCCTTGTATGCTTCCATCCATTCTTCCTCTGTGTCGCCTCCTCCTCCTCCTGCCTCCTTCTTCATTTCTACTATATAATAAACTTGTTGTTCAACCTTGTCATTCTTGATGCCGGTCCAGGTAAGTTCTATCGCACCCGCATCAATATTGGCCATATCCCTGTCTAGCACGTCTACCTTCACAGGAGTGGGTACCATGGAGATCAGGTCGTCATTATTATCAATAATAGTCGTGACGATCGTTGTTACCTCGGTAGTAGTACTTATGGGTGGGATCTTAGTTGTCGTCTGTTGTACAAGAGGAGGAGACATGGTAGTCCTGATTCCATTAGTTGGAATAAAGATAACATTCTCATTCCCACCAGCATATTGATGGAGTTGAAAAGCATCACTCTCACTTATAGCCCAGGCTAAAGTCACACTTTCACCAATAGGTAACTGGATGTCATGAATTACATCTGTGGTAATCAAAGGACGTGTAAAAGTCACAGAAGTATGTGTGAGTGTCTGATAGCCTGAGACAATCTTCAAGTCTTGTTTCTTGTCGAGGCGGGGTGATGTTAAGGACACACTCCATCTGTCCTGTACGTAGGGTGTGCCATCCCAGTCATCAACCCAGACCAGCCACGTATCCCCTTGTTCATGTATACCATCTTCAGCTCCAACAATAAGACCCGCCCAGCCTGTAGTTTTAGCCACGATACGAATCATGAGCTCCTCTTCTTCTTGTGTGGTTACACCATCCATAATCACCCACGAGAGACAGAAATCAGGATCAGGGCAGAGTGTCTCGGTAGCTTTTTGTGAACAATCGACGCCAAGATAACCAGAAGCACACTGGCAGCTGCCTTCTACACACTCCCCATGCCCATGGCAATTGCCAATACATATAAGCGGATCCAGTGTGGTCACACTTAGTACCACTCCAGGAGGTGACACACCACCAAGGGATGAGACAAGGATCCTAAATGAATATGAGGTTGAGGCATCAAGATCATTCACAACATAAGCTGTATTTGGACCAGTATACACTGAAATAAATTCATTATTATTAGAAGTATCATCAGTGAGTTTCATTTGGAGAGTGAAAGCTAAAAACATTTGACCATGGAGGTCTGGTAAAGTCCAGGCTAAACTGATCTGATTCTGTCCCGTCTGTGACAGCGCAGGGGCAGAGGGGGTAGAAGGGGCGACAGAAGACACACTAGATGTAGTCTGTACGACATCACTGAAATCACCCATGCCTGCCTGTGTGTTCATGGCAGCGACACGGACCGTCACTGACTGGGCTGGCACAAGGTCCATTAATACAAATGATGTAGATTGTCCACGATACACTTCAATCCAGCTCCGTGACACACCAGAGAATTGTTGCAAGACATAGGCAGAAACGGGCCCCGCACCTTCATCCTCAGGAGCCAGCCATGACAGAGTAACGGACGTTTCAGTGGCTGCGATAGAGCGGAGGTCACGGGGTGCCGACGGAGGTCCTTCGGAGATTTCTTGGAGCCATTCCACCAACAAGCCGCCCTGCCGGTGCGTGTGTTTGACGAAATTGTCTGTATCTTTGTTCATCGACCAGCCCATATCAATAAGACCATCCGTAAGGATTATGTCCCTCTCAGTATCAGTGGTGATTAATAAACGCTGGAAGGAGACCATCGTTGTTGTACGTGTCTGATAACCATGGATATGGGTCAAGTCTTGTTGTGTATCAAGCGATGGAGTAATGTGCTGTGAACTGTAACGGTCTTGGGCAAAGGCCTCGCCCGTTGTATCGTTCACCCATACCAACCATACATCACCAGCCCCAACCATCCCAGCGGAGCCTAACAACAAGGCGGCCCAACCGGTAGTCTCGGCTTCGATTTGTACATAGACAGAGGTGGCATCAAAGGTCCAATGGGCACAAATAAATTCATTATCATCACAGAAACGGAACTTTGCTTCCAATGAACAATCCTCGAGCAACCAGGTCGCCTCACAACGACAGGTACCCTGGAAGCACGTGCCATGTTCACTACAATCATTCGGACAGGCGGGCCATGCATCTGTCATCACTTGTACAAAACTGCTCCATGGGCTGTCACCTCCTACAGTGGTGACCTTCATACGCATAGCATACAGCGTCTTGGCCTCGAGATCAGAAAAGAGGTAACCCTGTGCGGTGCCATCTAATTGCTTCGACGACAGAATACCCGATGAGGCGAGACCAAATTCGATGGTCACAGAGGACACGGCGGCACCGCGCGTCTCGGGGAAAGTCCAGGCCAGGCCGATTGAGGTAGGTGAGGTACCTACCACTGTAGGCTCATTAGGACGGTTGGGAGGTAGTACAACACGGGAAAGGGTAGAGACAGGCAGGACATTAGAATATGGTGAATCACCGGCAGCATTGACCGCGTACACACGATATTTGTACAAAGCACCAGATACAAGATTTTCTTCTAGATGTTCAGTAGATATGCCTCTAAACACCACCAGCCAATCATCATTATCACTATTCTCCTCTTCAGAAGCAGAATGGCGTTGAAGCACATACTCAAGTACGGGGCCGACACCGAGGAAGCGGGGTTGGTTCCAGGTAAGCAATACGCTGGTTTCTTGGATCATGGAAGCAACTAGTGGTTCCGGGGCGGAGGGTGGTCCCTCCGGTGGAGGGGCGAGGAAATTAATTAAGCCCGCCTGTCCTTTCGCCGTGTGTTTGACAAATACATCAGACGTTGCATGGAAGGACCATGCCACAGGGACGGCCTGATTTACAATAAGACGATCACGTGTCGTATCACCCGTCTCTAATTTCCTTTTAAAAGAAACTATTGTATGTGTAGAGGTCTGGATACCACTGAGTACGATCAAGTCTTGTTGTGCATCTTTGGGTGGTGTCAAGTTCTGAAAACTATACCGATCTTCCGCATGTACTTCACCAGTTGTATCATCTACATAGACAATCCATAGGTCACCGCCTCCTGCCATTACATCAGCACCATACATTACAGCCGACCAGCCTAATGCCTCGCTCTCTACTTGAGCATAGAGATATTCATTATCATAACGCCAGCGCAAACAAATCATCTTGCCAGTACTTGGATCAGCATTACACGCCTCAAAAGGCAAGGCATGCTCACAATTATCCCCGAGCCATCCAATTTCACAGCGACAGATACCACGGTCGCATACACCATGGTCATTACAGGTTGGATCCGCACAGACCGGCCAAGCAAGGGTGGTGACCAGAGTTTCTAAGCTCCAGAGCTGTGATGGCCCAACGGAAGAGACGGCACGCACACGGAAACGATAAGATGAGGATGCCTGGAGGTCTTTAACGGTAAAACTGGTATCCGTACCACTATAAATTGTAAAAAATTCAGAAACAGTACCACCGGCAGCTTGGGCTTCAGTCATTTGTACCTCATAACTTAGGAGGATTTCACCAAACAAGTTAGGTTCAGTCCATATCAAGTCAATAGTTTCTTGTGTCACTACTACAGTTTCTACAGGTTGCATTTGTTCGGGTACTTCAGCCGCTGGGTTCGAGGTCATCACAGTCAGGGGCTGGCTCCATGCCCCAGCGCCCTCCACATTTCTTGCAGACACACGGAATAAGTAACTGGAGCGTGGCATCAAACTACCAACAGAGATGGCTGTATCGGGACCAGAATAGACGGTAAACCAGGACGCATTGCCTCCAGTCCCCGAGGCTTGTTGGACCAGGTGCAGTGTAACGGGACCAACACCATTGGTGGCGGGAGGCAGCCATTCAAGCTCTACAGAGCTAGTACTGACAGCTACCAGTGTTAGGTTAAGTGGTGGTGAAGGTGTACGGGACTGAAGGAAATCAATGTACAAGTTGGCATCATTGGCACCATGTAAGACATGTTGTACAAAATTATCTGATTCACCTATAGCCCAATTGACTTGGGTATTGGAGGAGATCATGCCTGGTGCAAAGATGGTATCAATAGTTTCACCAGTTGAAAGTGGGCGGATAAAAGCTACAACAGTAGTACTATCGACTTGGTAGCCTTGAGGAGAGATAAGATCCTGGGACGGATCTATAGTAGGCGTACGTATGCCCTCATTCACCAGTGTCTGGAGGTCATGGCTGCCGGTGTGTCGGTCTTGTGCATAAGCTCGTCCTGTAGTATCATCAATCCATACCACCCATGTATCAGCACCAGATCTCATAGTTTGTCCACCTACCATCAGGCCGGCCCAACCTAATGTTTCAACTTGCATCGAGACATAAAGATTATTATTATCATAATTCCAATAAAGACAAAACTTATCCTCTTGATCCAAACACTTCTTAAAAGGTAAGAGTTGTGAACAATCCATACCCATAGAGTCTGGATTACATTGGCATTGACCACGGACGCATTCACCGGACTGGCTGCAATCCTCAGGGCAAGCGGGCCAGGGCAAGGTCATCACAGTGTTCGCTGGGCTCCACAGGGCAGCTACGCCAGCCAATGTAGTGGCCCTCACACGGAATTGTACCTCATCATCCGCCTCGAAGCCATCTTGTGTAAAATTCATGTCGGTGCCACGATAGACTGTAAGATAACCAGGACTATCACCATATTGCATTTCTAAGACATATTCTAACAAAGCAGAATCATAAAGCTCTGGTTGGGTCCAGTTGATGCTGATGCTTGTCGAGGTAACATTAACGAGCTGAGGTGAGGCCATCACATCGGGAACGCGGGCAGTTGAAGAGAGTGTCACATTAATAATATTACTCCATGCACCATAACCTTCCATATTCTCAGCCGAGACACGTAATCGGTATTCTTTACCATCTTCTAAATCCTCTACTATTGCCGTATTCATCAGACCACGATAGACTTCACTCATGCTTCCTGTCTCTACCTCTTCAAGTTCCAGCAGGTACGCAATTACTGGACCAACACCCACTGTTATAGGGGGTGACCACTCGCATTCGATACTTGAAGCAGTAGCGCCTGTGATCTTGAGTTCACTTGGCGGGGCCGGGACACGTGGTTGCCTCCAATGGAAGCTCTCAATCACACCAGCGCTAGTATGTGCGCCCATTTCACCCGTAGAAAGATCGACATCCATATATTTCTGCCAAGCCCAGGCAAGTTTAGCAGGAGTGGAGCCAATAGCTACATCCTGGCCGAAATCACCTGTAGAGAAATAGCGGCTAAACGACAAGATCGTCTGTCCTTCTATGTTTTCATAACCCGTGACTTCCATTAAATCTTGTTTTGTGTCTTTGACAGGAGTGAAATGGTCTTCAGAATAGCGGTCTTCCATATAGACTTGACCGTTATTATCAACCCACCCTAACCACAGGTCAGCATTAGTCATGCCCGCTAGACCGAGCCCACCAAAGCTTAGTGCGACCCAGCCGGTGACATCAGCCACAACTTGTACATGGATCGCTTGCGTATCATAACTCCAATGTAGACAGAGTTGTAATTCAGTTTTTAAATTCTCAAACATGCGTGAGGCTGATTCATATTGTGATAAAGGGTGATCAGGTGGGCTAGTACAGACAGTAAAAGGTGCATTCTGGGCACAATCTAACCCGACAGAACCAATCTTACACTGACATTTGCCTTTTATACAGGCACCCTGTTCATTACAGTCACCAGGACAGGGTGGATAAGCCAGTGTAGTCACCATGGCCTCACTACTCCATGCAGACACTCCCATCACAGACACGGCACGGAGGCGGAGTTTATATTGTGTATCATCCATTAAGTCTGTGAGGGTAGTGTTGGTATCTGTCGTATTTGCCGCCAGGGCCCAGCTCGAGAATTCAGAAGCGATTTGGAGCTCATAATAAAGCAAAGCAAACTCGTCTAAATCGGGTTCTTCCCATGACACCCATACGCTTTCCTCTTGTACTTCAGACAGCACGGGAGCACCGGGGGCGGCGGGAAGGGAGGAGAGAGGGGGTAGTGTCACCACACTAACGGGCTCACTATATACTCCCAGACCCTCCCTTGCGTTCTCAGCCGCGACACGAAATGTATAACTCCGTACGGGTTGTAAATTTGTTATGGTATGGATCCTTTCAGCCCCTTGATACACGATCCTCCATGTACCACCCTCAATACCCATATCACTTTGTAGAGTATAGGAGGTTACAGGAGAGACACCTACACTGCTAGGTTCATTCCAGGTCATGGTGATCATATCGCTCTGGACGTCCTGTGCCTGGAGACCGGGTGGGGAGGATGGTGTACGGCTCTGGAGGAAATCAACCTCGATGCCACCTTCGGCAAATGTATGCATAGAAGTAAACTCATCTTGATCCGAGACAGCCCAGCCCATGGGTGTAGGGATACCTTGTACAAAGATCTCATCGGCTCCCTCAACATCATTCGTATCTAGTTTTCTACTAAAACCTACAATGGTGAGTCCATCTACATAATAACCGTGTACACTACGTAAATCTTGTACAAGATCTAATTCAGGATTTACATGAGCATTTGAGGCCAGATCTAAAGCCATGGGCAGACCATTCAGATCATCCACACTCACGATCCACATATCCCCTGGTGTCCCATCGGTTGAAATCATCCCAGGTTGGCCCACAATTAAACCCGCCCAGCCCGACGTCACGGCCGAGACCTTGACATGGATTTCTTGATCATCATAATCCCATCGGAGACAAAAATCTTGACCTTGCCAACAGCGTGAGAAGGGCACATTCAAGCCGCAATCTTGTCGCATCCAGTCGTCATCACAAATACAAGTACCTTCGATGCAGACACCATGACCATTACAATCAATCTCATCATTCTGACAGCCATTAAACGCAGTTGTCCTGACTTCTAATACCTCACTCCATTCAGAGATACCAACGACAGAGAGGACCAGCACACGAAAGAATACAACCTCTTCACTCGGCAGGTCCACTATAGTAAGATTCTTGTCCAGGCCTTGGTAAACGAAGAAGAATTCGCTGTCAACACCGACGGCCATTTCTACTACAAAGGAGTCAAGCGGGAAGCCATAGAGTTCAGGTTCAAGCCAGGACACTGAAATAGATGTCTCTGTAACCTGTGTAGTCACGGGCAAGGCGGGGGGTTCAGGATCTAAGATGTTATTAGGATCAATCGTGCCTGCCGCCAATACCTCCGTAGACAGGGACCAACCCTCAATATTACGTGCTACCAAGCGAAAATTATAATTTGTATTCACTTCCAACCCGCTGAGCTGTACGATAGTCTCCAGTCCAGAATAAATCATAAACCATAAGCCTTCAGCGAATTCATCATCATTCGCAATCTCCATAACATATTCCAAGACTGGTCCAGCACCAGCCTCTGCGGGTGCTTCCCAGGACAATTCCAACGTGGTGTCTGTGGCCGCTTCCAGGCGGAAATTACGAGGGGCAGAGGGTGGACCAGTGGGGACATCCATCCAATCGAGGGTCAGGCCGCCCTGTCGTACATTATGGATACGAAACACATCACTTGAGCCCATAGCCCATGCAAATTTCATAGGACCTGGCACAATTTCCCAATCCCTTTCATCATCTGGGGTCACCAACGCACGTGAAAAGGAGACAATGGTATGTGTAGTGTTCTGATAGCCTGTGGCATCAAATAAGTCTTGATATTCCAGATCGAGTGAGGGTGTTAAGGTATTTGTACTCCACCGATCTTCAACCAAAACAGCTCCGGTGGTGTCGTCTACACTGACAACCCATACATCTCCAGCCACCATGTTATCAGAGCCGATCATGAGCGCGGCCCAGCCTATATGTGTGTATATGTGTAGGTATGTGTGTGTGTGTGTGTTGTATATGCATGTGTATATGTATGTGTGTTTGTGTGTATCCCTGTTCATGTGTGTAGCTTTTGTGTATTGTGTGTATGTGTATGGGTGTACCTGTAGTAGCGGCCTCGATTTGGACGTGGATATTAAGAGCATCATGCGCATAATACACGCACACGGCCTCGTCTTGGAAACATTCACTCTTGCTGCTCTGTAAGCTACAATCGGGCTTGAGGGAGCCGAGAGGGCATTGGCAAACACCCCTAATACAGGCACCTACCTCACTGCAATCGTTGTCACACACGGGCCACGCTAAAGTATGAACGGTTGTAGACATAGAATGAGGGGATTGGCCAGCGGTTGAATTGATATAGATTCTAAACTCATAATGGCTATTCGCTTCAAGATCCTCGATGGTCATGCTGGTCTCGTCACCTTCATAGATCAAGACCCATAACGTCACCTCCTCCCCTGTGCTGTCATCCATCACGCCTGTAGCCATTTCCATCTCTAAACCAAACGTCACGAAATCAAAACCATGGAGTTCCACTCCCGCCCAAGTTAGTGTAACGGCCTCTTGGGTCAGATTCGAGGCTAACACAGGCTCCGGGGCATCCGGCAGGATCAGGCCTTCAGGTGAAGTCACGGCCCACACAGGATCAGAATAATTACTACTC
>JACKZZ010010925.1_pt1 | contig 10433 bp, 4 predicted proteins | sample 8027871 | NCBI WGS metagenome assembly JACKZZ01 (sample SAMN15724774, study PRJNA655200) | protist metagenome | isolation source: fluorescence activated cell sorting (FACS) single amplified genomes of... | place: USA: West Boothbay Harbor, Gulf of Maine | collected 2000-07-19
TATACTACGGAAATAAGTTACTAATCGCTGGTGGCACTCGGTTAAAGTGCAACCGAAATGGTTTGCCAATGATGCACGAGCATGGGGAGATATGCTTAAAGCAAAAGTTTTCTTAGGATTATGCTCCAATTCTTTACTCAGTAGGTCAGTGTTATGAGCTGCAATGAGAACGTTTTCAGTTGAAGTAACACAACCACTACACGCCAAACAGTCACTCGGTGTTACCCGAGCAACCTCTTTCTCCACAATAGTTGCTGCTCCGTTGGAGCCAGGGTTTAAAGTGATGCGTGCACCGCCGCTATCGCCTCTAATACTGCTAGTTATCATATTAGGTCTCACGCATGAACTACCGAGACTACTGTAGTCGTCCTCCAAGGTCGAAATGTAGACACTGCCGCCTACGGAGTTCATATTTGCGCCTTACAGAATAAATAACGAAAGAAAGATACCCAAGCTATTTCAAATTGTGATCAAATCAAACTAAGCTATTTCAAATTGTGATCAAATTGAGCTTGCACAATTCCACAGTTACTTACATGATAACATGGAACACCAGTACACTACTATACTTCAGCATATTGTTGTATTATTTCCTTTCGTAGTGGCTGTCACTGCAATTTTATTGAGTCAAATTTCTTCATGCTTCAATCATTTTTTTTTTTTTTGTCTACTTCTTTATTATTCTATTATTATTTTATCTAATAATAATAGAGCAGCTCAGCTCCTCGACAACATTTAACTTTTCACTTTAGGCCCTACTTTTATTTAAGTATAAGAACTCGTATTGTGTGGTTCCAGTCAAATAATGTACTAAAATTAATAAATTCAAAATTAAATGCTACTTTATTAGTATTTACGAAACCTCTTTCTTAACCTTCATGAAAACGAAATTGGAAAAATCAAGTTTTTGAATTAGAATACAACATTTAAATACTGTAGTACCGATGATTATTTTGATTACTTTTATGTACTCATATAACTATGAAGAAGGTAACAACATTAAATCAACTATAGAACCATTATGATTAAAACGAACTCATGAACTTGGATAACTAAATAACTTTCAACAGCTAAACAGTATTACCATTGTTCCCATCAAACATATTGTAATATAATCCAATAATCCTTATTTGCTTTTTTTCTTCTTTAATTTTATCAAATTTTCTTAAAATAGTTGTTACACAAGCTCTTTAAGAAACCGGCCTAACGAAATAATAATATCACAATACCATCAAATTACATCACACAGCACTCGTAATTTATAGTTAAGGAAAACACTAGCATTTCAACGAGATATTTCTTTTTCTTGTTTTAAAGTCAAAAATACTACTACTGTTGGACTCTAATATTTTTTTAATTAAGGCTTTTTTGTTTAAAATATGCCTTATTTTAAAATATAACCACAGCATTGGTAATTAATGATAACAGATTCAAATAAGCGAATTGGCCGATTTGCAGTAGTTCTTTGCTTTTTACGTTTTGCTGATGCAACAAAAAATGGGAAAATAGTGAAACACTTATATTGGCCAAATATATACAGTACCTATACCAGGTAATGGTAAAATAAATCCTTTCATTTCGTCCCCCGACAAACCATCATACATCTCTCACTTCTTTCTTCTTCTTTATTATGCGTCATTTTTTTGCGTAGTTGTTGCCGCCGTAAAGGGCCCTCAGAAGAATTGAACTCCTCAACCAAATCTCACCAATCCTCACTTTACAGACAAACACAGCATCGGTGTTTCTTTGTGTTTTTTCCTTAAGGAAATGCACTTTTTATCAGTTTAGAATAACGTTGATAGGGGACACTACACTACGATTTCACAAATCGCAGTACAGGAAGGGAGTAAAACTTTAGTGGACGAAAAAAAATTACACTGCACTGTTGATGGATGAATTGGGCAAATTTCAGTAGTCATATAACTTTAAGATAGTATCTAAGTAACAGAGCAAATATTTTGTTCTTATATACCAATCCCTCATATACTGCTTCTACATCATTTTCAAGTCGACGACAACAACGGAGTTGTCAGAAAATCCGGCTGCTACCTTGCTGCCCGATGCATTCCAGGATACATCAAAAATTCCACCAGGACCTCGATATGTCTTTATCAATGTACCATCCTTAACAGACCAGATATGCAGACATTTGTCAAATGCACCAGATGCTAAATATTTGCCATCAGGGCTAAAGGAAACAGAATAAACTGGGTTTGAATGCTTTTGTAGCCAATGAACGCGCTTCATAGTTTCAACATCCCAAAGCATTATGTCAGAATCAAATGATGCACTTGCCAAGAGCAATTGCTTGTTGGGGTTTACGGAGCCCTCCCCACAAGGACTCCACCGTATAGTATAAACTTCTTTTAAGTGATCATCAAAACTGTGCACCCATGCATTTTTTGAATAACTTAATGAATTGTCTTCAGCAGCTACAGTCCCATCATTTGGTTTGTGTCCTATTTTCCAGAGTTTGGCGGTGCCATCATCGGAACATGATGCAAGTACCCGTTTAGATGGGTCCCATTTAATGCCATTGACCTCATCTTCGTGGCCAACAAAAGTTGCAATGGGGGTATCCTCTCCTAACTGGCATACATGAATTAAACGATCAGAGGAGCATGTGGCGAAACAAGATTCATCTCTCCAATCTACATCAAGAGTTGGTTTTCTGTGGAACTTAAATTGTTGCTTTACCGTACCTGATTGTGCATCCCAAACTATCGTAGTTTTATCAACACTACCGCTCAAAAGATATCTTCCAGACTTGTTCCATTTTAGAGAAAAAATGGGGCCTGTGTGTTTCGTGAGAGTAGACAAGAGGGACCCTTCACGTGTCCAAATCCGCGCTTGTCCATCAAAAGTGCCAGTGGCCAACAAAGCACCGTCTGCACTCCAGTCTAAGGTAGTAACATCTTTATGTTGTTTATTGATATCATTCACGTCCACATGTTCTAAAACACAAGAAGTTTTTGATGCTACTTCACCAGCAGGACGGCCAGATTGACCAGGAGGAACTTGCCACAGGCGAGCGGTAGAGTCCTTTGAACCAGAAGCCAGCAAGTCAAGCTTTGGGTTCCATGAACAAATGAACACCTCAGAAGAATGTCCTTTTAAAGTAGCGACACATTCTGGAACGACAACTTTACCAGCAATTCGATCATGGGAAAGCCGAGCAAGTTCCTCTTCCCGCTTTAAGTAACTTTCATTTTGCAGAGCTGTTGCTCTATGTGCTCTGACAGCTTGGGGAGCTAGAAGAGCAAAGGGTTCAGGGATTGCTCTTTCAGACCCATCCTCGTTGAGATGAGCCTCTATCTCAATATATTGTAAGCCCTTCTGAAGAATCGATATCAGTGCACCTGGAGGAAGGTCTGCATTCGCAACTGTTGACTTGAAAACAAGCGACTCATGTCCAAAAGTAAAAGCAGAATGTGAGAAACCCGACTCCTGCAGGTACCGGTACACCAAAAGGTTAACTTCTGAACTGTTCACTGCCATTATACTTAATGCATTTAAACCGTTCCTCGTAGTCTTGTACCGGACATGTACTCGGCATTTCAAGTAACATTTTGAAAGCAATCAATACGTGTACCGTTGGTGAACTTAGCTTTATGGTAAAGTTCCTACTCTGGGATTATGTTCTTCTCTTCTTTTTTTTCTTTTCCTTCTTCATCTTCTTCGTCGTCTCGTCGACGACTTTTTTTTATTTGTTTTTTTGCTTCTTCTTCGTGTCGTCGTAAATGCTAATACTACTACTACACAAAATGCTTTCAAAAATGTTGTTGGTACAACAAACTTGAAGGACAGCCAGGGTGCCTGAGTTGTACTGGATAATATTCTTCGTTGCGTTTACTAGGAAGGAAGTTTATTGCTGACCATTACATATTTTTGAAAATACCTTAAACAAAACAAGGAAAAAGAATCTGTCAGCACTGTACGAGCTCGTATACTTTCAAATACAAAACTGTATTTACAAAAAAAATAACAATAGGTTGGCCTACACACGTAGGCCTGAGGTAGAATTATCAGCCGGATCGGCAGAGCATAGCGAAGGATGCTCTGTCTATTTGAATGCTAATAATCTCTACTGAGCGGCTCCGATAAGTCAGATTTCCCTTAGAACTCTATCAAAAGGATCGTTTAGATTTCAGTATAACTTTTAGATAACAATAAAATCCTGTATAAAAAAGGAAGAATACTGTAGTCTATCATAATTAAAAATAAAATTCTTCTCATTGGAATAAAAATAATTCCTCTGTGATGATTGACAATCAATCATCAACGACGAAACGAAATTAAAAAATCAAATTAAAACATCAAGATAGGATTAGGGTTGGAAATGAAATAGTAATTGATTTAGAATGAGAGTCTTAAAACTACTATATAATTTGTTTTTTTTATTAAAAATAAAAAATTTAGGCAGTTTGGAAATATCATATCTTAGACAAAATTTACGGGAAGTGCGATATTATAATAAGGGAACACTTTCTCTTGTTAAAGTAGAAGATGCATTGAACACAAACATTTACGCCTGATTTCGTACTTGTAATAAAATTCCGAATCGTTTATGTAAACTAAGTGAACTAACTGATTTGTACGTGTTGTATTCAAATCCGTGCACGTACTTGGAACATGAAGTGTATTTCTCTATCATGTTTTTTTTGGAACACAGCATTTAATTTGTGCTGTCATGCCATTAAATTCTGGGCTTGCTCTCTCTATCTCATCAGTAATTGGTGTTAAGTATAATATTTCATTACCTTGCCTAAGTAAAATGTACTGTCAATGGTCAAACTACCCAGTCTTCCCATATTTTTCTTTTTCAGACATTATTTTGAAGCTTCAACATTTTTTCTATCCGGATACATGTGATGATAAGATTCCATGTGGTCATACTTCACAGGAAAACGAGTCAGTACAATATCTCCCATGGCATTTTTTTGTTTCGTTTCCGCGGTTTCATAATAAATTACCACAATTGCAAGGAACATTCCGACAACAGGACCAACTATATAGACCCACAAATCTTCCCAGTGTCCAGCGACGAGAGCAGGTCCAAGTGCACGAGCTGGGTTCATGCAAGCGCCAGAAACCCCAGCGCCAACAAACTGCGATGAAACTAAGAAAAAGCCAAACAGGCTGGCTTTAAACTCAGAAACAAATCCTTTGGGGGGACGCACCATAAAAATAAAGCACGACCAAATCATGAAAAAGGTCAAAACTATTTCCATCAGCAACGACTTTTGTTGTGAGCATTTAAAACATTTTTGCGGAACACCAAGAATAGAATTTTCTGCATCAGGTACACTATTGATTAATAATAGAGACGCAAGAGCAAAACCAAAAAATTGGGCAACCCAAAACATTATTGCTTGCCCTAAGCGTATTTCCTTTAATACAACCATCGCGAGTGTAACGACGGGGTTGAAATGTCCGACAACGTATTGGTCTCTACCAATAGACAACTGGCTCGAGGAGGGACCCTCATCGTTATGGCCTTCTTGTTTTGATCCCACGTGTGTTGCGTACGGTAATACAGAATACAAAATCGACGTTTGTGCAAACGCGTTTGCCAGCGATATAGTCATCAAACGGCCAGGGAATAAGTTGTGGTATGTAAACTCGAAAGTTAACGCGCCACTAGCGATTACACTCCCTTGGGAAATCAACCCAAAGAATAGCGAGCCTAGAAATTCTGCAAACATGAATCTATGGGCAATCCGCGAACTCAAAGGATCTGAATCCTGAGGGTCAAACATAAGACCATTCCTAACAGTTTCAAGTCTTCGATTAAATGCCTGTAGTTTATATTGCTCCCCCATTGTAAATTCGTTTGTGTATCAAACGTGGGGTGGAGATTTTATTTTTCTAATGTTGGTGGTAGGCCCTTCGTCTTAAGTTTTGCTCTTAGTTGTTGTAATGGGCTGGAACTCATGCTCTCTGAATATCAATGTTGAAATGAAGTCGTCACTTTCTTGGATGGTAAAAATATTTGTGTAAGGAGCGAATTTTCTTCTCTTCTAATCTCGGTTGTTCATCTTCTTTTTTTGGCGTCATCGATAAATTAAAATAATAGAGTCCCAAAAACGAATGTAACAAAAAAAGGATTTAATACATACACACAGCACTGCTAGTTTCTTATTTTGTTCTATAATTAACACAGCATATTATACTACTCTGTAACTTTTGAAACAAACAAAAAATAACAAATTGGCTATGACCAAATTTTTATTTATTATGTAGTTAATTGATATTTCCTTAATCCAACCATCGGCACATCATTCAATAAAAGAACCTCTGGCACGGATGATCCTGCTGATTTAAGGTGTCCTTGGTCGCTCGAAATATGTGACGGTCATGGTTTTAAGGGACATATATTAGTTATATTATAACATTCTACATAGTGTTCCTAATCCAAGTGATAAATGTCGCATTTTAAAATTATTTTGGAAATCTACCCTTTTATTCGTTTTGTATTCTAATGTGTTTTGATAGGGATAAAAATTATTACATTGACATATCATTGGGAAAGTTTCCAAAATAATTTTAAAATGCGACATTTATCACTTGGAGTACTAGGTTAGCTTCTTTGATTATAACACTTGTATTTAGCGATAGTGAATTTAGTTTTGGTGTAGAAAATGCGGCAACTATACAAACTGGCGTTATTATTTCTATCATTGTTTTTGTAGTAATTACTGGTGGAGTGGGAAGCAACATGGAAGGGAATATGATCTCAACAGGCAATATGTTGACTAAATATGCTGCAGGAAAATCGACAATAACTTCGATTTCTACAACAAAAAGCGGTGATGATAAAAAAGTTTTGGAAATTTGTACTACTTATGGTTAAAATGCGCTACGCTCCGATTACGATGAAGCTTCGTGCTATTTTGCTCATGGTTTCCTGAGTTACTATTGGTGCATAAAACTTCATATTTTGTGAAATAATTTTTTTCACCTTTTCTTTTTAGTATTCTAATTTCCCTTTAAAGTATAAATGATGGTCATTTGATGTACACTGTAATATGAAAATTATAAAATTCTTCCACAAAAAAAAATCAACAAATCAACAAAAAGTTTTTCAAAATAAAAATTCATACTGTATCAAATGATCACCACATTGATGAGAAAATTTTAATTCCATCTTCATGGAGGCTCATTGTGAACGTATTGTATTAGACTCGTATTAATACACAGATACTAGGGCTGGACAAAATAAGACACGATTAAGGACACATCCCTTCGGTTTTTATATGCTGTGTCACCTCGGGAGGTTTACTTTGTCGCTTCGCGAATTTAGTTTTTTATTATATTAATCGTTATTATTAATTTATCGCGAAGAGACAAAATATAAATTACTACAGACAACGGCCTTATTATGTCGAAGGGTCTCACCGTTATCCCGGAGGGACATATCCTTAATTGTGGCTTATCTTGTCGAGCCCTAACAAGCTGATACGCCAGGCAATTAAAAATAAAGAAAAACACCACCGAGACAACAGTGTCTGAGGAAGTGATAAATAATGAAAATACTGTATGTAAGTTCAAATTAAAAGATAATTTTACTGTCTTATATTGTACTGAACTTTGTTTCGTTGAAAAGCGATTGTTTTAAATGATGCTCTGATTCCTCCCTATTTTTTTATTTATTCTTTGCATCTTAATACCTTAAATATTGAAAATTCGTTTTTTTCTGTTTTAGTTTTTTGAATAATTTTTGAATTTCTTTTTTTAATTTTCTTTCTAATATGTTATTAATACTACTGTAGAGTAGAATCAAATAGACACTACTACTACAACCACAACAAGTTGAAAAAAATGAGAGCATTACTTGTACTTTTTTCGAAATTATTTGACAGTATTCGTTGAAGTAAGACTTTAAACACGAACGCGAAAACGCGAACAACGCATCTCCACTACAAAGAGCACGACTTACATACGTTTAGACCCAATCTCTAAATTCATCGATTTTAATATCCCCTTTCATTTAACCCGGCTTTTCCTAAACGTCTTCAAGTGAGTCATGTCGGAGCCCGCGTGGACTAACGTTCCCATCAAAACTGCTGCAACTAGTCGTGCTACTGGGGAAGCCCCTGTTTGGGATGGGGCAAACGCGAAAGCCGTCGACCCCAACAAATGCGGCTTAACGATGGCTGATATCACATCTCGCTCTGATCTAAAAGAAAACGCAGAACGAAAGTATGAACATCAAGAGCCTGACCGAATATGTGTAGTCCTGAACAATAACGGAAAACTTGGTAGTGTTTACAGTCAGGTTGCACGGCTTCTTGCTCGCCAAGGTGGTTGGAAACGAAAGCGAAGTACTGCTGGGCGTTTTCATATGGTATTCGGAGAAGCTGGAGGGAGTGGTATCCCATTCAAACGGTTCAGCCAAGTATTTCGTTATGACTACGGCATTAAACCACTTGTTAATTATAATCGCAACTGCAAAACTATTACAAATAAGGTGATGATGACACAAACCTTACAAAAGCACTTCCGGGATAATAACGTCGATCAATTTCTTCCCGAATCGTTTCTTTTCTGGCCCGGTCGTGATGATGTGAGCCAGAGGAGTGCTTTTGAAACTTATTGTGAGAGTAGAGAATCTGTATGGATTGTGAAGCCTAGTAATGAGGCCCATGGAAATGGTATTTTTTTAAGTTCGTCTAGAGCTGAAATACTGGACCATATCGATTCTCAACCCGAAGGCAGCTCGCCATGGGTTGCACAGAAATATATTAGTAGCCCGCTATTAATATCTGGAGATCGCAAATTTGATATACGTGTATGGGTTCTTCTGAGCCATGATTACAAGGTGTATGTACACGAGGAGGGCGTCCTTCGCACTAGCTCTTGCACGTTCGACATGAGTGATTTACGGAATCGTTATATTCACATGACCAACCACAGCATCCAGTCTGAACACAAAGATTTCGGGAAACATGAGGAAGCCAACGAAATATTGTTTTCAGAATTTTCTTCGTTCCTTCAGGAAGAAAAGGGTGTGCGTTTTGAAGAAACGATCAAGAAACAGATACATTCTATTGTAAAGGAGGTTTTCGTCGCAGCTAAGCCAATTATGGAAAGTATTGACGATATTGACGATTACCACTCTTTCATGTTCTTCGGTTTTGATATGATTGTCGATTCTTCCTGCAAAGTATGGTTGCAAGAGGTCAACGCTACGCCTGCAATATCAAAAATGCTCTTAACGACTATTTCTGAGGATATCATCCGAACGGCAATAGAGCCCGTCTTCCCAAGAGATGGATCAGAATCAAAGAATAATGCTAAAAATGGTTTTGTGCTTGTTTATGAAAGTGACGGAAAGTGTGATTTCGTTGCAAACATGCCTGCTCCTGAGACGCAAGATGACGTTAACATTGAAGCTTTTGGCAGTGAAGGCAAGAAGGCGAAAAAATAAGAAAATATATGCAGCCATCAGAGGAGCTCAAACTGAAAATTCTGGGATTTGCAAGGCCGGTGCCTGGAACGGGCCTGGAAGCACCCGCCGAGTCTAAATATCCAAATAGGGAGGCCCGAGCTTAGAATCACTTGAAAATTAATCAATGCTATTTGTATCTTATTAACCAATACTGTGTATACTCCTCGTATCGAGAGAGGAGGAAAGAAGTCGAAAACAGAAGATTTGTTTGCTCTAAAACTCTGACGACCAAAATAAGGTTTTTTTGGTAAATAAATATGCAGTTACAAAACAAAGAGAAACAAAAGGATTGTCTCCATATTGTCATTCGTAATCAAGACCTTTTCTGATGATTAGCTAAAAAAAAGTAAGTTCAGTAAAATAGTATAATAATTATACACACAATATGGAACATATTTTCACTCTCAGAAAAAGAAATATCCTACTGTTTTTCTTTAATTTTAAAGTTGTAAATACCCCAATTCTGAAGGTACTTACTAACGCGGTGTAGAACTGTTTAATAAACTACAATGAAACCTCTTGACTGGTTAGGGTCATAATTATAATGTTCCCTCGACGTTGTGTTCTTTTTCTCGTCTTAATTCCGTGCCTATCTCCCAACGGCTCTGCCTATGGACTATGCCACTGAAGCAGCCAAAATAGCGCCCCCTACCCGGTACCCCCACACCCTGGCCCGATTCCCGGCTCCGGACAGCCCAGACTCGGCCTCTGACACCGAATTGCAATACAGCAGTGAACAATCCAGCAGTCAGCAACTCAGCATTGCCCCGACCCTAGTAGTGATATCCTCGGATGATGCCACAGAGAATCAGAGCGTTGCCAGCAGGACGAGGTTCCAACGGGCTCGCCAACGAACCTCGGCTATTGCACCGCAGATCAAAAATATCGCAAACGACCCTCCCCCGACATCTCAACCCACAGATAAAAACCCCTTGACCGATTTCAAAGTCAGACAACGAGCACCTAAAAAACAATTAAGCCG
>JACKZZ010021632.1_pt1 | contig 10432 bp, 11 predicted proteins | sample 8027871 | NCBI WGS metagenome assembly JACKZZ01 (sample SAMN15724774, study PRJNA655200) | protist metagenome | isolation source: fluorescence activated cell sorting (FACS) single amplified genomes of... | place: USA: West Boothbay Harbor, Gulf of Maine | collected 2000-07-19
TTGAAGAATTCTTCTAACATGTTTTTCCTTTACATTTTGCTTATAGAAAGATATTTTATTGTCTTTTTTTTCAAAAAAAAAATTTTAACTCCCAAAATAAAAACGATTTTTTATAAGAAAAATTATTTGACAATTATTTTTGAAGAATATTTTTAAAAAAAGATTTCATAGTGGATAAAAACACAGGAATCATAAGGGTTTCTCCAGGGTGGGGCTTTTACTAGATCATAAGTGATGAAAATGTTCAAATGGCGCCACGGATAAATCTATCAAGTAGTAACTTGGAACAGCAACTCAACAAAATTGACAATTTTGGCATGCTTTCCAGTATTTTTGAAAAAAGCTAAAATCTTGCAAATTTATTTTGAAAAAATGCCAAAAAAAAATGGCATTCTTAAAGGAGAAAATAAAAGGAATTTTTAAAAAGATATTTTTGAATCTGGATTGGAAAGGTCCTCTGATGCTCTTAGATCTAAAGGTTCAAATTCTTCTGATATATTCAGGAGTCCAATTTCACCTGAGGGAAAACTTGGTCCAAAAATTGATCTTTTCACTTGTCGTAATATAATATCTGATTTACCTGAAATGATGGATGAAATATATCAATCACCACCAATCGAGCAAGGTAGAGAATCTATTAGGAATCCAAGTTCTACTTCCCATAGACTTTTTTAATCATTTCAGAATCCGAATCTTAAGCTCCACCCTGAAAGCCTTCTGATTCCTGTGTCTTTTTTTATCCAAAAAAAAATCTTTTTTTGGAGATTTTTTTTCTCCAAAAATTATCAAATTTTTCTTATAAAAAAGGTATATCTGACAATAAAAATATCAGTTCAAATCTATTGCATTCATCAACTTCTGGACAAAATAATAGTCTGGAATCCTATATAAATGATAGAAATTCAAAATCTCAAGTTTAAAAATTATGATGATTTTGAAAATTTTTTTCCTTTACTTTATATACCGTAATATATGTTCAGAAAAAAAATGCATAATTTTTTTTTTTAATAAGAATTTTAAAAGACCAAAATTTGTATTAAAAGATATATAAAATCGATAGCTTCGAGAAATGGAATGCAAAAAAGCAGAATGCAACACTGTTAAGTGAACTCGCTTGGGAATCTCGTATTGTAAATACATATCAGAAAATCAAATCAGTGTCAACAAGCTTCAGCGCGGCAAACTTGACGGGTGCATCTCTCGGTATTTCTGGTGTTGATTCAGACTCCAGAAGAGGTACTGATATTAATCCTTTTTCTTTAAAAAAACACGTTTCTTTTGAAAATTTCCAAAGCGAACAATGGCATTTTTCAAAGAGAAAATAAGATACATAAAGGTTTTTTTTTTTTTATAATACCTAGGGCCAAGTGGACTTGGTGGACAAGTTGATATGAGTTCAGAGTTTGGACAAACTGGGCAAAAGGACATTTCTGGTAAGATTTATTGGCAATTTTTCTTAAATTTCTACACATATTTTGCTTAATTTATGACGGAGGCAGGTAATTTGTAATATTAACTTAAGTTTTCTAACCAATACATCAAATCCCTCCCAAAAAAAAAATCGCGATTTTTTGAAGGAAAATGGCTTTTTTTGTGATTAAAAACACTGTTTTTATAAGGGTTTCATGTACAGATTTATTTTTTTGAATCATAGTAGACATAATATATCTTCGCGAAATTTAGAATCTAAGTTTAAAAACTCTGATTTTTTCGTAATTTGCACAAAAAAAATTCTATTTTTTTTCAAATTTTTTTAAGGAGTTGACGGAAAAATGGCCCTTGTACTATAATCATAGTTTAGTCGATATATCTATATGAATAGATAATTTATAGTATATGATCATTATATAAACTTGTTAAATTTTGATATATCCCAATACAATATTTCTAAATTGATCAGGTTCTATTAATAATACATTTGGTAACAGCAAGTCCGGTTCAAAAAGTGATAATGTGATTGAGTCGTGGTTTGACGACGTAATATCTTCTGATTGGCGCATTTGTAAATTTTTGGATCATGATTACAAAAGGTCCCAAAAAAAGGGCAATTTTTTTATAGTTTTATCTGGATGAGGGTCAAAAATTTTTTTCGTATAATTTTTTTTTCAGGTATGCTCCCCCGCACAATGTAATGACGTTGTAGCTGCACTTACATTTTTTGACCTACTTACTTTGGCCAGTCTTGGACGAGTTTCTGTGAGTCAAAAAGAGAATTTTGGACCGATCAGAATTTACCAGACAGTTCAAAACAGGTTTAGTTAAAAACAACTCTGGTAAAATTAATTATTTTGAAAAGAGCAAAAAATTATTTGCAAATTATTTGGAAAAAAACAGGATTTTTAATCGCAAAAATGAGCAAAATAAGAGGTTTTGTTTTGAATAGGCATGATTTTTAACTGTATATTGAGTATAAATATGATTTATTATACACGGGGAATTTACCATACTAGATATATTGGGACCATTCATTTATGAAAATCGTTAATCATACAATTGCAGGTTGTTAATATTATGATGATTTATAGTCGCAAAATACATAAACAATTAACTTCAAATTTTCATGCTAGTAACTCAAACACCGCCAAATGAGGGTGAAGGGGTCTCATAGGTCTGCAGTAGTATTAGTTTGCATCATGTTTGTTATTAGAGAGTATAGATTCTGTAAAAATTGATATATGTATATATATATGTAAGTTTTTTCGCTATTGACATAATTACTGCAAGTTGTACAAAAGAATTTAGTAACAAATAACACTAGATGGGGTTGGGGAAAAGGGTAATAATTTTGTGGCAGAGAAATTTTGTGGTAATTTTGAATTGTATCTTCGTCTAGGTAAAAGACAAAAAACGTCCTTAATTTAGCTCATTTTGTTGATTCAAAAAGCTTTTTTTTTTTTCAAAAAATCGTGAAATTTTTTTTTGGGGTTTTTCATGATAATACAATCTATAAGAATATGCTCAGATTATATAATTGTAAGATATGTTTTCAGATTTGAGACATGATAAGTGTACAATATAAACCAAGTTTATTATAATTTTATTGACTATTAAAAATATGACCAGATTATTTAATCTTCTATACAAAAAATGAGATTCAACTTTCATGTTTGTAATACGAACCAACAATTGAATATATTTTTTGTACAATTTTTGAAAAAACCAAAAAAAATCGCATCTATAAAGGAATCATAAGGGTAAATAAAGGGTTTTTTAAACAGATACTATAATTTCTCAATATTTGAATTATTTACAAGTTGTCGGTGCATCCCTGGTTTTGCATGCCTTAACTGATACAGCAGCGTGTAGCATCACAAATTTTTTGACCTGTGGCCAGGTTCACGCAGTTGCGGACTCGGCTTCGTCGTGTTACCCTTAGCGATAAAAATTTTTCTCTCAGACATTTTTTTTTGACCTTTTTTTATAGAAAAATTTGATAATTTTTTAAGAAGATCTCTAAAATAGGATTTTTTTTGTGGATAAAAACACTGGAACCAGCAGGGTTTCAGGGTGTGGCTGGCCAGACGTTTTGAGTTGAGCTAAAGACTGCACAGTTTTTGCCAAATGCTAAAAGTAGTTCTTTACTTACAGTGGAGGCTTATTTTATGACTTTCACTACATTTTTTCGTGCGGCAGATCGACCGACAGTGTTTTAGCAGATCAAATTTTTACTTTCTACTTTTTGAAGAATTTTTGGCTCTAGAAAGGTCAATTTGTTGCTTTCCACAGTTGCTGGTTAATATTTCGTTGGCGTCTCGAAGACGTGGCCCACTTTGCAACTTTATTAGGAAAATGTGCCTGGTTAGACGCTAACCAACAGTCTATCATATCTGCAGGGACAACGATGTCCTAATGAGTGAACGAAACAGTCTGAATACTGAGAGAGTTAGATTAGAGCTATCATCTGAGCGACCATTAAAAACGATTTTGAATTTGATCATTTAATTGAATCACTAGAATATTCTGATTAATACCGTTTAATCATACTTATAGACAATCAAATCGATTTCTTTCATTTTCAGATAGGTTATTTTTGCATCTGTATAGTAATGAAGTATGGGTTTAGGTGTTCCACTTTATTGACGACGACTGAAGACCTACAGGTCGTTTCATCATTTGACTGTATTATAGTACAAAATCTAAATTTGATGTTGTATCATGCTGCCACGTGAACGGCAGAAAATATTTTCTAAATATGGGACCTCATTATGACCCACATCTGTGAGACGTTGTAGTCAACTTTACAGAACTAATATAAATTCGTAACTATGGCTTCTATTAACGATACTGGTAAAGCAATAGCGGGTACTACAACCCGCGTAGACCATGTTCCGGTGTCCACCAAGCGCGTACCAGGTGTTGTGGAGCTACTCGAATACTGTAAAATTCTTAAGATAGACCCGGTAATCGAACCAGGTATGAAGAAAAAATTGATGATTTTTAGAAAAGATCTCTGAAAATGCGGTTTTTTGTGGATAAAAAGACAGGAATCAGAAGGGTTTCAGGGGCGGGACAGACTTGCTTTGGTTCGCTGAGGAGGCTTTCGAAGCCGATTTACCTCCATCATGGGGCAAATATGTAGATCGCTATGGTAGAGTGTATTTTTATAATGAGACAACTAAAGCCTCATCTTTTTTCCATCCAATGGATGATATATGCCGTGAAATCGCAGAAGAATATCGTAGTGCTAAACAAATAGGAGGGTTCCAGTATTTAATAACTTTAAGATCCCATGATATTAACAATGGAAAAACCTCTTAGACAAACCCCTCTATTTGCCTTTAGATGTCCTTTGCGATTTTGTTCAATTTAAAGATTCGATTTATCAGACTTTATTAAAGTTTGAAGTTACATGACAACTTGAGTCATATAAAGTATTAGAAAGATTCTTCATATTAAAAGTTGACTCAAATAAACTTGTGTTAGCGCCTCATAATTTTCAATTTCTATCTATGAATCAGAAAATGGCAGGAGCGATTGGAGGCAGAAAACGAGGCATTGCAAGGCGATTTGGCACAATGGATAGAGATGGAAGACGAGAGTGAACCCGGTAAAAAAATTTACCACAACCAAGTTACTGCGACCACGACACCAGAGGATCCGCGTCCTGGGTTGTATCATAATCTTGGTTTTAAACTTAAAATTCTCGCACTAATGAAGGAAAACTGTGCTTCGCATATGTCACAGTCAGAAGCTCAGCGTACCCATGCTGCGTCGATGGAATCTGCTGTTGGAGTTGGTTCTCTAGGTTTGGGTCAAACTGTCAAATCCATTTTTAGTCAAATAGAAGAAGGCGATGTACCTCCTGAAATTGAGGATTGTGCAACCATGCTACAAACATTTGTGCGAACAACTATTATACACAATCAGCATAGGAAGCAGATGTATATACCACCCCTTTTTCCCCCCCTAATTTGTGGAGAAGACCTTTAAAAAAAGGTTTCTTTGTGGATAAAAACACAGGAATCAGGAGGGTTTCAGGGCGGGGCTTCCCCAATGGAAATTGTATCTCAGACATAAGGAATTGTATTACTGTACGAAATATGCGATACTCCCTCTTTCCCCCTCTCCCAAGAGCCATTATTATTGTGGAAAAGTTTTCTGACTGTGTAACTAGGCATCGAGTTTAGTGTTTTGCTAAATCTGCATATAATTTTATCTTTAAATCTGGATTTTGCGGAGTTATTTGTGTACTACGTACATGGCTTTAATCAAATCCCTACAGAGTGAGAACGCGAGTAGCCCCAGAGCGACAAAGTCCAATAAAACACAAGATCCAGCTGCAACTCAAGCGTGTTGGGGATAAGAACTCGGATGTGGTACTCTCGCAAACTAGCGCTAGTAGAAGGGAGGCTGCTGCTATTCGGGTTCAAACAAGAATGCGCTGTGTATTAGCTAAACGACGAGCTAGGCAACTCATGGCACACCGCCAACAACTAAATCGTAAGGTTTTGCCACTTCAAAATAGAGCCAGAATTGTTCTCGCGAGGAATAAAGTAGCAGAACTTCGGCGAATTAAGCTGGCAAGAAATGCGATAAGGATACAAAAGATTTTTCGAGGCCACATTGGTCGAAAAAAAGTCAAAACATTGCAAAATGAAAGAGCAAAGGAGGAATACAAAGCAAGGTGTATTGTGAAAATACAGGGAGGTATTACAGACTATCTTTTACCTAGTTGTTTCCAGAAAAATGCCCATTTCTATATATTAATGAATTCTTTTTCTACAAACTTTTGTTAGAGATTGGTATATGAAAAATTTTCCAAATTGATATTGTATTTTATAGGTTTTCGTATGTTTGCAACTCATCGACGGGTAAGACGAGTGCGTGCAGAGAGATTCACGGATAGTCAAATAAAGCCCCGCCATGAAACCCTTCCGATACCTGTGTTTTTATCCACAAAAAATCATTTTTTAGACATCATCTTCAAAAATTATTAAATTTTTCTAAAAAAAAGGTCAAATAATGATTGCACGTGCTTGTAAGTCCTTTCTCGCAATGAAGAAGCTGCATGAATTTCGCGTTGTCGAACACCCAATACAGTGCTGCTTCGCCATAGAAAATAACGTATTTCGTTGATATGATCCAGTGATTGTGTAACTTTCTTTTTCGGATATATCATGCTAACTTATGCTAAATTTAGTGAATTTTTTCATGACCGAGATTTGTAGGTTTAAATATTTTTTAATCTCACTACCAGCTCATGCGACCATGGCGCTTCAAGTTACAAATGGCCGCAACTCAAGATGGACATGTGTTAGAAGCACCATACGGCGTGTGTGAATTGTTTGAAGACGATTCTGCTTGGGAGAAATATGCTGTGCAAAGCGCGACAACGATCAACCGAGTAATGCGTGGTGCTTTGGCCAGGGTCGTCAAAAGGAGAAGAGAACGCCCTGCACGCGAGATCGTAGAGCTTATTTTAAACGATTCAGCAGCTGAGCTATGGCGACGTGATACCCATGCTGTAAGGTTGCAAGCAACTGCCAAAGGCTTTTTGCTTCGAAACACTGATTGGAGGACGGATCAGTTCCGAAAGCATTTTGCTAAAGGAGCTAGAAAAGAATGGGCTTTAAAAATGGTCCAAGCAAAGTGTAAGTCACGGTTATTAGAACGAAAATTGATGAAAGACTTGGAGACACTTTACATCCGCGAAGCCGCGTCTAGAATTCAAAAGAGATGGCGTGGAATTTTAGGCCGGCGCTTGGTGGGACAAATCATAGAACACTCAACTTGGCCACTAAAAGGCATTTTCAACTACACTGCAACTGGAAAGGACTCATGCTCAGTACAGGTATTGAAATTTAATATTATGATTTTTGATATAAATGAAAGTTTTAATATCCTGTACAAGTGTAATGTCTTCAAAATTTACAATTTTCGTCAATAAAATTATGAAATTATTTAATTTTCTATTATCTTGCCAAATATATACATTATGTCCAACGTTCCGATTGAATAAACTATAATTAGATCGACAGTTTACATGCACAAAAGCAAATTCTTTAATCATGACTTGATTTTCCTGTGAATAAATGTGGTATCTGATAAGTTTGCGATTCGCATGCTGTTCATACTTAGATAAAAAAAAAAAAAATCACTTCGTTGTACCTTACCTCCCAGACACTCTCCTACTAATGAATATAAGATTGACATTTTTGATAATATTAATATAATTATTATTCGAATATTAATCTACATATACCAGGTCTCCTTTTTCCAAAATTTATAACCAGGTAACATTTTTCCCCAATCGATCTTTTGACGAATACCGATATTTTGAACGATACGGTTCGATTGAAGATCTTCAGACTCAGATTCAAGAGATGGAGATGGAGGTTGCTTTATGTGTTGATCAGTATCTACAATCGAAAGGCATGATAAATGTAGATAGAGAACACTCGTTAAAACCTGTTATTGTCAATGTACAAGGTGCTACAGGAACCGCCAATGGAAAAGATGCTGGATCAGGTAACGCCGGTACCAATGGGAAGTCAGGCGGTGCACATGAGGTTGGAGGTGGCGGTGGAACAGAAAAGGCGGAGTCAGAATGGACAGATTCTCGACCAGAAACACCACACTACGGTAATCACGGTGCCGATGTTGTCATGGAAGGTACGCACAATATGGTATGCGGGCAGAGCAGTAGTAGCTGCAGCAGCGCTCGTTCTGATGCGGATTCAAGACGAAAGGAAAGTTCAGCAAATGATATGGATATGCAATCTGCAAGCCCTGGCAGTAGTTCAAGTGTAGGAAGAATTGTTGGTGATAGTACTGATAGCGTGAGTTATCCAGGTTGTGCTGCTGCAGGTGAGTTTCGATCCAACCACGGTTCAATAGAGGAATATTCAATATCAGAATCATGTAGAGATTACTCAGTAAATTTGTGTTCTGATACGGGTCAAGCGAGTATAGAGGAACAGACTTCAGAGCATCAAGGTCGGAATAATTATGATACTTGTGTTGCAGCTACAAATGGAAACGGTACAATTTGTGTCGACTCTAATACGACAACTGGCAGCAAGAATAACCCTATTAAAGTTCCAATAGCTGGTGGTAGTATTAACAGTAAAGCATCTGGTAAGACCATCAGAGGGGGTCCATCGACCACTTTAATCCGTGAATATATGCAGATAGATGCGGATGAGATAGCTGATGGTGATGGTGAACTCAACGGTAATTCTGAGCCCGCTGAACCTGACGGTGGCGTTGAACCTTCTGTTGCTGATGGAGCTGCGCCTGCTCTTGCAGAAGAAAATCCAACAAAAGGAGCCGAAGAAGATGACCATGAATTCATCCCAACAGTACATCTTGATGACGGTGTAGAACATAACAGTGGTGGAATCGTGTCAGTGGACGCGGTACGAGCAATGCAGTTGTCAGACGAAGACCTTTTACAAATTGCAGTTGAGGATGAGGAATTCAAGGTAGAAATCAATGCCAGTATTGAAATCATTAACTTTTAGAAATAAATAGAAATATCAGAATTTTCGAATTGTAATTATGCCAAAGAATTTGATAGAGATTCTTGAGTCAACATCTTTTTAAGTGATGGTTATAGATTTTTTGTATTAGAGTTCATTTTTAAAACTCAGGATGCACCTCCCGCAACTGTTCCACCAGCAAGCCCACCTAAGGATGTCTCACCTCGAGGAAAAAAATCCCCTAAAGAGTCTCCTGATAGACGGTCGGCTTCACCCAAACCAGGTGTTTCGCCTAGCATTCAGAAAGGCGCTGATTTTAAGGATACACATGGAGGAGGCTCTGCATCGACGAGGACACGTAAGAAACGGGTTTTAAATCCGGATTTTACATTTCAGGAGCCAGACTCTAAAGAGGTTTTTAATCTCTTCAGAAGTGTAGATAGTGCGTTTAAAGAAGAAATGGGGCAGAACCTCACGGCCGGGCGTTCACCAAGGTCACCAAAATCGAGGTCTCCAAGAAGGGTAAGAAAGATCATTTTTGATATAGCCTGTTCAAAAAAAACCTCTATTCACCTTATTTTTGAAAATATGAATGCCATTTTTTTTGCTTTTTATGGGAATTTTTTTTTCTTTTTTATATCCAAATAACATCATTTTTGCTAATAATTTAGTTATTATGCGTATTTCTATGTTAATACTATATTTCATAGGCTTTGGTTGATTCAGTTTACACAATGACTTGAAAACTATTATGATTCTTAATAATATATGATCATATACGACACCTGTAAATTTTTAATCATAATTTACCGTTATCTATTTTAATAATAGGGAGGAGACGGTCATGGAGAATCTTCTATAATGGAAGGTGAATCTGCGTCACCCCGAGTAACCGGTGCAGACCAAAGTATTGATATGTCACTGGGAGATACGAATCTCACACAAGTCTAAAATTCAAGCTTTGAAAATTTTTTTTTATGTTCTCTTGAGAAAATGCTGTTTTTTTGGCATTTCTCCAAAATTTTTCTATTTTTGAAGAGTATGAATAGTGCTGGTGCTTCACCACATAGTATTATATCACCATATAAAAAAGGAAAGTTTCCAGATCCTTTACCGCGAAATCCTTTTCGACCAACTTTGACAATACAAGATTCTTGTGAAGGTAAAATAATATAGATCATCCTTTTTAAAAAAAACTACTTGTTTACCTTATGTTTCAAAATAAACATGCCATTTTTTTTCGGTTTTTTTCAAAAAATCGCCAAAATTTTAGGTAAAATTTCAGATCGTGATTCTTATGGTGGAACTTTCCGTAATGGTAAATTTTATCCAAATCTAAAATCCGCAGGTATGTGAAAAACACACATAAGTTAGCAAAAACACCCATAATTTAGCTAATCTTTATAAATAAAAAAGCGATTTTTTTCCAAAAAATCGCGAAATTTTATTTCGCCTTTTTCAAAAGATGAATTGGATCCTCAGGTTGCGGCACAAGGTATTTATATTTTCTT
>JACKZZ010011997.1_pt1 | contig 10431 bp, 13 predicted proteins | sample 8027871 | NCBI WGS metagenome assembly JACKZZ01 (sample SAMN15724774, study PRJNA655200) | protist metagenome | isolation source: fluorescence activated cell sorting (FACS) single amplified genomes of... | place: USA: West Boothbay Harbor, Gulf of Maine | collected 2000-07-19
ACGTCAGTTCATTCTTTCCCCTTGTGAAAGCACAATGATGGAAGATGTGGGCCCAAATGCGCACTCGACCTGCAAGCGCAATGATTCCTCATCGAACTCTTCGTCCTCACCTTTGAGCTGGTTGCGTCACTGTGACATCTACACCAAAGTGGATGAAGAGTATCGTGTGCAAACCAATGGTGGAGCAATCCTTTCTCTTGTGGGTTGGGTCATTATTTCAATTCTAATTATGTCCGAAGTAAACTTTTATCTGTCATCTAACAGTGTACCAGAGGAACACATGGTGGTAGACACAAGACTTGGTCAACAATTGGAAATTAATATCAACATGACGTATCATGCACTCACTTGTGCGGAAGTGCATATGGATGCTATGGATGTAGCTGGTGATAATCAATTAAATGTTGAGCATAATTTCTTGAAGCAAAGATTGAGTCCGGATGGGGTGATCGTGGGGGAGCCTGGCGTTGAGATTATTGGCGAGGTGAGTGTGTGTTCTCTGCGTGGGTTTATGTCAGTTCTTCATGGAAATATTATTTTTGATTTGCGTATATTGTGCTTTTTGTGCTCTTACACTTATTGTTGTGATAAACATTGCTGTACGCTTTATTTTTTTTCCGTTTCTTGCGAAGTTGACGATGTACTGAATTGTTGCTGGATGCTGATATGATTTTGTCCAAATCTGACCTGACGGTCTATGCTTTTGTGATCTGTGCACTGTCATACATAAGTTGAGCTTATTAATTAGTTGTGCTTTGTGTAATTGTGTGACAGCTGGATGATGTGAATGCAACGAAATTGCCTGAGGACTATTGCGGAGACTGCTACGGCGCCAATAGCGGTACTTTTAGATGTTGCAACAATTGTGATGAGCTTCAGGCCGCATACAATGCTAAAGGTATGCATAACCTACCACTACAACTTGTGCCAGCTTGATAGTGTTGGTTCGTTGACACTAATGAGCCTGCAATGCCATGTCACCTTCTTCAACGCGCGTGCAGGTTGGAACGTGAATGCCATCATACGCACCGCCGACCAGTGCTTGCGTGATTCCAAAAATCCTTTTGCAAATGTCCGTCCTGGTGAAGGTTGTCGCCTGACTGGGTCCATGCGAGTGAACAAGGTAGCAGGCAACGTGCATATGACCATTGGTGAGAGTCTTGTACGAGATGGTGCACATATTCATCAGTTTATTCCTTCTGAAGCACCCAAGTTCAACGTTTCGCATACTATTCATGAATTGACGTTCGGTAAACAACACCCAGTGTTGTCCTCTATGAACTTCTTGGATAACACGGTGCGGTATGTGAACGAAAGCACAGGAGGAACAGGTTTGTTCCAGTATTTCATAAAAATTGTACCAACAGAATATGTTGATAAATCTGGTAAAACAAGTTTAGTAACGAATCAATTCACTTATACGGAGAAGTTTCGACCAGTGGTGCTGGCGGACTATCAACGCCACCCTCCTGGGCAAGGAGGAGCTCCGGTCATTCCTGGAATTTTCTTCGTTTATGATTTGTCCCCTTTTTTGGTTCAAATTTCCACTGCGCAAGTCCCATTGTCTCATTTGGTGACGCGACTTTTAGCTATTGTGGGTGGTGTGTTCTGTGCGCTTGGGTTGTTGGACTCGCTCTGGTACAGTGCTTTCAAAGGAAAATAAAGTAATGAGCTTGTGATGTTGTTTAGATGGCATGTTGATTCCTAGGGAATAGGAATAAGAACGAGTTTTGTGTAGACTTTCAGTAAGGTGAAGTCAGTCATGCAAGCAAATTCTTATTTTTTGTCTGTAGTCTAGTCTGCATGAGGGATCTTGTGTGTGGGCTGTTGCATCAATCGAGGACAGTCTTAAGATGTGATAGTTTTACTTAAGGGTATAGTGATAATTGCAAACACAATGAATTCTGTATATCGTATCAGTGATCAATGTATAGAATCGCAGTGAGTATTGTAAAAGTCTTTTAAAAAAATTTAAAATGTCAATTGATGACTCGCCCAAAAGGTCTGAAGGGATGTTACAGCAATTGCCAGCCATCGAGCGAGTAGCTAATTTGTATTCCTGTTGCTTTTGCGAAATCCAAGATTTACGAAGACAACCGGTACCATAATGAGACATAGCACTCCAATTGAGATCATCGCACGGCGGAATCCTGGAGGACAGAGGTCATATGAATGTAAGAGTAAAGCGCGGCGTAGAAGGAAGATGGAGTCAACCAAAGAGGTGTACGCTCTAGCTATTCACCAGAACCCCCCCAACAGAACCTCAGTAAACAAGCTGCATACATTCTAACAAAAGAAACTCTCCCTCATAACATAGCAAGTCATTCAACATCACTTCGTTATTACCTGTCTGACCATCTCCAAACGCAGTCTCCACGCCAGTGCCCACCAGTGGCCCCAAAAAGAACCCAATAGAGAAACACATATCGTTCATGGCATACGTTACGCCCAAGAGAGCTTTATCGTCAGCGCTGCTGCCTCCTGGTTCCTCTCCTAGATGCTCGTCCAATGGCCCCACGCCATATCCCAATCCCGCTCCCCCAAGTCCTGCCAAACCTCCCGCTGAAACTACACTGGTCGATCTTGGGTCAGTGTTCGAAATGTCGTGCTTGTGACTGGTGTCAGTTGTCAAAGCATTTTCTTCTTTTTCAGTTGACAGTTCAGATTTGGGCTCACCATCAGGACTCAGATCCTTGACAATGTCCGCCAGCAACGGAAGAATGGGGATATCTGCAGTACACAATGAAAACAAAATACATTATATTCTTCAAGGAAGGAAGCACACTCTTATTTGAGAATGTCTCTAAAGCATATACAGAGCCCAAGGCGTCCGTTGTGCACATATAAAACGGCTACATTGTACTGTCGATGTCAGTGTTGAATACTTACCAACGAAACCCATACCAAATCCTATCAAAAACAAGCACAAACAGGCAAATCCCACAGATTCAGCGATAGCGAAGAGTAGCAGACCGGCACCCATGCATGAAAACCCAAAGACCATACATGACCATATGGGCACATAGTCGCTCAAGACCCCAGCAAGAGGGGTGCTCAGCAGATAAGCCAGTGTGGTGAAGCCAAATATAAGACCTAAAAGCAAGTTAGTTCAAATGAATCCAGGGCAATCATTAGTGTTACAATTGGCATAGAATCAGATTCCATAATAGAAATGGATACACGTTGATGCGCACCTTGCCACAAGATATTTTGATCAAACTCATCGTCTAACCACCTGAAAGAAAAAAATAATTGTCGCTTTAGACACCACTTGTCACAGCATCGTCTGAGCAAAATATATCATTCAATTATGTGTTCCGTTACCTTGGCACAAGAGGCTCAATGACACCTATGGAAGAATTACTAACGATAGCAGCAGCCACGACAGTTACGATATCAACACGCTGGAGTAAAGTCCACATGGTACTGAAAGGGGATATTTCAGAAGATGCCACAACCTCGGACGAGGATTGCGGCACCGAAGAGTCCAACAACAGAGTCGTCATTAAGGTGTTATTATGGGATAAACGTGATGTATTCTTTTGTTCTCTCTGCTTATATGGAAGGAATACATATATCACTTGAAGGACCACATCTATGAATAAAATCAAAGCCACCAGGAAAAAAGGAACCCATAGATTAATATAGTAGCCAAGCACCCCACCAAGAGGAGGACCCAAGAGGTTGCCAAATGCAACACCACTCATGGCCACACCCATCACGGTGCCTTGCAGGGACTCAGCATGAGTTGTGGCCATCAAAGCCATTCTGAGTAACATAATCACGTAATCAGAAAACAATAAAAGTCATTATTTATGATGCAGGTCACATATACCTACCCTGCGCTCATGGTGCTGGCTGAGGAAATACCCTGTATAGACCTGAATCGCAGGTTCACAAGAAAGAGGCACAATGCAGTGGCACAGTGTGAGATGACACAGAAACAGTACAATACACTCACCAGAGTCTCATTTGTCTCCTGAGCAATGAAGTTACCTGGCCAATATCACTAAAGTATACGCTAAATTAGGTGTGTGCTTGACGGATGCACCAACTGTCATCTGCAACATGCATGCAAAGCACAACGGCATGGGAAACACTTTATTATCATCATCATCATAAACATCATCATCATCGTCATCATCGTCATCAACGAATATCAGCATAATATGTTGTAATATAACCAGTGCAGAATCCCCATTCATGAGCAAAAGAATAGAAGTATCTCCCCTCATTCTACTTACCACGACGGTGGCCACAGCAAGTACGAGGGTTCCGAACAGCAGGGGATAGACAGGACCGATCTTGTCAACCTGTGCCCCTACAAGAGGATTGAAAAAGAACTGGAAGAAGGGTTTGGCCGCGAAAAGAATTCCAATTGCAAATGATGAGAAGGCATCTCCGAATAGTTCCGGAAAAACTAAAAGGACAATAAGTTACAATGAAGTACAGCATTACTTGATCAGAAATATTAGCATGCATACATGCAAATTGGATTATGCGCAATGACAGTATTAATTTCATCGAACAACATAGAATGACTAAACCCCCAATGGGATGAACACATCTCATTATCGCTCTTACTGGGAATGACCAAGGTCAGAAGGAAATAATCACAAAACAAAGTCAGAGCCACAACACCAACAAGTTTGCCATGTATGATCTTCTTTTCATCTTTTCTTGCTTCTTTTAGATGTTGTCGCGTTTCTGTGATGCTAACCGTGCGAATCATGATGTTAATATGGCAGGTTCAGTGCTGCTGCTCGTCGCACTTGGGATTGATAGCGATGGTATGGTATGTGGCAAGGTTTTGCACACAAATCCGGTTGCATGAAAGAAAAGTGGAACAAAAAGCAAACGAAAGGAGCAAACAAAATACGATTTTTGTAAAAGCAGTGCGTGACAGTGTGACAGTGCGTTGCATGGGTTTTCGTCACACAGTTGTTGTTGTTGTTGTTGTGTGACGTGTGTCTGCTGACGCACGTTGTTGTGTTGTTTTTTGTTGGCTCTTGGCTGCTGTTGGCTGTTGCAACAACCGTCGTGGCTGTGTGCTGTGTGATGATGAGTCATCTGACGAAACCCGTTACACATGTAGTGTATTGTACATGCCCACATTCGTATGTTTCATCTGTCCCTAGGACCTACCAAAAAGTTGTTCCGTCATACAGTGGGAACAAATTCTTCCCCAGACTGCCGGAAGGCGAGAAGTCAACAAAAAGTCACCACCACCTGCGTCTGTCGTCGAAGTAATAAGAGTACATGTAAGTTAAGTTAGTTGTTCACGTCATGTCATGAACAGTTTTGTTGTGCAATTGCAGCAGATAACTTACTTCTCAACAACAACTACTTACATATTGCCACTCTGCGACGAAAGACTGATACACTGACTGTGTCTGAGACTTCGACTATGTGCTCAACTGACAACAACGCTACGAGTGTGACAATTGTTACTTCTTATTATTGACTGTGCAAACATACGATTCTCAACATGTCGCGGGCAAGTCTCTTCTCACTCTTACTCATTCTTACCTTCCTATGGAATGTCAACACATTGAATCATTGCACGCCCGAGTGCACCGAAAGGAGAAATGTCATTGTCATCGTGGGTCGAGGTGGACTAAATGAGCGATTGTTTGTATACAGTAAAATGTCCGGTGTGGCCAATTACTTATGTGCTCATTTAATATTTCCTTCTCCCTGTGAGTCATTGGCGGCAAGATACAATCGATATAGATCCGTCAGTTGCAATATGACATGGAGTGACTTCATTATGATACGACCATCAGAAGCCTGCGGAGATGATATGATCATCAAAGCTGAGATGAACATAACTGGACTGGCAATCGTGAATAATATTAGCACTGCTGTAAACTTTAAAAAGGAGCATAGAATACCCTTTATATGGACCCTTGGAGATGAAATTATCATTACCCCCACAGCGAATTTACTGTTCAATATTACCAAGTATATCCAAAGGGATATGCTATCAACGCGGCATGATCCGATATTATCCCAATCCAGACGCCATGTAGTCGACTTCAATGATCTTGAATCTATTTTTGATATGTCTCCACTGATAGTACAACACACTGAAAAGATTATGAAAAATAATAATTTATTTGAAAATAATTTCATTGTGTTTCAAGTTCGTCGTGGTGATCTGAAACGTCTCTGTACTAATTCCGAACTAGATGGCATTCCTCTGCACCTACACAATGTTTTCAAAAATTGTCCTTCCTTCAATTCTACAACCAAAACTGTTTCCGCACAAATGGCTCACATGCCAGTTGTATTCTTCTCTGATGAAGGAAATTATATATATCGCAGTGAAGTCATGCGTGCATTTCATGAGATTGGTTTTCGAGATATAATTGATGGTGACTTTATCATACGCGAGTATATTCAAGATACGCTCACTGAGCAATATGACAATAACTATGTGATATTTCGAGTTGCTACTGTCATTCAAAAAAATACTAATAAACTGGTTCAGATTCATGGACATCACGGCTGTGGAGTGAATAAACGATTGTGTGAATCATAACTGAATGAGCGAGGTGAGGACTGGCATGCCTCCTTGCCTGCGCATGCTGGCTGCCTGGTCATCATCTTTGTTGATTTGCACGGTGGCTCATTGTTCCATGCTATGCGTGTTCTGTGATATTGATAGATCAATGCATAGTCACTGATCACTGTCTCGTTTTTACCTGGTGATAATAAGAACTGATATTAAATTGAAAAATGCTACACTTTGAACACACCACTTGGAGGACAACCAGTATACATAATATCAAAATACGTTAACTTAGTTAAAGCAAATATATAATGCGATGAGCAGGAATATGCACAAAAACATGCATATCCGCGGTGCAATGCATTATAACTGTGTACTGTGTACCATATATACATACACGTATGTTAAGGAAAAAACATTTGAAACACTGAACACTCTAAACAGTTCAGAATGACAAAAAGCAAAATTCAAACCAAAATTGTAATAAAAAAATTCATTTATTACGTCATCTTTACTCCCCTCTCTTATATTCATCTTGCAATTTCTTCATCATCTCTTGTGCCTTCACAATGTCTTTGGTCTCTTTCTTCCCAGCGATACAAAAAGTATCGAGGTATCTTTGAATCATGCTCATTCGATTTTGCAAGGGATAATCAGGACAGTTGAGGAAGACAATATCCGATGGGACCATGTTGCGCATAGCCAAGCACGGAAATGGAGTTCGAAGAGGAAAAAATGATTCATTGTGTAATCCTGAAGCATTGTTGTTCTTGTGAAACTCGCCCAACATCAGTGCATGATCAGCAACAAACATTGGCTGCAGTTTCCGCTGCAATGCGTCAATCCATGCTGGAGCATCGACCAATGAAACATCCGGGAAAATGAGAATGATTGCCTTGTATGGCACCTTGGCATTGGGTTTCGAGTCATGTTGTCGAGGTTCCAATGTTTTGAACTTGTGTAACATGGAGACCACAATGTCTTCCACTGCCTCAACTGTCGGGGCCTGCTTGTGGCTGACCACACCGAGGTACAGAGAGTCGAACTTCAGGGATGTTGGCACAAACGGACAAGTCGGCTGCAAAAAGCAACACCAATTACGGATATAGGTTAGAATGTTCAAATTAGGAGATGATATGAGACATGAAATATCTCTGTCCTCTGATATGATTATATCTATCAGGTTCGGATCTTACCCCTTTGCGGCCCAGGTTAGGGTTTGGTTTGGCCAGAAAATCGCGTACATAAGCCTGAGTTGCCTCCAGGGGTTCCAGTGCAGAGACTGTGGAAGCGCTGACCACCAACTCTTCGGATTTTTCTTCATGCTCTTCATCTGTGATGAGACTGAAAGCTCGCCCCCTGCGAGCTGCCTCTGCGAAGGTGTCCATATTGATGCCCTATGGTAGGTGGACAGAGGAGGTTAATGATGACAATGAAATCAACGGTTGGATGAAACACAGAAGCTCAGTTGATTGGCATGAAGGTAGAATTCAGCAAGATACACAAAATCTACTGCACTTACACTCATAAAATCGTTGTCGGATGCGGAGCTGCCGTGATTCAGAACGAGCTGGTCAATGTTCTTGATGGTATGTAGCTCCACTTCACCTCTGCCCGCAGATGTTGCAGTTGTTGATGAGGCAAAAGGACATGATTTGGTCTCTGATGAATCCACTGTGCGTGCAGGACAACTAGAGGATGTTGCGTTGATAGAGACACATCCCGCAATGAAAAGCGCAACCGTCGTAAATATTACCATCTTTTGAGTGTTAGAGTCGAGTCCTAGCGAAGACCCGGAGATGTAGACAAACGTGCACACACACAGGGCCAGGAGCACAATCATTGGCTGTTTTGGACAGGAGCCACCTTCTTTCACTGCTGTTGTCCCCTTATCTTTGTCCTTATCTTTCTCTTCAGTATCAGCTGGCGCCTTCTTTTCAGAGACAGGTGTAGCCAAAATTTTAACATCATTTTTCAATTTTTGGTTCCACTCTTAAGTCGCAGGGAACATAACTTCTTCGCCTGTGGCACTCACTCCAGTTGCTGCAGCCACCACTTCAGTGAGATCGGTCACATCACCCGCGAAAGAACATCGGAAGGAATAGTCACATGTATTTCCAGGACCAAGAACGAATATACCCCCAATCTGTTACGCGGATATCATAACAATAACAGGGCACAATGCAGAGCATTGCAGTGAAAATGGGACAAGGAAATGTAAAAACTTGACAGCTGGTGACTTTAATAGCAGAAATGAAATGATAAGTAAATGTGCACATTTTACCTGCATGATGTCGCCTGTGTAGGGAGAACTCTCAGTACCATACCTGTGAACAATGAAGATACGTGTATATCAATAAAAAGTGACAATAAAATAGTCATCTCTAATCACTGGAGAAAAAATTTCAAACATACCCGCCATTTGAGAAATCCTTTGCTCGTTCACCAGCTTGAAGTGTTTCCTCCCTCATTGACTGACCATCATCCTTTAACAAGACTTGTCTTCCGTGCTTGAGGCTCATCATACGGTAGCACAACGGCGAATCCAACTCCTTGTCTACATATATTTCACCTGTGAATCCAGTTTCTGAACGAAATTTAGGAATATCGCTAAATTTCCCAATTGTAATGATCATAGATACAATATCACTTGAATTAAGCTGATCTTGAACTTTTTCTAACATGTTGGTCTGTTCTTTACAAAAGCGACAACCCATGTGTCGCGTGAAGGCGCATACAACTTTTCTCTCTGCCCAAAGTGACAACAAGTTAATTTCACGCCCTTTCTCATCAAGAACAGACATGATAGTTATAGTCCAGAAGATTCTAGTGAAGGTATCTGATGTATTGTGGTTTGTTTGAAAGAAACACGTCTTGTCACGAAACTTGACTGCATGATGATGATGCTGATGGATGTTTGCCATCATCATGATGATGGGTGCATTTTCAGGCCTGATTTTTCTGACATCATTGACGTCAGAGTGTGACGTTTTGTGTGAGGACACACAGGCTGCTGATAGCTGACGTTTTCGGCATCGTCAGCAATGTTTTGTGTCCACGCGCCCTAACTCTCTCAACTATTGCATAAATGTGTTGATTGCAAATACAAAGAGTTAGACGAAAACCCTGTTAAATAAGTGCTTGCGAACTCGAACGAAGAGGTGGACAAACATTGTATTCCACATACATCCACTATTTTTCGACAATACTAGTATTGATTATTATCGGCGGCGGATTGGCTGATATTGATGACTGCAGCAAATAATGATTGCAGCAAATGATAAATGATATCTTTGACGAGCATGACCATGATGGTAACGTTATGCAGATAGAAGTGGAACTGAAGCAGTACAGTAGTGCGTGCAGCTATATACTAACTCCTATATCGAGTGTAAACTAACTCCAATACCAAGCAATACTAATACTATATATAGCGTATAGCGAGGATGCATGTGGCAGCGCAACAGAGTGCAGAGTGCAGTGCAGGTGGTAGTGCAGGCGTAGTAGGAGAATGCTAAATTAATTGCATGGTGCCAAGTTCAACAATCACGCTAGTAATTGTGATAATGAGAGCTTGCGATATTCAGTGCTCAACCTCCACCCATCACATCTTAAAATGAAGCAAATTATTAAAGTGTTGCAAAAACAAAGAATAGACTGAACAGATTCGAGAATGATTACAAGTAAAAACATAATTACATATTCCCATTGTTTTCAAGTTGATGCAATTCACTCATCAAAGTATCTTTTAGAGTTTTTTTTGCTAATATTTCTTCTTCTAATTCTCGAATTTGTTTACGCAATACCTCAGCCCTCTCCCTTTCATTCACGACTGTGTCACGGGTTGTTGATGTGGTGATTATAGATGATGACTTGGTTGAGTTTCCCAGATCAATGTATTCAACACCTTTCGACAA
>JACKZZ010014355.1_pt1 | contig 10427 bp, 7 predicted proteins | sample 8027871 | NCBI WGS metagenome assembly JACKZZ01 (sample SAMN15724774, study PRJNA655200) | protist metagenome | isolation source: fluorescence activated cell sorting (FACS) single amplified genomes of... | place: USA: West Boothbay Harbor, Gulf of Maine | collected 2000-07-19
GAGGATAAGTTGGGGGAAGAAACAGCTTAATACGGGGAAAGTTTCGAACATTATAACATCACGGTCGGACTCGTCGTTCCGCATAAATTTTAACATTTGTTTTCACTTATTGAGAACATTGTGGTATGTGTTCACTTATTGAGAACATTGTAGTACTTGCCTGCGGTTTTTTCCGTAGAATCTACGGTGCATTACTGTTCGGTGCGATTGCTTAGAGAGTTAGAAGACATTCTTACAGATTCCAGATTCAAAGTGGTTGTGAAGTAAGGTGGTTTTGAAGCAGGGATACCATAATATGGGCCCATACGACCGCAGGGGATTACTACCGACGTGGTACCTGCGACCTCACCATACGTTGAGGAAAATAGGAAAATAAGTTGTTGAGGACAATACTTTGTTAATTCGGTACGTTGTCATAATTCGGTAGGTAAATTTGGGTCAGTGGTAATGGGCCAGTAACGCCAAGTAGAAAGGTGACGTTTCGCCATGAGTAAATTCGGAGCCAGGCTGAGGCGGTGAACTCAAGCTTCTGGCTCTAATAGGCATCATGTGAACGTCACCATCAGTGGCATGTTTACGGTAGGTATGGTCTCCTCTGTTACGGTGGGTAAGCGAATTCTCGGGTATATAATTAGGCTGCTGTGTCGAGTCTCGTCGAGTCTCGACAAACTGTTGGAAACAAAACTTCCCCCCCAGGACCAAATTCTCATAAAATTAGTTCAACGAGCCACGGAATTTTAAAGCCGAGAGGGAACTAGACGTTAGAATCGGAGGATTACAAGTGGCAGGATAGCCCTATAACAGCTCATTTGAGTCAGGGATCGAGTCTGAATAGGCAGCGGTACCAGTGATACGGATGTGATAGAGTCACACCGGTGTAACTACCGCAAGCCTAATCCGATGTGAATTGTGACGGTGCATATGAATACACCGGTCTTAGAACCAAGGTGAACACCGTAAAAACAAATCAGATAGGAAACCGCTCGTGAGGGGTGCCGATTATCGGCACAATTCTGAGTTTCCCGTGTAACGCGGCTGCGGGAGATTTTGGGAATGCTTGCTTCATACGTGGGGTAGAACGCTCATTGGGAATTTTCTCGTCCCTGACAGTGATAGGGCCCAATGATAGCTCGCATCGTCTCGGCTTTTATCGGTACTCACGATCCCGCCAGCTGCCGGAGTCACAGTGGCAATACTTGGGTGAAACTGAGTCTGTTTGGTAACTATAATAACATTTTGGGCCGCTGGACGCGGCGATAATACTATTACAGTAAAGTTCGAGCGAGAGTCTCGGCGCTAGGCCGAGGGTCATCAAGAGGATGAGCCGGCCCCATCGGGAGGAAGGGCCGCGGCCCCGCCTCTCGACGCGCCGTGATTTTGTTTGCTTTGAACTTAGCCCTTCAGCTAGCTTGTTGTTATTGAGCTTGTAATTGTTGTTGTTATAATACGTAAATGAGTGACACGGGCCCACAGCCCTAGAGCGAACTCGGAGCGCGCCACTAAGGATGGTTCGGCGGCGTCTGAGGCCGAATAGAGCCAGGGTAAATCCGATAGGTAAATTGGAGGTGCTGAAATCAGGAGAGTAGAGGGCGATAAGTAAATGGGAGGTGGTGCAATCAGGAGAGTCAGACTCTGGAATCTGGTCGGGCGACTTCGAACTCAGAATCGTCGATATGGAGGGGTAGTGCATATGAGGGGTAGTAAGTAATTTAGAGGGAAGTCTTAGGGGTTTGTGGCGCCGAGGCACCGGATTTACAGCGCTAATCTGGGACCGACATAGTTGATAAACACGTTTTGTTTGAAAATTGTCGCAGGGGTCTGCTAGAAAAGTCGAAGTAAGCTGTTCACACCTGAGGGTCTTAGGGGAGCACCAACAGGTTTCTTCTATCCAATATGTACAGTTGAGCTCAGAGCTGTGGTAGAAAATTTGAAATTTCTCGAGATTCCGTTGTTGTTTTTCGTGACCAGTTACGTGGTACACGTTAGTAACCATTCTAACGACCCATCACGGTCGCCTTTCCTCCAGTTATCTCCGCTCGCCTTCTCACCAAAATATAGTCCGCTTTCTCACCAATTCCTCCGCTTTTCCACCAATTCCTCCGCCTTTCCACCAGTTGTCCTTCGTGACCAGTTACCCCAGTTTTACTTGGACTTTTTGGCCCAATTCAGCTCCTCCAGACCCTTTACTTGTGCTTCTTGGCCCACTCCAGCTCCTCCGGACTCTCGATTTGGCAGATGTGAATCCACCGGTAGAAGTCGGCCAGAAACTTCGGGTACGTCGGGCAAACGCGGGTCTGGGAGGCGAAAATGGGGTACCCTGGGCAAACGCGGGTCTGGGGAATGAAATGAAAAAATGGACGCCGGTCGGGAACAGTCGAAGTTGTGGGAATGCAAATCGCAGTCTAATCGGGGTTGCATCATTCAGAGTCAGAATCATCAGACATCTCATCAGGTTTCAACTTTCGTCTTCAACTTGGACTTACGCAAACCCCGTGTTTCGCTAGCACCTTCTGGAATCCCGGGTACATTTCCACGTAGTGGGCTTGCGACACGATGGGCAAAACGTGATGGATCGACTGCATATTCAACCCCCCGCTGATGAAGAAGGTGAAAACCGATCCAGCGTCGCAGTCCACCGTGTGCGCACACTGTTCGCGGACCCAGCGGCCCATAAATGCAGTATCCGCATCCTTCACCGGACAGATCGCCGCGTTTCGCTTTCGATTCGCCTCCAGCTCCTTCTTGGAGACCTCCGGTCTCACAATTTCCGGGTCCTCCCCGTGAAGGCTCTTGTCTGCAAATCCCACAAGTTGGTCCGGCCGCATGTTGGATTCCCCCCCAAAACTCTCCTTAATATCGGTATTGGCCTCCATATTCTTCATAGCGGCTGCATTTATGTGGGCGGGTTGAGTGAACGAAATAAACAAAGTGCTACTAACTAGACTGGCCGCCATTATCTTCAAAAACCCCTGGACCATCCCAAAACTGGAAAGAATGAGGTACCACCACAGGAGGGTTAAACCGAGCTCTAGGGACATCGGAGCGAAGAGGTCCTGCATGAGGGAGCGGAGGTGACGGCATTGCCAGTACCGGAGTTTGAACTTCTCCGCCTCTGGAACTGATTTGTCGAACGGGCCGATGAAAACCGGGTTTTTCAGCAACAAATCAGTAGGAACAGCGATCATTAAGTGCATCGAAGTGGTGGGGAGGATGAAGACCATCAGGGCGAGTTGGAGGCTGGAGGGGTGATTCTGAATTCAGGAAGAACTCATCAAATTCAAGAGGTATGTCGGATCAATCCACGTCTGAACTCCTATTCCGGATCCTTTTCTTACCTCTGCTGCGACGCATATCTTGTGAAGACCCTTGATGCCCGGATGAGGGGTAGGAAGTGGAATAGGTCAACGTCTTCCACTAAATTCGTATACTGATGGTGCTGAAGCACATGCTGGATGCTCCACGCGGTCGTGTTAAAGAACGTGGGAAAACCACCCATAAATGACAGAATCCGGTTCAGCTTGTTCGATGGAGTACAGGCGAAATGAGACGTGTCGTGTGCCAGACCACAGGTGGTGAACCAACCGAAGAACTGGGGAGAATTTAGTTTTAATAGTCACAGAGCGGGCGTGAAAAATGGTCCGGAATCGGGAATCCACATTGAACAATAAACATTGACAGTTCCAAACAGACTACTTACGGGAAACAAGAGCAAACTGAGGAGCTCTCCCTTGAAGAACGCTCGGTACTGGAAGTACCAGTTGAGAATTACGCATGACCCTTGAGCAATCGCCAGGATCACGGTCATGTTATGCGGCCTTCCCACTGTAAGGGTCTTCAACCAGGCGTACCACCCCCGTTGTTGCCGGTCGTCGCGCATTTTCCCGAAGTAGTCCTTGCAGTACTCCTTCAAATCGTGGTGCAGCGGGTCCAGCGGCGGTAAAGCTAGTCGGGGGTTCTCGGCCTTCACCAGCTCCAGCTCAGATTCCCCCGCAGCCGCAGCCTCGTCCTCGGAGTCCTTGGAACTGGCTTTCCTAACCGTGTTAACCTCATATGGCGCCATCATCTTCCCCAGTTTCTCGCGCGATATAAACGTATGGTAGCTCTCGAACAGGATCGTGCAATCCGAGTTCTTGCTCAGCTCGAGGGGCCAGGTACCCCCGGGATGGGTCTCCATGAATTTCGTTAAGTCGTATTGCCGCCCATAAATCGTCCAAGTAGCGGGCTCCTCCACCGAAGACGGCGCAGCGGTTGACCCAGCCGCCGAGTCCTTCCGCGCGCTCTCCAATTCCGCGGTCTTGCTCTTCTCGCGGAGGAGTTTTTTCGAGACCTCCTCATTTACCCGGGCTACAGCAGGTGGGGCGGACTTGAGCAGCTCGACTTCGTCACTGGTCGCGGACGTCGATTCCGTTGTACCATCGAGGTCGTTGAGAGCAGAGTACAGGGCGTTCTCCTTCGAGCAGTTCCGACTACTGCTCGTCGTATCCACGGTACTGCAGGTGCTCCCCTTCTTCTTCATCTCGGTGACCGCCTCGGGTGGTGGGGGATTTGCCACCAGTTGTTCCGCCTCGCCGAGGCCGGCGGTGCGGAGGAGTTTGCGCCCTAGTATCTGCGACACGTGTATCACCGATGTGGTCACGAACATGACCATCACCAAATAATACGGGGACCAGAGGAAGAGGAGAATCCGGTTCAGAATGCTGGTGTAGACCCGGTGCTCAGACGGACCCACCGCGTCGAGGTCGAGGAGAAAAGGGGACCCGTAAACGAAACCGACCAAATCACCCCACATAGACCCCGTAGGCTCCAGGGGAACCCGGTAGGCGAGGGACGTCATATTGGCGTGTAAACTAGTGTCGCTGATAATTATATCCAAGTCTTAGAACTGACTCTTAACAGTTTAGTCTTATCGTAAAATCCGCAGTTAGCCGGGGTAACGGTAGGAGGCTGTTACTGGAGCCTTAGAGCGGCTGCGGTACAGTCCCAGTTACTGGCCTGACAACACTAAGACGAGAATAGAAAAGGAAAATGAGGAGACTTCAAGAGGAACCCTAATTTATCGCTCCCGGGAGCTAAATTTCCTGGCAAGTAATAGTCGTAGAGGTACCCTCTAGACCGTCACTAGCGATCTGATTCTAAAACTTGGTTTGAACTTGGTGAGAGTATTAAGCGGGCTCCGGTCAGCTATGACGCAAGCCTATGAGGTGCTTCAAGGAAAAAAACGCTTCTATTGGGTTAGGATCTGCACTCAAGAACAATTTCTACAACGGTGATCTCAGTTAGGCTTCTACAACGGTGATCTCAGGTAGGCTCAGCTAATATATCGTAGACTCTTAGCTAACTCCACGCTTGTAGCAAGCTATTATGATGAGCAGAGTTGGGGCAATCGTCAGGAGGATAGGAAAAAAGGATCTCTGTTGCTCATTCGCGCCGTTGGTTAAAAACACGAGTTAAGAAAATCGTTGAAATGCAGCTCAGCGGAATCCTGCTCAGCGGCTCTCCCGGTTTCAAAGTTCACGTATGATGTTGTTAGCAAATTTAGGCAAATTTAGGCGTGTGTTTACATCGATTGGCGTGTGTTTACATGGATTTCACGATCTGGAGGGCGGCCCCCAAACTCGCGCACACTGCGTCCAGCGACTGGTTTGAAAACCTGGCCGACGCCAGCAGCTTCAGCTGCTTGCACTTTTCCTCTATTTCACAGATCCGTTCCGTTTTACGTTGAAACCTCGATCCTTCAAGAATCTGGCACAGCCCCTCGCTCAGTCTTCCAAAAAATTGAACTGGGCCCGGATTTACCGGCGGGTTGTCGCGGTTCGACGGATTCAGGCCAGAACCAATGCCCCCGCCCCCAAAATCCGTCTGGTAGTTCCACGCCGACGGGCGAATCTGCACCGAGTACCTTCGGGCCATATTCTCCGTCCGCTTAATCCCAATATTGGTCTCCTTAATCGTTAGAAGGGAGGTTAGAGGGAGTCCCGAGACTACCCAGTCATCTACTGGTAAGTGGAGATTCTCGACGTGGACCATCAATGCAGTCCGACCTGCCTCCACCAAAGCTGCACACCCCTGTCCTAGCGTGTACCCGAGGTCGCAGTCAAAGTTGGATGGCAACGCCGATCGCGTCTGAAACCCCAACGAGTAAGTCTGGCACTGGAAGCCGCCGCCGCGGAACATACCGACTCCTTTCCTTCGGGAGAGTTCGGATTCGACGAGGCCTTTAAGGAGAGTCTCTCCTTCGAGATTGGTGACGTCGACGTGTCTGGGGAGAGGGAGAAATGAGGCGTGAAACGAATGTCACAGTGATTCTCTCAGGATTCAACTTCAACCAAAAATGTGATCGACTTACTTGAACTTAAACACCTCGGTACTTGGACTGACGAAGGTCCGGATCTGGTACTGGATCGGTTCCGGCAGGTTGCTGAAGACCCCCTGCGACAGCGGTGAAAGGTACTTGAGCAGATCCCATTTTGCGTCCACCCCAATTCCGGCAGTAAGTTTGCCGCTTCTATGGGTGGCATTCACCTCCTCAATCAACTGTCTCATTTCCGGCAACGCCGACAGTAAACCGTCCGGAATCAGCACCACCCCGTGGTTCCACCCCTTTTCGCTGCGAGCTTCAATAAGGTCACAGAGGGCGGAGGTGATATCCGCTAGGTTGAGGTGCTTCTGGGAGACTTCTTCTGAGAGGATCACCAAGTTGGGATGACACCTCAAACTGCACTCCATCGCGATATGAGAAGCCGACCGCCCCGGAACCCGGATGAAATACCACGTCCGTCGCGTGGTACAGGCGTGGGCGCCGAGGTTCCCAATAATAGAGGAAAACACCTTGGTCGCGGAATCGAAACCGAGGCACTGGTCGATAAAAGGGATATCGTTCTCAACCGTTGCGGGAAGACCGAGGACGCGGACGGGCTGGGAGGATGGAAAATAAATTTAGGTAGGACTCATTGCATCAGCCGACGTCACATAAGACATTCATCATAACTCGCTTCGTGCACAGCTACTTACTGAATTGTTTTCATAGAAATATTCCGCTAAGAGGGCTGTATCGGGGTGTCCCGGCGCCCCTGCCGCCACAATCAGCGCATCCAGATTCATGCTCAGGCAGGTGTCTAAAACCTGCTGCATTTTCGTTTCTGACTTCGTCACCGAATAATCCGACCGCTGCAGCATGTCCAGCCCCCCCTGGTTGCAATAAGGCAACAATTTCTCCCGAGTGATCTCCACATATTTCTTCTTCAACAGTCCAAAACCCCCTCCTAAGAACCCGTACAGCGTAGAACCGTTATTCAGCCCTTCAAGGAAGTCAAAGAGCCCCCACACCGCGTTATGCATTCCGGGAGACTCACGTCCGAGAAATACTACACCGATATTCAGCACCCTCCGAGTACTTATCTTGGGCCCAAGAACGGAGGCCGCCCGTCTCATCCTATCTTGATGGGCAGTCGAACCGGTGTGAAGCGCCTCCTGGGAGCCGTGTCCCCCAATTATACCCGGTCCCCGAGAACTCGCGCCCAGCCCCGAGAGAGAGCCATGGGTCATGTTTAAGCTCCCTCCACCAGCTTCATCAGCGCCTTGTGCCTGTTGGGCCTGCTGACTCGGAATCAGCCGCACGCTCTTCAGTCGGTGCGTCTTCGGGAACAGCTTGCGCAGGAACTTCAGCTCGGCGCTGAGCGGGACGGCGGAATTCTCGTTCTCCTCGAGGATGTAGTTCTGGATTTTTCCCATAGATCCCAGGCTCTTGCTCCCACCCGGATTATTCGAATTGGAGTTATACAATAATTGATTAAAATACCGTGGCAGTTTAGGCTGATACTGCACCCGCCGCCGCTGCACGTCCGACATCCGGTTGAGGAGGCGTTTCGGGGCGATTACCGGGGGGTTGAGGGGGAGCCAAGCTTGAATCTCCGGCCCCTCAAAAGCACGGAAATGGGCCGCGGCCGCTGGAGTGAGGGTGGGGGTATCGGCCTGGGCGGCGTTCGATGGCGTCGCCAAAAGCCCAGACCCCGCGGCCGGGTCCTCCAGCGTCGCCAGAGGCGTACTTTTTAGGCTTCCGGAGGATTCAGCCCCGAAAACAGCGATATTGTCCGAATCGGTGATTATGTCTGACAGTCCTAACGGGGCCGGACGATGCAAGTTCCTAATGCTGTTATTCGTATAGAGGGCGTCCTTCATGCCAATAGAGCTCGTTGCGGATTCGTCTGTGGCCCGCGTTCCCTTGGACCCCGCGGTATCTTTCGACCCCGGGGAGGCAGACCCCGGAGAGGCAGACCCCACCCCGGCTGCAGAAGGATCAAACCCCTCGCCCTCAGACAGCTGCGACCGATAGTGGACTTTCATGTACTCGGGCTCTGGTGAACCTGGGGCTAGGGGGGAATCAGCCTCTGCAACCGCTCCTAGCCGCGCGCTACCCCCCGGAGGCGCACCCGTCTGGCTCTTAGGAGAAAACGCCGCCAGCCCGCTGGAAGAGGAAGACGTTCCTTCTTGCTGGGAATCTCGTTGCTGGGCCAGGTCTCGTTGTTGACGCCACGCCGCGCTACGGGAAGCCGTCCCAATTCGCTCATCCGGGTCAGCCAAAAGCGTCGAGTTATTATGGGAAACCACGGCCTTCTGAAGTTGTTCTGCGCTGAGGTATTCAGCCAAAATTGTATACGAATAATCGAGACACGTCGAATAAAGAGCTTCGGCATTCATCCCAATACTAAATTGAGTAGGTCCCGGTTGCCGGTAAGACAACCGGCGCACCCACAACTGCTCCTGGGACACCTTTTTGTAAGTCGTATAAATCGGGTCTGTCCTTAGATCTACGTGCCGTTTCTCAATCCCAGGCCGAGCGTCCTTCTTGTCCAACAACCCGCCTCCTGAACCCTCTGCGCGCGCTCTTGAACGCGGCCCAAACGACATCCCGCTCGATTTCGGCAAAACTCGCTTGGGAGAGGCGCCACCCGGGCCGGTGGCGCTAGACCGAACCGATTCGGAGGGACCACTCGACGCGGCTGAGGCCGCCGATGCTACTGAGGTTTTCTCGGGGGCAGCAGCTGCTGTGGGAGGCGGCGGCGGTTTGGAGAGTAAGGCCGTCATCGGCACCCCGTAAGCGCTCCACATCGACGGAGGTGAGAGCAGGTCGCCGGCGCAGGCGATATAGCCGGTTTTCCTGGACTGCACTAACGCGGCGGCACAGTGCCCTAGAGCCCAACCGAGGGTAGCATCGAACTGAGTAGGCACCGGACACCGTCCTTCAGGCGAGATATGGTGATACCGAGCGATGAAGGAATCACCTGCAGGGAGAAAGATTGCCATGCAAATGGGAAAACATCATCAACACATGTCATACATCTCCAATTCCCACAGGAAGTTGAACTTACCCGAGTTATAGTCATCCTTCAGGGTCGTCTCCAGAACTTACCCGAGTTGTAATCGTCCTTCAGGGTCGTCTCCAGAACTTACCTGAGTTATAATCGTCTTTCAGAGTCGTCTCCAGCAATTCCGCCAGCAATTTCTCTGGGTCGAACGGTGGTAGGAGTGGATTTCCATTTCCGTCCTCTGAATGCGTAAGACTGTGTCTTGCATCGCTTGGCAGCTGCATAAACAATTCCCGCGATTCCTCGGTTAAAAGCTCCTGGAAGCCCTGGTTTGTTCTTAATTGGGGGTGTGATCGTCTAATATTCTTAACCTCGTTCTTAAGAAGCGGGATTTGATGCAGAGCCTCGATAAAGCCGTCGGAAACAAGGATAATCCCACTCCGCCGTCCCCATTTCTCCTTCCTGTCCGAAATAACGCGGGCTAGGTAGTTGACAATCGATTTGAGCGACGCTCTTTCTTGCTGGATTTCTTCATTGATTAAGACCACCGTAGGCTCGATTTGAAGCGCCACCTCGAGCGTGATAGCAGTCCCCCCACATCTCACTAAATGATAAAACTTCCCACTTGAAAGCGCATCTAGGGAAATATTTCCCGCGATCTCCGCTAACACCCCGCGGGCGGAGTCAAAACCAAGGGTAATAGGGATATAGTCTTTGACGAAAACGTTTCGGTTCGGTGATTGCAGGACTCCTACGACGCTCACATTCGGCGCTATGGTGGTAAACTTATGGGCAAGAACGGCGACTTCAGCCATTTCCTGAGCTCCGCCAACAAAAACTAACCCATCCAACTGTAAATTCTCGCAAGTCTCCTTAATCTTCTCCACGTCCCTGTCGCGCATTGACTTTAGCATCCGGTAACCGATCATCTGACTCCCTCCACAGTTCAGAAACTCCCTGTGGGACCCAAAACTGTCCAGGGGCACGAATTGCTGCTTAATCAGACCGACTGGACCGTCGAGGAAACCGTAGATGCGAGCGGAATTCCCCATCATATCCGGTTGTTGTTGGGCGCCTAGAGGCGGTGGGGCGCCATGACCAACACCACCCTGCCCCTGTGGC
>JACKZZ010013869.1_pt1 | contig 10422 bp, 9 predicted proteins | sample 8027871 | NCBI WGS metagenome assembly JACKZZ01 (sample SAMN15724774, study PRJNA655200) | protist metagenome | isolation source: fluorescence activated cell sorting (FACS) single amplified genomes of... | place: USA: West Boothbay Harbor, Gulf of Maine | collected 2000-07-19
TGTGATTTTACAAAAACAAAATAAAACAAACACAACAACAACTATGATTTTTTTTTATTAAACCCAACGGAGTCCTCAATGTTCATCCGTCAATAAAGGTTCAGTCACAGTCATAACATACCCGCCCAGAAGGAATGTCAGACAATGCTTATCTCGTGAATGGCATCTCGAACTCCTCCTGCCAACCCATCCCCCTTGCCAGGGATGCAAATTTGTCAAATCGTCATAAAGTCCCGCGGAACGCGTCTCCCCGTAGGCAGTCTTGTCGGGCGGCAAATTAGACTGAGAACTTGTCAAAACAACTATGAAAATATTTGAAATGGTTTCGTCAATTCGAACGCTTGTGATTTTGCAAAAACAAAATCATAAACAATGCGGAAATGGTCACTGGAATTCGTTGACATTTTACCAAATATCAACACAAAATTGCGAATAAAAAATATCACGAAGGAATAACGAACGTTTGGCCAATATTACTTTGATTTTTGCCGAGGAAAAACAAATTCCAAATTTGTTTCAATATTTACGTTGTTACAAAATAAAAAAGAAATCATGAAAATGCACATTGATCCTGAATGGAATGAAAAGAAAGAATACTAGCGTCGAGCACACGTCACTGGAAGCGCAAGAATCACCCGATGGGATGTACCTGGGGACGGATGATGTATCGCGCTCAATCACATCAAGATTTAGGGGTGGGATGGAAATGGCACCGCCACCTGAAGAGCGCCCCTGACAACGATTACGATGCACATAATAATAATTAATTCCAAAATAATAATGACAATATTAAATTATTATCAATATTAAATTCTTATGTCAAATTTCACACATGTGGGTAAGCCCTAATACCAAACAAAAAACCTCTTCAATTATGTAAAATTTGAAAAATATTCATTTCTTGATGAAATTCAAATATACTGGACGAGAGAAACTCGGACGAGTAAAACTACTCCCAACTCTTCGAAAAAACGCGCCAATCGAACTCTGTGATTTGACCTCGGGCAAAAACAAATCAATATCATTGACAAAAATTATGATTGTATTCTCCCACCATCAGATTTCGGCAGGAAAAAATTGAATTACATTAATTGTGTGCAATTCGTTCATGCAGCCGGCCATAAAACCACGTTTGATGTCACTAGAAAAACCAAATAAAAAATGTGATGTGTGCTGCATACTCGTGATGATGATGATGATGATGCTGCCGGCTGCTGAGAATCTTGAGCTGGATGCTCATACTGCTCATACGAAAGATTCCGTTCGTCGACCGCCTCGTCACGGTCACAAATGGGTGAAGAACACAATGTCGAAGCCGGCGGAGAGGGGGAGGAGGAAGACAAACGATTTGTTTTTTTGGAAGAGCGATTATTATGCTGATGATGAGGTGCGCGCGCACGCTTGCGGTGGATCTCAAAAACGACCCAAAACGCGATGAATATGATGTGCAGGACGGCAAGCCACGCGAGCCAATTCATGTTCGCACCGACACGAACACCAAAGATCATCATCATAGTGCTGCCATGAGGGGGGCCGGACGGTATGCTGCTGCCACTGTTATTGCTATAATTGCTTTCAGGGGCGGTAATCGCGGGAACAGACTCGCGCGTCACGTTCATTAACAACTTGTCCAAAATTTCGTGCACACTACTACTGCTACTACTACCACCCACACCCAGACTGACGACGGAGGAACTATCCATGTTATCAGCATAACTGTTCCTCTCTAGAATTTTTGTATTTATTACATTATTATCATCGCCCGTCTGTTTGGCGACGACCCCTGATTGAAATGGTAATCCATCGTTACCATCGCCGCTAGAAACACCTACAGAAGTAGGTACAATGTCGTCACGCTTCGGCGCCGCACCAGCAGCAGCCGAGACCGGTGGTGGTGATGTTCCGTCAGATTTTTGATCTACCAAAAAACGACGAGATTGTTGTCCACCGACCACTCTCCGGATGACCTTGCCACCTTTCTTATGGCTACTACTATTACTACTACCACCACCGCGCGTTCGACCGATATTTGCAGTGCTGTTGATAATATTATTGTTCTTAGAATCTTGAGAGCGGATGCCGTTGGAAGAAATTATTTTATGAGGCGCTGCTTCTATTGTGACGTGGTGGGGCGTGATTTCTGGAGGAAGAGCTAGCATGCCGCTATTTTGGTGTGTTAATACAGTAGGGTTTGGGAATAACATGTTGTTCTCGCTGCTGGGCATGTGAAATGGGGGCCACTCCTCCGCGCAACCTCCGCGCAAACCTACAAAAACGACTGCAACAGGAAGATACCAAAAGGATATTATAATACCACCGCGTCGCATAGTGATCATGGTGACTTTTTGTATATGATCGATGGCTGATCATGAAATGACGATGGTTGGTTGTAACATGAAATTTATTTTGATATTACAAAAAAGAAAGAACAAACTTAAAAGGATATATTATTCAAAATTTCAAAACATTGTGAATCGTAAACTGCCAAAACAAGGGTGACAGATACAGAAGAACAAAACGGTGACAGCCATTTTCTTGTAACTTGCAATGTACAATGTATTCTGAAAATTGGTCATGGAAAAGATATGAACGAACAATTTGCCAATAGCAAACAATTGCTGGCCGAATGGTACATCTGTCAGGCAGAAGAGAATATCAGGGTGTTAAAAAAAAAACATTAAATTGAAAATTCACGAAATTATATTCTCAACAAATTACAAAAATACCCAACAGGTGAGAAGAAATTCAAATGATTGCCTAGGGAAACAAAATTTGCATATTCTTCAATTTTGAACACGCTGCCCAACGGCCGACGCAACAGCAACGACACGACCGCCAAGATTGACTTGAAACCAATTAAAGAAATGCGTGAAAATGAATCTGAACGGGTGAAAGACAACATAAAACAATGATGGTACATGTCGGTACAAAATAATTACGCACCGTATCAAATGTTCAAATATTCAAATATTGTGAAACCATTCCACTATGAAGAACATGTGATAAATTGTTTTTTGATTCAAACTAATTAATTAACCTAATTGTTTTGTGAATCACCATTTCATACGCCAAGCGTGTAACCAACTCAAATGAGTTCTTATAAATACAAAATATACAATAATCAAACGAGTAACTAATGATTTCGATGTAATTAATTAATTATCTTGCTGCCCTGCACTACATGCAAGAAACCACCTGTCATATTGCATTTTTTGAGGTCAATGCTGCTGGTAGTGATGAATTGAATATGCCTTCTCGAGGTTTGAGGGATGCGATCGGGTAATCTCGCCGACGGTTCATAAACAACTCTGGATATGCTCGTTCAACGGCATGAAACCGCCCACCCGGGGCAGCTAACACTGGATTGGAACTACTTACCACACCTGAACGGATTGATGGTGTTCTACTACTACTACTACTGCACGCTGCAACAACAGGAAAACCTAGAGGAAAACTCCTGCGGGTAAACACCATTTGAAACAACTTGTCCCGTGCGTGAAACAAATATACCAAGAATGCTAGCGGTATCAACCCCTTGGCCCATTGCAACAGAGAAAACTGCGCGGCGAATGCAACAGCGAACGAAACGACCTCTGACATGTGAATCATACCGCCGCTGCCGCTGGCGCTGGCGGAGTCAGCAGCAGCGGCGGCGTCAGGAGGTACGACGCCGCCGCCGCTGGGGAGCATGTCGTGTGCCGCCACTGATCTCGGCGCTGGCTCCTCCTTACCATCATGGGATTGATTCGAGATGATGTTAATATTATTATTATTACCAGCAGAATCTTGAACAATAATATTATGATTAATATTAATATCATTATCTGAAAATTTGTCATTATGAGAATTGAGATTTGCAACTGAATCAACAGCCTCCAGCATGCCTGGACTTGTGAATGGTGTAGCCATAACATCATGAGAAGACTCCGTTAACGCACCACTCTGGCTGCTGTTACTACCACTAACATCAATAACACTCCTACTGGTGTCCATAGACTTATTATTATTGTTATTATTTATCGCAGGCGGCTGCGGCTGCTTTTCGGAGGACGGTACGCGACGGAGAACTCGCACCACTGCTGCAGATTCTGCGTCATGAATATGCCGAACGACCGTGGGTTCATCTGCATTTTTTAAACTTGCAAATACTGTGCTCATAGAATCAGTATTATTATTCTTATTCTTATAATTGGATGGTGATGATGTCTGATTCTTGTTGTTCTGGCCGCCGGTGGATGGTTTGGAGATGACTTTGACTAAACGACGGTGCTGTTGTTGTCGCGCAAATAATCGTTGTTTGTCGATGGCCGTAGGAATACGCGGCGGTGCTGGCGGTTCGTGACGCTGCAACGATGCCAAATTTGATGATGCTTGACGAGGAGTACCGCCGCCGATGCTCAAACGTAAAAACAAAAAAAAGAAATCAATGTAACCATTTTTTTCAAACAAATAAAACGAGACTGCGATTCGACTAATGGCAATGGCAAAATGACATCAATCTGGCCAAACGCGTTCAGCCGGTAACGGAACAAGAAAAACAAACTAACCGAACTGAGTAGCCTAAATCAGTCGGTGACTAAAAATTAATTAACATTATACAATAAAGGATAATTTAATATGCTTGATGATTCTGGAAAATTGTGCTGAGAGAATAAACATAACTGCAAGCCAACATAACTGCCAAAAAATTCAATGTAACCATTCCAAACCCACCCCTAACCATAAAATAGATCCTGTATAAAACGTCAGCGCCCTAAAATCAATCTGGCACCCTGTATTAAAACGATGCCAAATTTGATGATGCTTGACGAGGAGCAACGCCGCCGATGCTTAAACGTACAAACAAAACAAAATCAAATGTATAAATTAAAGTGAATGTGCGTTTTTGGAGAGGGGTCGGCATGGCGAATTTCTGAATGAAATTGAATGAAATGACCCACCAACCCATACCACCTTGTATTTTATTTTATTTTTTTCTATTTTTGTGTCTGTTGTTAATACGTTAATATGTCCTCCGGCTCGCTTTGAGTGAGAGGACATTTATTCTTAAATGTTTCTCGTGCTTTGACGAGGTGTTCAAACATCAAGATATTACACGTGAACGGACAATTTGATTTGTTAATTTCTTTGATGATACTTGACGAGGAGCAACGCCGCCGATGCTCAAACGTAAAAACAAAAAAAAAATCAATGTAACCATTCCAAACCCACCCCTAGCCATAAAATAGATCCTGTATAAAACGTAAGCGCCCTAAAATCAATCTGGCCCCCTGTATTAAAATGTTGGCACCTCAAAATCGAAATTCCCCAATGATTTGTTCCCCAATCGAAATTCGGCGTCGCCAAATAAATATTCTGGCGCCGATGCTGCCAACGATATTTTATCGAAAAAACAAATCATTTCGGATTCAAGACCGTCTGACGAATTGATGGAATCAAATTAAAAATTATTTTTCACAATACCTTGAATTGCCATCATTCCCATTCGAATGCAAAAATAATTTTTGATTTTTGGTTTCAAAATTCAAATAATTTGAAACAACCAAATCTTTTTTGCAATCTTATAAAATATGATTCGTTTACCCGCGTGAAACCTTTTGAGAATTCGCGAGGTGCTGAAGAGGGGTCGCCGGCGCTATGGCACTCAAACCGTAATGCCTTTGATTCACGAATGAGCCTTGAAACGAAGCCGCCATCTGCTCGGAATTGTCTTCTCGTACTGCTACTACTTCTACCTGCAGAATGGGTATGTTTACACCGTGTACCCTCGCAATACTAGGAATCGAACGCTGAGCTGCCGTGGCCTGGTCACTCAACAAAACGAATTGCAACCTCGCGTGCACGGAATGTGATGTGAATGTTGCGTTGGTTGCGGACGCGTGTTTGACAAAATCATATCGCCGACGTACATCCTTCAACACGTCTTCAAAAACTCCTATGACAAACGCAATTTATGACAATGTCATTAAATTAATTATACGCGTTGATTTGAATGTTCAATCAATGTTTCCATTTTTTCCTGAAAAACATTCTGGATACCATGTTCGAAATTCGTTTTCGTTCTTTCTCATTTTTTTAGGTAAATTCACACATGGGGGAAGCCCGAATACCAAAAAAAGATTTTCAAATAATTAATTTGAAAATCTTTTTTTGGTATTCGTTTTTGCATTGACAATAAAATTTAATTTGATTGTCAATGCCAAAACGTCGTGAATAAAATTATAAATTTATATTATTTAATTAATATAAATAATTAGTGTTGTTCACTTTACCCTGTATTTCATGTAATTACCTGGATGATAGACAGATATATCACAAGAGGCTGTCAATGCCAAAACGTCGTGAATAAAATTATAAATTTATATTTAATATAAATAATTAGTGTTGTTCACTTTACCCTGTATTTCATGTAATTAATTACCTGGATGATAGACAGAGATATCACAAGAGGCCACTCCTTCGAGGACCGCCGTCGTCATCGTCGAAGACGACGTCCTCGTCTCAGAAATGGGCCTGCCAACGGAGGATGGATAATACGAAGAAGAAACCGCCACGGAAACAGAAACGCAAGCGCGTGGGAAGGGCATCACCACGGCCGCGAAAACTTTTAGACAGGAATGCATGGAGTCACACAATTCGTAAAACAAAAAACAATAATTTTGTTGGTTGTATAAAATATGGAATTTGAAATTCCAACCGAAACTACGTTGTTGCTTCAAGTTCGAGACAACGATTGTCTCATTGTGTTAACAGAAAATCACAGCCAATTTCCGATCTGTAATTTACCCTACACATTCCTCAATTCAAAAATCAAACTGTCTAAAAAGCTCAATTGTCAATTGCTCAAAAAATGAAGAAATGTCCCGACTGCTTAACTGTACAAAAAAAAAACTAATAAATACTATAATAATGACATCAGACTGGGTTGTAAATCACTGACATACAAAAACAAAACAATGAGGACATACAGGAATAGAAATGAAGAAAACAAACAGAAACATTGCAAACTATACATGTGCACACTGCAGGAAGCATAACACAAATACGTTTTTTGCGATGTATTTATTTATTGAAGAATGCAGAAAACATTTACAAACGGCCAACAACCGGGTGTCAGGACTTCAATAACTGATGACATTTAGATGACTTTTGGCGATCATACATGAAACATAAAATTTGGAAAACATTTGGGTGCAACTTCTACAATGGTTATAAATTATTTTTTAAACAAACCATAATTTTGCTTTCGATCAGATCATGTTGTTGAAATTTATAATGATTTAATATATTTACAAACAATGGTGAAACAAGAAAACCGGTGTCATCAAAATTGTACTGTTATGATCAATAAATTATTTGGTTAATATTTCAATCGTAAAATAATTAATTCATAATTATTGAATTGATTACATATTGAATTGAATTATATGTGACAAGAATTTACAAAAAAAAAAAAAATCGTTATCTGCAATCCATTCTAAAACTCGAATCCTGATTCGAATTTTGGAAACTACCCATCGATACCAAACAACCAACCAACCATCCAGGCACGTACTCACTTACCACAGAATACAATCTCAGTCAAACAACATGGGTTTACAATTTAAATGGACAAATCAAATGACTGAAAATCACTACGGGACGGCGGAAATGGTAATCAAAAGCTGGATCTTACAGAATCAACAAACTGGCATGTGCGAAGGTGTACACCTACTATGCAAAATAAATGGAAAATTAATGAATGAATAAAAAATGTATGCTATTTGCATCAATTCCAAACGCAAATTCGACGTTCATCATTTGATATCACATATGATATTTTAATAATGATTGACGGTTTCAGCAAGATGGAGATACTGAAAAGAATATGGAATAAACACCACAAATAGTAACAAGAACTTAAACATTCAATAATATTGAAACCGTAATGGTAGAACTTGAACATTCAATAATACCACCGAAAATGTACATCGGTGCGGGCGCTGAAAGCCATGGATGGACCCACACAAACCGAACTTACGTACTGTGAACGTATGACGATGTGGCATTGGTAAAAGATTAATTTACGTCTAACGCGACATAACAATACCACCCTAAATGATGATGCGGCGCGTTAAATTGATTGATCAATTTAATGATTCTGGAAAAAATTAAGTTGATTAATTAATTAATTCATTATTATCTGAAGATCAATAATTTAATTACGTCTAACGCGACATATACCGTAGACAAAACCCGACGTGAAAAATTATAAAAATGTCGATCATTGGTGAAATGCAAATACAAACGCAAAATTATTAAAATCGCATTATCCTTGTGAAAGAAAACGATCAATCAATTAATAATAAAATGGCACCCTGATGGTGAATTATTATTTTACATAATTAATTTATTAATTCAAATTTGTGAAACATCATTACTGAATAATATAATTAAACAAAACTGTGACAAATGTAGATATTTTGTTTACCAACACAAAATTTGGGCACTACTATCGACCATGCTAAGAAGATTACAACTCGGGGTTGGCATACTGTTCTTTGGCGTATTGTCGATACTCTGGCCATGTGATCGTACCTGAGCTGTCTGTGTCGACCTCATACCTACATTTTGTTTTACAATAATTAATATGAACCAGATATGGGTGTATGTTCTCAAATCAATCAATGAATATTGGAAAAAAGATGTTGTTCTACTATCCGTAAATGTGTACTGAATTTCAGCACATCCGTATATTTCAGCACAAATTTACGGATAGTAGAACAACTTTTTTTCAATCATACCAATTACTTTGTGCAAAAAAATGTTCGAAACCATTTTCAATAATCAATGAATATGCTTGAAAATATGTAACTATTGGACAATGGCAAAACAAGATAATGACAAATTCTCGCGCGACCAAAATGTGTTTTTGTATGAACCTGATAGCATCAAACCCAAAATACACAAAAGCACACACATAATATGAAAAAACATTTTGCTGTGAAAAAATGTTTAAAATGTTTTTGGGGGGTCGATGTAAATAATTAAACCTTATGGAATCATTTATGAAAAATATCATCATATTAAAAATACATTTAGACAATGATTAACAAAATAATTACCAGAATTCAGATAGCTCTTCCTCACTAACCTCGTTTTGAAAATGGGAGCGAACCTCAAGAGCATCGATTAAGTTGTCCTTGTTGAGATCAAAATCGATAAAATCCTGCTTGAAATCTGCCTCGGCCTGACCAAAACAAATACAAATCATTGATCAAAACCATTCAAAAAAATCGACGTGAAAAAAAACGACTTGACGAACACCAAACCAAACATGAAACAATTGTCAAAAGAATCGGAATGCTCAAATCCTACACATGTCAATCAAACTCACTGTAGGATTGGTAGAAAAAAACAAACATTCTTGCGCACAAACGACTTCTTGTTTACATTGTGTCAATTAAATGTGATTAATTAATTAATTAAAATTATTTCATTAAGATTGAATTGTCAATGATGGTTTTAATGAATTGAAAACGTTAATGAATGAACGACTTCTCCGACATCGTTCAGTCGTTCATTCATTAATGTTTGACCTACAATACGCGCGCACACGCTCAAAAAACGTTTTGATATTTTCAATTACTAGCAACATTTGAAATGCTACCGAATGAAATTTGTGACAAATAGTTCAATAAACTGCGGATCGTTTTGGTATTATTTTCGATCGAATTTGAAAAAAATATCCTGTCGAATGAAATAATTAATTTATAAATGACGCACTTCTTCATCGAACACAGGGTTTTGTTTGTTGTGATCTGGAACGGATTGCGCAGATGGGCCTTGCTCACGGCCGTAATAAGAAGGTTCGTAACTCTGCTCATCGTATTTGGCGCCACGAGGATCTCGCTCAACATCATGCTCGTAATCGTCGAAATCCGGATAATCTTGGATCAAAGAAAATTAACAACAAATGTGATATAAATAACTAATTAATTAATTCATTATTCTTGAAATAAATAATTGGAAAGAATTCGGAATAAATATTTTTCCAAACTGTTGTATGCTGATAATAATTAAAATAATTTTTGTCAAAATGTATGAAACCCTGAGAGAGTCTCACAACAATATTGAATAATTATGAATTAATTATATGTTTGATTCATTTAAGGTGTTGCCCAACATATTGAGTATTTGGTTCGTATGCAAACGAACGTCTTACCTTTTGTATCGGGATAACGGTAAGCATCGGTGGGGTGTTGTTGTTCTTGATTTTGATAATCAAAATAGGGGTCAACCTCGTCTCGGTTATACTTGCCGCGACTTGCGCCCAAAGGGTCCTCCGCATACGCATCTGGCATTTGACGTCCTCGTGTTGCACGCTCCTGTGTCAAAAAATATTTATAGAGAAAAAGAATGCTCGAAATCATAAAACAAATT
>JACKZZ010001872.1_pt1 | contig 10420 bp, 5 predicted proteins | sample 8027871 | NCBI WGS metagenome assembly JACKZZ01 (sample SAMN15724774, study PRJNA655200) | protist metagenome | isolation source: fluorescence activated cell sorting (FACS) single amplified genomes of... | place: USA: West Boothbay Harbor, Gulf of Maine | collected 2000-07-19
ATATACCTACAATAATTAATAAAAGATGTGCATGTAGACACGAAAAACTGTATCTGAGGATTGCTCATATACTAATGTCGCTTTTGCCCGACGTAAGTCTGCCTGTTTCAACGTCGTAGAGTTTCCAGTTGAAAATTGATGAGATCAGACAGGGGTACCGAAGTGGAAGCGATCGACCGATTACCTGTACATAGTTTTTGGCAGTTTCATCCCAAGTTAGCGACGCTTCTGACTTCTGGAAAAACGTACAGATTAGAATAAAAAACAATGAATGAAACTTGTTATTAGTCATGGATGTCAACCATCACCAATTCTGGCAAAAAACTAGTTTCTGCAATGCCTCTAATCTGAATGCAGTACTATATGGTATCATCTGGCTACCTGAGTCTCGCGCTGAAAGAATGGACTGATTCTTGTCACTTAGAAATGTTACTTCTGCCATCGCGGAGTCCAACCAGGACGCTTTCGCACACGACATGTTTTCTTTGTTTTCTCCGCAATTTTCTGCTCCCGCGTCTGCCTGCAGATATCATGAATTTTTCACACGATCTCGCAATAAAAATGAGGAGACAAGAAGACCTCGACCAAATCACCGGAGCTGTCCCTAATCTCTCTCCGACTGCTATCTCAGCAATCTATCAAATCACGAATTTCCCTTCATCAGCAAAGTTGCATACGATCATATCGTGCGCACATAAGGTATATATAAGATCGTACAGAGGACTCAACTCACAATCTACATACGAGTCGCAGAAACATACAAGCGCACCAACTTACTACTTCTATACAATCACTTTAGGTTTAGCATCAAAACTGAAGAACATTGTCGGTCGACTTTGACGGGGATGCCTCGAGATGATCCTCCACGAAGATTGCTTCTCCTTGAAAAACAGCACTGCTGGCTTCCTGAATTGCATTTCCTGCGTCATCGACAAATTGGAGCGCCGATGGCATCAGATCGTCTACTTGAAAGCTTTTCTCCTCGCCATCGGTTTTGTTGTTTCGTAGCATAACAGCCTCCTGTTCTATCATTTCCAACTGCTTTCGGAAATCCACAAGACCTTGCTCCAAAGCACGAACGCCACGTTCTGATGAATAATGATAATGATTTTCATGAAAAAAATGCTACATACGTAAATAAGAGGAGAGGACTTCTATGGAATAGCTGCGCATAAATACAATCGGAACTTCAATTATACTGAATATTATTACTATCCTCACTATTTAATGAAAACCGACTGAGAGAGAGGCCTCCACATCACGCGCAAATCGAGCTTAATCATGACAGAGCATGAGTCATCGCATAAATCTATACCATTTGGCGTTTCCTTCGTCTTTGCGGGTTTGTTCGTCTTGCCCGGGGACAGAATTGTCGATGTTGCCTCCTCTCCACCGACGCTTGTTGCCAGCGAAACTTTCGTTTTCATCATCGTTGTTTCTTGAGTACTATCTTCTTTCGGTTTCTGACGCGTACTAGAAGATTCTCTCATATCCTGCGGCGTCGACACAACCTTTGTGCTGCTGTTCCATCCGCTTGATGTGGAGGACATCGCTGCGCCTCCGCGCGATCGTGGTCGAGGATTAAAGGCGCTTGGGTCGCACCGCGTCGCCCGGATAACTGGGGTATTGTCCGAGAGTTTGGGGGCTTGTTTTCCTTTGGGATTTTGGTGCGGCGTGCGCGGGACCGACCTCACATCCACTATTTTTATACTTGTTGGTGCAAGAATGTAATTGTCTGCGGACTTGTTGCTGCAGCCAGCACCAGTCGGCATTGAGGCACTGACAGCGAGCCGGTCTTTCCACCCCGGTCTCGCGGCATGATGGACTGCGCTAGAAGTGGATGGTGAGGGACTCGCTCGCTGTGTAGTGGATATTGACGTTTTATTTTCTTTGGCCGAACCCACCAACATGTCCTCACTGTGCTTCTTTTTAGCGTGATGTCGGGTGCTTGCAGATTCGCTTCGAAGACTTTTCTCAGCTTTTTTATTTCGATTTTTTGACGACTTCGTCTTCGCCCTTCGTCCTTCGCTTTTACTCGTGCGTTTCTTTTTGCAATGATGTCCATCTGCCTCTTTGCCAGAGCTCGGCATTCCCGCTTTTGGTTTTGCTTTCTTTACAATTCCCTCAGATCTTGCTCCACCTGAGGAACAATCAGAGAGATCCTCATCTGTCGCTGTCACGTCTCCGGGAAAACGTGCAAAAGGGTCCGTGATCTCATCGAAAAGAGAGGTGTACAATTGGCCCCCTTTTTGGTCTTCTTTTTCACAAAGGGCCGCTCTACTAGTTTTCCCGCTGCTCTTGATGTTGCCTATTGCGACGGAAAAATCCTTGTTCGCGCCGCATCGCTTATTGATCATCGACGAACTCTTGTTTTCGGGCATTCTTCCTGTGTCCACTTTGGAAGAGAATGCTGGAGACGGACGATGACCATTAACCAAAATCTTTTCTGTCGACCCTGCTGCGTAGTACTTGTTTTTTCCGAAGGTTGAAAACGCAGGGATCTCTTCCAATAGCAATGACGCAGCCGAATGCAGAATGGAATTTGTGGTGCCGTAGTTATTAATATTAGCTGATGACGGATCGGCCGAATTGCATGTGGACAGCGATGATATGACCGAGTATTGCTGGTGCTGCAGGGGACCACCACCTGGAAGATGACGACGAGGCAAGAAAGGCCGAATATCATGTTCCATTTGCGAGATCTTCTCATGCACTTCGTGTGCCGCTTGCTCATGATTCTTGGAAACCCGACAATCTTGACGCCGACGAAGCGTTTTTTCATCAAGTCGGTAACGAGACATATCCGAAAAGGTGTCGTTCCACTCTGGTTTAATAGCTTTCGCCTTTCTTGTCGACCTCGTTTCCGAGAAGGACAACGAATGCCTGCTTGATGATGCGTGAACCATCGACGTGCCGCTCTTGCCCTTGTTTTTCCCTTTATTTTTTGAAGACGACCTCGCAGTCGACGCAGTACGTTGGCAGGCTCCTGCATTCTTTTTTCCGATTTGGAACGAAACTGGCTCAGCGGATTGGCGGGGTCTGGCTGTCACAGACTTTGCGCGAGAATTAAGAGCACCTATCCTACCTGAACTTTGCCGTCCTGGAGTCACCCCCTTTCCCGCTGCACTGGTCACGCCAACAGCCACTCGTGAGCGCGGACGAAACGGAGCAGACGAGCTGTGAAGGCTGGCTGTCGAGACATTACAAGAGGAATTCTGCGTTGATATCAGTGCAGCGTCTGGTCGCAAAGAGCCAACGTGTTGCAGGCTTTTAGCACGTTTCTTATGCGAATGCTTCCGCGAATCGATGTCGTCATCCAACCTGCCCTCGTTCGTACAAGCAAGCGGATCAAATTCAGCGGAGTTGTTATGGGAGTCTTCTTCCCGGTGGGGTGATGTGCTCATATAGAAAATTTCGTTCTCTGCACCTGCGAAATTGTCGTGACGGAAACCGGGGGTTTGTTTCTCTTGGTTCTTAAAATTCAAATTGCGAGAGCCGATCCCTTCACGTCTTGATCCGTTATTTCTAAAATTTGTAGGCTTCTGGTTGGATTTGTGCGGCACACTCACAATGACTCGTGGTGCCGTAATGCAAATCTTAGCGGGCGCTGTGTCCTTTTGAGAGATGCTGCTGCTCGCAGTCGCTGGGTTGTGATGGGGGTAGTTGATACCCAGAGAGGAAGACGATGAGCTCGCGGCCAAAGAAGAGCCTGAATTTCGTCGAACATGATGATCACCAGCATCGGATATCGTCGCACTCGTAGAACAGCATGTGGTTCTCCTTATGGCAGTTGTCTTTGTGGACGTAAAGGATTTCATATGTGCACCTGCAATGTTCCGATGATTCCCATCCAATGGAGGCTTGCTTGCTTTGGAAGATGCTTGATTTCCCTGTTTCCCTCCGCTGTTGCCAAGTTGCGGCGGCCTCATGTTTACATTCTGCTGCACAGAATGATACGCCAAGGGGGAGTTACCTCCTCCAGCTGTCGTGCCACCTCCTCGGCCTCCAGCTCTGCTTTCGGAAATGTCATCCTGCTCACAGGCCAAATTCGGATATACCAAATGATCGCCGCCCAGCATCTGATTGACTCCAGTGGCAGAATTCCTACGCGCTGCGTGTGCAGAAACGAAGGTAGAGGTACTCCGTGTGGAAGAGGGTGCTTCAGAAGCAGTCGCAGTCGTGGAAAATTGAGTCTTGGTCTGTCTTGAAGCAGCGTTGTTCTCGACACGTGTGGCTTTCGCGCGGCGTAAGTTCTTCGTGTTCATACTGTTGCCCGAAGATTGCGTCTTGTTCGAGACGAACTGCTGCTGGCGCTCACAGGCTGCTGCACCTGTAGTACCACAATGTGCAGTGGGTGTCACAACGGTTGACGTAGTCGCAGTAGTAGTCGTTCGAGTTGTGGCGGCACACGAGTTGCTGTTTGTGGTTCTCCCCATAATGCTATCGACTTCCACGCCACTTGTTTTGTTCATATTCATGTCTTTGGCGCTCGCGACAAGCAAATATTCTTGCTTTCCATTCGATATGTCTCGAGTAGAAGCGTTGCTCTCCACAGTGCTGTTTTGATGCCGCTCATGATGGTCTAAGGAGAACGTGCCTTTGCCTGCCGAATGAACATTGGTGCTCCTTGCTTCCTCTTCCTTGGAATCCAAATCTAAGTGATAAGATTTCATTTCGTCTTCGAACGTGGTGAAATCGTCTCCGAAGAGATCCGCAGCTGCGGTCCTCAGAACTTCTGCCTCCAACAAGACACTATCGTCCCCTGTACTCTCTTTCGCAAGTTCCTTCCCGCCTTCTACATAATCTGTCGTCTCTCCTTCATGCGGCGGCTCAACGATGGTGAGCTTGGAAAAACCCTTTAGGATGTAGTCTTTCGCAGACAACACATCAATATTAGTGTCGTCCCGGATCGAGGTCGAAGTTTTCGTTGATGCCACTGCTTTGTTTGCACTGAACAGAGAAGATGAACAACCCTCCTCAAGCAACTTCTTGTTTTTGCTGTAGAGAAATCTCAAGTCTTTTTGGAGACGCTGAACCGGACCATCTTTCGGAGGAGGTTTTTTCGACTTGTTGCCCAGGACGTTTTGAAACGGCGGTGTAGCGGCTACACTCGCTGAAAACGCGGTGTGCGCAATCTGAGAAGTACTGAGTTCTCTCTTCTCTTCTGTATCTTCCTCTCTCGAAAACAGTTGCTGGATTGTGTTCGCCAGGATTCGGCTGTTCTCGGCTCGTCGAGCGGAATGACTCTTGCAGGTTTTTGCTCCTGTCGTCTCTGTGCTCCGCTCCCCATCATTTCTATTCAGTTTTTTTGACACGACACCAGCATTTTGTGGAGACTTCACAACAATGCTGTTTTTGGAGAACTGCGTGTTCGTGCTGTTATTGCGTTTTTTAGAATTGTAACTGACCGTACAACTCGGTGAGGTTCCGCCTCGAGTCATTCTGTTTCCTCTATTTTGGTGAACAGCAGCTCCGGCACGTACGCCGGCTTGAGCCGCGCCATGACTGCCGCTTTTGGAAATTGAAGGCTGTATTTCTTCCTGGTCAATCTCGGAGGCGTCAGAGCAAGAGTCTTCGTGTGGACTACCGAGCATCGGGACTGGATTGGACCGAGAACGATTTGCAATCTTTTTGCTATTCCTGATCTTGCTCAACAAAGCAGTTGCGTCGAGATGCTTCTCCTTTTCATGCTCTGTTTGGCGCGGTAATTTCTCTGCAGAAGGTGTCCTCATACTAGGTTTCGTGCAAGGGGTGCTCCCGTGATGAAATCCTACATACATATTCAAAGAATCAACGGACTCGGCCTTCTGCATAGACTTGGCAGATTTGCTAGTGACATTAGTATCACAGGTTGGTACCTTCACCACTTTCTCCTGTAATAACTGCGTTTTCTTGCAGTAGGTGTGCAAGTCTTCCTCTACTGAATTCAAGATTTCGGCATTCTTCCGTAAAGATCGGTCCACTTCTTCGATTAACGACGATGCTTGGGCACGTTGCTGAGTAATTTTCAACGAGCGCAGACGATCTCGCTCTGCCAGGATCTCAGGGGGAATTAAAGAAGATGCCTTATCACTAATTGGTCCATGTTGAGTAGAGCTGCTTTCGTCGACGTCCTCGTCGCTATCGCTGCAGATTGTCAGACGCTGTGATTTCAACATGCTTGTTTGATGCTGTCTGCTGCCCGAGTTGTTCGTCGAGGAGGATGCTGTTTTAATAGTATTCGTAGGGATTTTCATTTTGGACATGATAGTCGGGCTCTCATCATCTGAAAAGCTCAACGAACTCAACAGCGAAATTTCGGGTTGTTTTCCGTTCGAGAGAAACTTCTTCGACTGCTTGCTGTACGCTGTAATTTCCGGTTCGTTGATGTCACGCTCCATAGTCACGTCATGGTCTTCAAGACTGTGGCATTTAGATGAGTTGTCCTTGTTGATCTGATCAGTGTCATGAGACGCGGCTTCTTTTACATCTCGTCGCAAGCTCTTCGCGTACGAACAATCATGAGTGGCTTGGTGGGCACTCTGACTCCTCACTGCTGGCTCGTCATCATCATCTGAGCTTGTTGAAGAATGGCTCGTAGCTGCGAACAGCTTATCAGAAATATCTTTCAGTTTCCTTGCATTCATCGCTTCATCGTCATCGGGCAGAAGCGGTTCTACTATCGGCGAGGAGCTACACGCGTCTGAGTTTTGAACTGCTGACTTTGCGAATTTTTCATGATTATTCAGCAGCTCAGTCTCCATCTGCATGATGAAATCCTCGCCAGAAGTACTGGTCGTTAGTAGACTGCCATCGACGGCCGCCGGAGGGGCGCTCTGCTTGTCCACGCTTGCGGTCTTCATATTCACGCTGACGGACGGGATCATCTCGTCCGACATCTCTACCTGCGAGAAAAAAATGATTTCTACAAAAATGCGTACTTACTAGACCGATGCAACGTATTAAGAACGGAAAAAAATGGGCATACAGGTAAAATCCAATCAATTCGTGTCTACATTAACAGTACAGATAGTTAGACTCACTGACAGAAGCAAGTGAGACAGCAACCACACAAAGAAATCCATGTGCAACATTACATCATCTTTATGCGCCTCAAGAAGCATTTGTCGTATTTCTTTATCCATTGCTGAGAGATCCAATAAATCCTCGTCGTCTCCGTCCGACGCCGGTGGTTTTCGAGAGCGTGGAAACGACCGCATCTTTCGTATTTTTAGACACCGTGTTATGCAGCAAGGTGGTGTAATTATTTGTGTGAAGATTTTTACATACCGAAAGCGAATCTAGGCTATGGCATAACGCTCAATACCGAACAATAAATACGACTTCAATCGATATTTTCCTAGCCTAACAGCTGCACACGACATCCAACAGCTGATCAGATTCAAAGAATTGGACTGCAAATTAGAGATGATAATGTAGCGTTTCGTGCGGTAAAGCAACTCATGCAAATCTTAACTAGTGTATAAACTTGTGAAGAACAACAAGGAACGTAGTGATGCATCTTTCTGAATATACAAACAGGTTCGGAACTAGCGACTGATCGGAACAGTTTTAAAGGGATATCGAACTTCAAAAAGAAAATGCTCAATCCGAGATATCGCGTATATTCTGAAACGCGAATGGACATATGAAACAAAAGAATGCTCACATCAATGCTTGCGTTGTCACCGACAGGCTACACTCTACTATGTTTCTGTGTGTTTAATAAGACCTGTAAAGCCAGACAAAGATGCCCATCAAAAAAATTCATGTGGAATGCGGACATCCTCAACATGATGAACCGCTGCTTCTGTCGTATCTTATGCTGGAGGATTCGTACTTCATGTCACGCAGTGTGCCTTACTAAAACCCTCGACAAAATTCAATCACGCTAAAGACATACTGATGTTTCACCAGCAAGAATCATCTGATACATGATGATTGTGATAGATATCCTAAACAGATACCGAAAGATAGACTGCTCGTCATCTCGAAACTCTTTCGATACGACGATACGTTTGCGATTCTCTCAAAACCCAACGATCGGTCCTCGGCTCCGCACGTCTCCTCTGCTCTCGTCCATGACCAGAAAATGCCAATGATGAATTTCTGTGTGGGCGTCGGCAAATCGAACCCAACCGTCGCAACCGGAACCCTGCAGTCGCCAATTCAGGCTCAGATCGTTTAATCGATATAAAACAAATAGAACATCATCCACCATCCAGATGTCTCGTTACTAAAGATAGATTTGGCAGCTGGACGAGGCGGAAAGGACAGATTGTCAGACACACAAAGAAACACAATTAATACCGCGCATCCAAACCAAAAATCTGCACAGAGACAAAGCCGCAAAACAAAATTACGTAAATCAGATTCCTCGACTCATACTACCAACTTAGGCTAATTTCTCCGTCTCTCTTCACTGCAGACACATGTTCAAGGCTGAGTTTTTATTCACACGAACCTCTGGTGAGCCGAATCAAAACGCAGATCGTATCGTTTCTTCCTCCGGAAGACAGAATCGCGTCGCTATTTGGTAATGAAAAGGTAAAACTGGATACGTTGATAAGCTGAAGCTCACTGACAGAAAACACAGACAATCTTCTCGGATTAATTCGGATCTTCGTAGCTTGAGATTTTCTTGGAAATGTAATGAATCAATTTGCTCTGCTCTATGGAACCAATCAAGAGACGATTTCATCCTGATTGATTCCTGATTATCTGAAAATCTTGTTGTACTTACTTTGTTCACTTCTTGTTTTCAAACTGCGTAAATTCTGTACCAAACACGCTTGAATCTTACCATGATTCTCTCCACTCAGCGCCGAAATCTTCGCTTGCAGGAAAAATCGTCCCTTTCTGGCTTATCGTGTGTGCCCGCCCTTGCAAAAACCGATAAAGCTGCTGATTCTCCGCATTCGCCTGCTCAGCCTTGACGGCTTCGTTGCTATTCGTTTTTCGGGTTTGTCGAATATATTCTTCAGCTTCCGGTGAATACTTGTATGTGTGATCCTTTCGTTTGTGCGGTGGGCCACCAGTGTGCTCTGCTGCGTTGTTGTCAAAATCATCTGGATACATGGATTTTACGAAACCTGCAGAACTGGCCAGCTGCTCTGCGCGCCTCTGATTTGAATCCCTCTGGCGAGCAGCATCTGCTTGCGTTCGACGTCTTGCAACTCCTTGTGCTGGGACGTTGAAGACCGAATCTTCATCGCCGTATCTGATCTCGTCATTTCGAACCATTGCCGAATCTAATTGCCGATCGATTTCGGAACGTTTGTTCTGCGCGACACTCGTTTTCGCAGGCGGTACCATCTGAAACGTGTTCCTGTCATTGTCGCCATCTCTTGCTCGAATATCATCACTACCGTTATCACCAGCAGAGGCAGCATTATGCCCTCCGCGATAATTGGTGGAAGAACGGTGGACATTTTGCTGTTGCCGAGAATTTCTCATCTTTGCTCCATTTCCAAACGAGCCATGGGAACTCTTACTCCTTACAGAAGATCGAGTGGATCTGGACGAAGCCGAATACCCACCCCGACTGCTGTTGGATGGAGGTCCCCATCCGCGGGTGAAGCCATGGTCCCGGTTATACGCGGAACTTCCACGAGACGAAACACTCGCAGGACCTCCACCACCTCGGCTGTAGGACGAATGGGTTCTGCTGCTAGAAGGGTTAGACAGATCATTCATATAATTCTCCGCACGAGCGTGATTCGCGGCTCTTCGTCTTGCCGCTGCCGGAGCCTCCCGCTCTGGCACGATGTCCCTCACCTGATCTGGACCACTAGCATAATAGGCGCCATTTTGTGGGCGTCCATAATTGTTATCTGAACTCGTCGCGGACTCGATGCCATCGTCATGGTATCCGTTATTAGCACCACTTCTTCTGCTCTTGAGCGGCAACCTCAACTCCTCGTCTGTAGCGTGGCTACGAGTATCACTGTAACTACCTTGCGGGATATCTCCACTGGCTAATACATGTTGTTCTCGGCCTCTACTTTGCTGCACAACACGCTGCTCCGCATTACGAAAAAAGTTAGTGCTAGCATCGCTCATATCATCCCTGGACATAGGTTGGCTGGAGGCGGACTCGACATCAAGCCTCTGCACGGGATCAGATCCGAGGGTGACTCCTGTGGGAATTCGCGCTTCTTGCTGCTGAGTCTTGGTGCGATGATGCACATGAAGATATGGAGACGCTTCATGCAGTGCAGCTACACCCCCACCATACAACTGAGAATTAGTTCCTCCTCGAGTATCCGCATACCTATTCATGACCATTTTTGACATCACGAGAATCAATTGCACGAGTAAATATTACAGATCAACACCAGAAATTACAAATTCGAATCATTCCCAGTTCTAATATACCCGCCGTCCAGCCAGGTTTTGCCTGGGGATCGCACGTTTTCCCGCATGCGAACTAAATGGGTCT
>JACKZZ010011354.1_pt1 | contig 10416 bp, 12 predicted proteins | sample 8027871 | NCBI WGS metagenome assembly JACKZZ01 (sample SAMN15724774, study PRJNA655200) | protist metagenome | isolation source: fluorescence activated cell sorting (FACS) single amplified genomes of... | place: USA: West Boothbay Harbor, Gulf of Maine | collected 2000-07-19
CTACTCCAGCAAGGAATGGATAATGCCCAAGAAGGTATAGTCTACAATCTCAACAAGATTGACCGGAAGTATGCCCATAACTTGATGAGAGACAATCCAGACAAAGGCGATATGAACGAAGAGGATGTCGTAGAGTATTTTAGACAGCAATCCAAACAATTCACCCACAAAACGGGACAACCCAAATCGCTCGTTCTCGCACAAAAAAAAGGTAAAGGTCTTTTTCGGTTGTTGCGGAGCCAATCAGTCGCCAAGGGAAAGAATTTGGAGGGATACACACAACTTTTGATTCCTTTCGATATGTTTAAATCACTCACTAAAAACAAGTAAATAAAATGGAAAAGAAAAAAAAATAATAATCTCTTCCGTTAGATAAAATGGAAGGATTTATGAACAATCACAAACTACACGCCCCTCTAATTGGTGGTGTGTCTTACTTACTGATGAAGGACAAGACAGAGAATGCGATGGTATACTCGTTGGGAATAACGGCGGTGAGTTATTGGTATATGTCGCATTTCGGTCACAATATGGCTACTATGGAGGAATTGGAAAAAGCGGTTGGAATGAAATGATCAAGAGAGAAAAAAAAAAAAAGAAATAATTATTCTCTTTTAAGTAAATAAAAAACGAGATATGACACATACGACGAAAGAAAGCAAATCCAACAAAAAGACTGAAAAGACTTGCTGTGCCTGTGGATGTAAGATTCACAACAAACGGAAACCGAGAGATCCCAACAAACCCAAGAGACCCCTGTCCGAATACAACAAGTTCGTTAAAGAACACTACCCCAAAGTTAGAGATAAGCCCATCAAGGAGCGACTGAAACTCTTATCTGTGATGTGGAGAAAACAAAAGAAGAAATAATAAGTAAAAAAAAAAAAGTATCGCTTGAATAAAAGATGACGAGCAACGACCATCATAGATATATTCCTCCATTATTGTATCCAAACACATTCATCTCTATTCCTCAACCTACTCTTGAAATATACAAGTATCTCAAACCAATTCCATCTCTTCTACCAGCGACCTACACAGAAATAGAAATGGATGATGCTATGCGATACACAAAACAAAAACAACCCAAAACCCTCTTCTTGTTCGCAATGAACGGATACAGCGACAACGATAAGCCGAGAGTGGAACTGCTCCGAAAAACCCACCAAAAAGTATTCACGATATCCGACAGCACAGAAACCAAAAATGTCTCTAACCACATCAGCGGAAACTTTGATTCACCTCGTTTTTGGAGGAAGTTCGTGAAGCACCCATCTATTGCCCGTTCCACCATCATTCTGGATTACTTTTGGTTACAATCGGGGGAACGAGAAAAGTATTTCAACACGAGATACGGAGGAGAGAATTGGATGAAAGCGGGTGGTTTCGTCCAATCCTTCTTACAAGCAGGAGGAGGGAGGGTTCTGTTACCTCACGATTCGGATAATGTAGTGAAAGATATGATAGAAAAGCACAAGGATAGTTGGGACTTTAATGTATCCATAGTAGAACCGATAAACAATCCGCTCGTCGTGGTAAGCAAAACCCTTCCCAACTACCAGTCCCAAAACAAATACACTCGCAATGGAGAACTAAACTACTATTCCATAACGGCGAACGCAAAACAAACAGGAAAAAAGACAAGAACCCCAATCCATAATTATGCTGAAGAACCCAATGACAAACCGAAACCGAGAATCATTCAACCACACAAAGTAGGAGAGTGTAGATACGAGTGGAAAGAGGTTGAAGTGAGACAATCCAAAGAGAAGGGGGGAGGACAAGGGGTCTTCGCCAAAATGGACTTACCAATTGGGACTATGATACCCCTTATTGGAAACCTTCACTCAGGCTCAGTCCCGACTGAACTGACTCATGCGTGGCAATACCATTCCTCGTCTGGAAACAGCCCATCGTATGTTGATGGTTCAGGGGGGAACTTTGGGTTGAGTATTGCTATGATGTGTAATGAGAGTGCTACGGAAATCCACAATTGTGTTTTCAAGATGGACTGCCTCATAACTGCTCTCCCAATACAGAAGGGAGAGGAACTCAAGGTGTATTATGGAGATTGGTACGAACGACACAGAGTAGCATCAGGATACTCCCTCAAAGGGAACAAGCACCTTCAATATGTCTATGAAGAACTATCAAGATTAGAGCCGAAGGATTATCCGTCCGCTACCAAAAGAAGGAAGATATACACAAAGTGGAACAAAGTTGTAAAGGAGTGTAAAGGAGTGTAAAGGAGTGTTTGAGGAAAAAGAAATAAGAAATAAGAAAATCTTGGCTGTAAAGTAAAAAGTAAGAAAGTATGAACACCCTATTAGGACTGGCATTCATAGTGGGTGTTGGGATTGCTGGAACACAGGACAAGAAAGATGTCAAGAACTACAAAGATGAGATACTGGAGATGCGACAAAAGAGAAGAGTTGAGAAAGAGGATGTGAGTAGGAGATTAAAGAATAAAGGGAAGGATTTACGAGGAGGTAATTACTATCTCCATCTCAAAAAGGGAACGAGGGAACAGAGGGTGAGAAACATTTTAGAACAGATATTCCGTTCGTCTTTCCCAAGTATCAAGCCCTCTTGGTTGATTAACCCAAAGACGAACCGAAGGTTGGAGTTAGATTGCTACAATGCTGGATTGAAAATGGCTTTCGAAGTGGATGGAGAACAACACCACAAGTATCTTCCATTCTACCACAGAACACACCAGAACTATTTGGATATGAAGGAGAGAGATATGATGAAAGGAATGATGTGTGAGAAGATGGAAGTGAAGTTGATTAGGATACCCTACACGATAGACGAGAACGATTTGGAGGAATACATCTTGAGTAGAGTGGGTAGGAGTTTGTAAAACAAACAAAAGGAGGTATTGTGTAATTTGTTTTTTGAAAATTACATAATACAATATAAGATAAGTTTAGTTAGTTACATTTGGTTATTCTTTCAAAACAAAACCTTTTCCTCTCTTTTGGAAAACAAGTCCTTTGTTTTGAAAAAGCCAAACACCTCCTTCCTTAATCATAGAATGTGTTTGCCTCAACCAAACCTTATTCGCTAGAAATTGTTTACGAGGTAAACCTGACCAAAAATAATCACACAACTCATCAGTACTCTCAAAAACTTTCTTCATATCCTTCTTGTTATCATTGTTAGACATATCTGTTAATATTATATATAGTTAAAATTATATTTCAATTTTTTTATTTCTGAATAAAGATATATCAAAGATAATATAATAGATTTCTTCAAAATAGTTACCATGTTACCAGTTACACCACTTTTTCGTTTAGTTTTGAAAAAGCAAAATCTTTTTCCGTCGACGGAAAAAGTTTCTTAAAAACTCAACTTAAGCAAAAATGGTGTGTAACTGGTAACTTGGTAACTATTTCATTTCTTACCCACAAGACAATCTCCAAAATATTTATCATACTGAAATCATACTGAACTCGCCTTGATTTACGGAAATGAGCCTGTTCTCAACCTTGTCTTGAATTACTTTTCTTCTATGAATATTTTGTAATAATAAGATCTTATTGGTTTATTACAAAATAAAAAAAATATCTCTGTATATAAATAAATACAAAATCATCATCATTCAGAATGTCAAGAAATACAGATAATACTGATGGAATGGATACTTCGCTGACCAAGACTATTATAACAATATCTCCCAGCGGAAGTGCTTCAATTCCTTTTACTCACGAAGGGGTCTATCACCTCCTATTAAAGTCCGATACATCGGCGTATGCCTTTCTGATTGCCAAAGTCAATATAAATAGTCCTCCATTAGTCAATCGCAGTCTTCAGATATGTCCTCCAAATTGCGACCCCTGTTTGGAAGTAAAGTGGGTGGGAAATTTATTAATCGTCAAGCATAATGCGTTCGTACAAGATACTTACAAGGTCAGTTGGTGGGGATTGAATTAATTTAGTTAAGAAGAAATGAGGGTGATGTAATAGTTCTGATCAGTTTCCCCCGTCGTCCATTCGGAAGACCGAGTGAATGTCAAAGTGTTACTTTCACCCCATTCTATTGTTGCTATGCCTTCGTTGGTTGCCGAAATGCCGTGGGATAGTCGAGTAACCACCCCTGTAGAACCAACGAGTTTGCTCATTACATAACTAGCCGTATACCCTTGGTCTCCCCTTACTAAAACCATACAAGACCCATCGAGAGGAGCGTTTGGCATCAATACAGAGGTAGTAGAACTGTTGTACGAAATCTCTTCGGTCTTGAAGGTGGGTGCTGAAAACTTGCCGTCAACTTGTAAATCCCCTCCAACATTGAGGTTCTTCACTACACCAACACCACCATACACTACTAGAGAACCATCCTCGTAGGTGGACGAATCGGTGTCGTTCTTCATCTGGACAAGTCCATTCGCATCGATTTCCACTTTGTAAAAATCAGTTCCAACATCGTATCCCGCCTTGAAATCCGCTTTCGCTTTTACATTTCCGTATGCTGTAAGTTCTCCTTGCGATTCCACATTGACACCATTTACTTCGCCGACAGCGTTGATGACTGGGTTCGCCTGTCCGTCTACAGTCAAACTTCCACTCAAAGTAGTATCCGCTCCAAGACTGATGCTCAATCCGTTCAAAGAGACTGCTGTGTCGTCTATGGAAAGAGAACCACTATCTGATGAGGTTTGAGAACTCAAAAACACTCCGCCCAACCCAACTCTGAAAAAGGGGTCGTATATTTCGTCTCCGTTGTGGTCTACTTTGGATACGATGGAGAAATTGCTGTCGTCGAGACTTAAAGTAGGAGCGCTCAAACTTCCAGATTCTGCCGTTAATGTTCCTGTTGAAGATAAAGAGAAACACGCTTTCTCCGCAATATTGTAGAGTTGTAAGGTCTCTGTGTTGTCCGCCGAGGGGGCTACTTCGATTCCTTGTTTAAAATATGCTGTTCCGTATGTCATATTGTTCGTTTTTTATTTCAACCAAGAAATAAAAAAAAAAAAAAAAGAATTTTCATTCCTTCTACATGTATTCCTTCTATTCCTCCATTTCCCCATCCGCTTCCCTTTGCCTCCTAGATTTCCTCCTGTTTCTCCTTGTACGACCTTGTGTTAAGGTCACCCCTTCCTCCATCTCCACCTCGTTTCTCGCATTCTCGCTCCTGCTTACATCGGCATCCAACCTCGCCATTTCTCTCCTCTGGTCTCTGCTCAACGCACCCCTTAGTCTTCCTCCAACTTTTATCCCGAAGTTCAAGTTCTCCTTGGGACGACCTATCCTGACCAAAGTATCGCTATCACTAATCTTGACTATTTGGTTTCTGTAATAACTCACATTCCCTCCGCCGTTCACTTCTTCTGCTGGTATGTTCGTTCCCTCTTGGACGACCTTGTATTTGGTCATTTCATTTCCGTTCCCGTCAGTGGTGGTCACTAACTGACTGACAGAGTAGATTTGCGCAGTCCAACCAGTCATCTTTTGTGACCTTCTCTGGATGTTGCCCATCTTCCTGTTCTTCTTTAAAGCGAGACTATCTAACCTTACTCTGTCACCTACCTCCAAGGGTTGTAATCGATTTCCCGCTTGGGCATTCTTGGTTCTCGATATAAGCATTTTCAGTCCCTTCTGCTTGATGTTTTCCGACACGCTCTTTCTCAAAGCATTCTCTTCATCTTCTTCTACTTCTTCAGCCTTTCTGTCTTCTATGTAAGCACTCCGAAACTTCTCAAAGCATTCTTGAGTAATGTTCTGTCTGTATATCGCATCTTGTAAATCATCGGGGATTTCTCCCAGTTCTTCACTATCCATTACAACATCATCGGTATTGTGTAAGAGGATGTTGTGTTCTGTGAAAAGCCTTTTGAGCGGTTTCGGTAAATCGTCGTCGTAAGGTGGATTGAAGTGGATGCTGACAGGACTGCTCTCTCGATAGATTATCCTCTGTAAGACCATCGCAACGAACTTGGGTTCGTTTGTTGGAATAATCCGTGTGATGATAAAGTCGCTGAAGACATCCTTAACCGACAGGAGATACTTGCTCCCTCTCTTCCTCATAATCCTCACGTCCCAGTGCTTGTTTGGATAAATCGCCTCTCTGTCTATCTCTATCACTTCCACAGGGTCACCATTCGAACTTTCCTCTTTCACTCTTTTCCTTATCAATATGCCCATCAAGTCGTCCTTGGTTCTTCTCCTGTATGCTATCATCGGGGTTTGCTTTGTAGTGGAGTGGATAGTGGTGTTATAACAGAAAAGGAGAGAGGGCAAGGCATCGATGTAGATTTTGGTTTCGTGGTCTTTCATATACTTGTACACGGCATTCTTGATGATTTTGTTGAACCTTTCTATACACCCGTTACTCTGTGGTCGGTATGCTAAACTCAACCTTTGGTTAATGCCGTACTTTTTCAAGACGCTCTGTGTTTCTCTTGCTAAGAACTCGCTTCCGTTGTCGGATTGAATGACGAGCGGGGGACTTTCGTTACGCACGATGTTCTCCAGTGCTTTGCTCACGGATATTCCTCGCTTGTCTTTTAGAGTGGCGACCCAAGCAAACTTGGAGAAGTGGTCGATTATCGTCAAGATGAAGGTTGTGTCGGAGTTGAACTCCAAATGTTTCGACATATCTATCAAGTCCATTTGCCATATCTCGTTGGCGTGTTTGCTGAAGATGGGTTTGACTAAGTCCTTGTTCTTCGCCATATCTATCTGGGTCATCTCGTAGTCTTTCATCTGTCTTTTCACAAAGGAACGAGTTATCCCAATCGTCTTGGTCTGTAACCTCTTGAAGATGCTATCTGCTCCTCGATACGAACCGACTTGTGCCGAACTCCATGTCATCTCCACCCATTTTTTCCTGTCTTTCGGATTGACCACGATGTATTTCATAGGCAACTCTATATCGTCGACCATCGGTTCACCCCTGTTGTTCACTAGGTGCGGTGGAAATATCTCGGTTCTCAGTTCCACTTCGTCCGTTTCTGCGTTGTAGTCGAACAATCTAACCCACTTCCTGAACCTGACTTTCGCACTTTCCGAAGAGTTTACAGAGGGTAAGGTGTCTGTTTTGAGGGATTGTTTGAGTCGGTTATAGAAATTTTGGTCAATCTTGAGTTGTCGTATTCTTCTCCAGAATTTTAATGTGGGGTTATTGTTGTTGTTGTTGTTGTTCATTATTTTTATTTATTTTATTTAATGTTGAGATTAAATAAAAATTACACAAAAATTAATTATGATAACTCCATCCGTAAGCATAGACGAAATAAAGACCGAAGAAAGCATTTCCTCAAACACTCCAAGCAAATACCTCTACAAGTCGTGTTGTCTGTTGATAGACAAGCGGTTCGCCGAGTTTATGGTGAAACTATTAGTGGTGATGTCCGTGATAGGGTTCAGTCTCTACAAACTGAATACTTTGGAAGAATGCGATAAGCAACAGCCGTATTTAGCCCTCTTGACTTTACTGATAGGGTTAGTGTTCCCGACGCACCGATTAAGAGGTGGAGGCGGAGGTGGAACTGCTTAATAAGACACTATCAATTTTATTATTGAGGGGAGTGGATACTCCAAATAGTTTATGAGTAGCGTAGCCTACGGGGATAGAAGTAGCCATCCCTACGTAAGGGTTAATGCCGAGTTGTTTGGATACTAGGTAAGAGCCGAGTAAGGTCATCGATAAGTCAAACACTGCGACATCGGTGTCAAAGATACGGACTTTGGGTTTCCTGAGTTCTGCGATGATAGTAGAGGAAGAGTTCATTATTTTTTTTTTATTAAGGTAGGGATAAATAATAATAAAAAAAAAGAAAAGAAAAGAGGAATTACCAGTCCTCCAACCATTCTGCCCTTTGAGATGGCGTGATTTTCTTCTCGAAAATCGCTTTCCTGATTTTTGGAATAGCCTCGAGCATCTCGTTGTAACTGGTTTTGGCTCGCTTGAATTTTGGATGAGAATCAAGAAAATCGTAGAACTTCATATACCCGTCGACCGTAGAGGGTGAGCGCCCGAGGGCTTGACAAAATTCAATCCAGTTTGGGTCTTTCGCCAAGGAGCCTGTTCTCCTTCCACCACCGGACACAGCGAACTTCTGTTGCCTCACCTCCACCGCAATCTCTCCGAGAGTGTAGTTGAGACGATAAGTATACGCCAGAGCCCTATTAGCCTGTGATACAATTTCTTTTCCATAGGCTATCATTCCATCCATATCTCCCTTCTGACGAAACTTGGCGAGACTGCCGTCGATGTTCTGTGGAGAGTACTTCTTCACATCCAGTCCGCCCACAAACTTGATATATTCGCCCTTGTCGAAAAACTGAAGAGAATCGAGAAAGACGTCGTACTTCTCCTTGGAACTGCCACCCCATGCAGGAATTTTGGCTTTTAAAGAAGCAATCTTCTTCTTCCTTTCCTTCACTTTGGGGTCTTCCTCGGGCACCTTGTTCATTGCCATCTTGACCACTTCATCTTGAGGAAAGTGGATAGTGTTGCCTCCACATTCTCCTCCAAAGTCAGAGTATGTCTTTTGTACAACCTCTGCCGTCCTTGGGTCTACTTCTCGTAGCACATCCAATAGTTTATTAATATCAACAAGACCTTTGGAACCCTTCAATACCTTCGTCTCGGTTTTTCCTTTGAAGAAGAGATTTAAAAAAAGACAAATAAACCACAGGACACCAAAACAAAAAAGTAAGACAAAACCTTTTTCTTCTGGAGATGGTAAAGTTATGTTCATTTTGTACTCGTTGTCCTTGTTGTGGCTGATATTGTAGAGTTTCTCTCTCTTTGCTTCCTTCGATGGTGATAAATGCTCCTCTTTCCGCTCTTCTCGGTCGGCTTGGAGGAAGGTTTCACTCTCTTTGCTGATGTCTATTTGGTCGATGGATTGAGCCAGTGTATCGTCGTCGAGTACCAGTTTCCAAGACTTCAATTCCAAGTCGTCAAGCAGTTTTTCCGGTGAGCCTTTACGGAACTTCCCTTCTACATCTACCCCGAGAAAATCTCCCGTTCGTTTGTCCCGCACAACATAGTTTTTACCCCCTTCTCTGAGTTCTTCCAGATAGACAACAGAATTCTTGGGTGCTCCTTGCGTTTTGTCGTAATCGGCATATACACCTTTGTCATAGTTCCACTCTTGATAATCTACCAGTTCTGCGTCTTCCATAGCGGTCGAACCATAGTCAAGAGCACCATCGTTATTTTGCTCCCAGAGGTCTTGTTCTCCAGAAACAGAGGTCAGTGCCATTTCTAACCACACCGAACAAAAAAAACAAAAATCAAAGGTTGGAGGAGAAAGGGTTGTCTGCCCCCCCTTTTTTCACTCCCGTCACTCACCAACTCAAGATTTCATTCACACCCCGTGTGAATGAGCCACAACGATAAGGTCAATCAGTCAGTCAGTCAGTCATTTTTTGGAGGAGACGAATTAAGAAGAAAAAAATGGGTAGGTGTCGAGATTGTAAGAAGTCTCGACCCACTGCTACAAGGGAGAGGGATTTTCGCTGTGATGGATGTAAACCGAGGATTGATTGTCCCATCTGTTGTGAGGACGCCTCAAATAACCCGTCGTCTGTGGAAGCACTTGTCCCTTGTGGTCACGTGTTTCACACGGATTGTGTGACCCCGTGGTTTCGTTCTGGAAAGGACACGTGCCCTCAGTGTAGGACAAAGGTGGACACGGGAGGCAGGAGTGGAGAGGAGGTGGAAGAGGAGGTGGAAGAGGAAGTCAAAGACGAAGACGAGTCGGAATGGGAAGAAGGGGACGAGGAGAATGAAGAAGAGGTTGAAGACGAGTCGGAATGGGAAGAAGGGGACGAGGAGAATGAAGAAGAAGAGGGGTATGAAGGAACAGTCCGCTCTATCGAAATCAGAGACATTCAAGAATATCGACGAGCATCAAGGGAGGCAAAGTCGAGCATACGCAGACTGCTCCAAAAGGCGAGAAGGAGGAGAGGTGGTTTGACCGAGCAGGACGAGGAGGACTTTGACATAGTCCAGAGTTTTGTCCGTATGATGTCGCAATAATAAATTAGTCTTTTTTTTTGTGTAGTTATTCTTTGATTGATTACCTACTTAGGAATTTTTGTTTTGTTTCATTTCATATCATTTTATTAGAACCTCATTTTGCCTCTCTTGTTTTTTTTTTCTTTTTAGAAATGGGAAGATGCCGAAAGTGTAACAGGACTCAACCCACGGCTACAAGGGATAACGATTTTTGGTGTGATAGTTGTATCTCTTTGGATGAACCGCATGAACATTCCTCCACACCTTCCTCCACAGTTGGTGACGATATTGATGACTTTGTGGCACAGACGCAAAATGATGAAGAAATGAAAAAGAAGTTGGTGATGGCTATCGCCAACTTCGCGTCGGTTGTTTCCTCCACACCCACAACTATTGTAATGGAGAACCGTCACCATACATCAGAACATTACTCAACA
>JACKZZ010016017.1_pt1 | contig 10409 bp, 5 predicted proteins | sample 8027871 | NCBI WGS metagenome assembly JACKZZ01 (sample SAMN15724774, study PRJNA655200) | protist metagenome | isolation source: fluorescence activated cell sorting (FACS) single amplified genomes of... | place: USA: West Boothbay Harbor, Gulf of Maine | collected 2000-07-19
GTAAAAAAATTCGCCTTGTGCTGCTGCCTGCCGCACCTCGGTGCGCTCGATGAAGCAAATGAGCGACCGCACATCCGGAACCTAGTTTTCAAGAATCTGTGAGCAGAACGGTCTTTAAATTGGACGAATTGTTTCTCACCAAAAGCCACAAAGATTATCATGTTGTCAGCTTCGAAGTGCATCGCTTACCTCGTGACTTACGCCGTAGCGGTTGGCGCAGTGGCCAGCGAAACAGTATCACGACAACACTCATACAAAGTTGAAAGGACAAATTTATTCAACGGCCTTCACAGGCTTGAAGCTAAACTCGGAACAAACAAAATGCCGGCTGGTGTAATTCTGCTTAATGCGGTACAAAAGGATTTGGTAAACCTCGAGACAAAACAGCTTAGAGAAACAACCGTGCTGAACTCAACAGTCACTGATTTACATAGCTTCAAGGGAGAAGTCAAAGCGAGTGCAGCGCAACGTGTAAAGATTGTTGATCGACTTGAAAAGGAGATTGTCTCGTTTGCTGCGCAAGAAGCAAAGGAGACGGGGCTCATGAAGAAGGCACAATCAGAACTCTCAAACAATCTTGAACGTATGACTGCAGAGCAGCGCAAAGACAGGGTTGAAGTGCAATCCTTAAAGGATGAAGTAAAGAAGTTGGCGGAGTTCAAAGCCATCCCTGGACCAGTAGGACCTCGAGGAGAACGAGGCGAAAAAGGCGAATACGGTAAAACCGGGCCTCAGGGGGATGAAGGACGGCCAGGAATACCCGGCCACGTCGGGCCTGTTGGAGCTCGTGGAGTTAGGGGAGACCAAGGTGAACCTGGTGAGAAAGGTGAGAAAGGGGACGCTGGTGAAGGCTTGAAACTCAGGCCATTCAACCTTGGCCGCTCCTACAATCCTGGTGATTATGTCTTCGCTAAAGCGACAGACGGTACACACGACTCCATGTTTATTGCCCAAAGAGCATTTGCAGCAAAACGTAAGCCGGAGTACGATATCGAATCAGGTAATTGGGTTGAGTTTCGAGCCCCAGAGGGGCCGCGCGGGTCGAAGGGAACCAAAGGTGATCCTGGACTGAATGGCGTGCCTGGGAAAGATGGGAAAGATGGCCAGCACGGCCAGCATGGAGAACCTGGCAAAGATGGGCACGATGGTTCTCCGGGTCTACCGGGCAAAGATGGCCGCGATGGTGCGCATGGAATGCACGGAGAGAGGGGTGTTCCAGGCCCTCAGGGTATACAAGGCGTAAAGGGGACTGATGGTATTGACGGAGCTAAAGGCGAGCGGGGCGAACGAGGCATCAATGGGAGAGATGGCCGTGATGGCACAGACGGAATTGATGGCAAACCGGGTTCTCAGGGCGTCAAAGGGATCAAGGGTGATAGAGGTCCAAAGGGCGAAGACGGCAGAGACGGACGAGATGGTCAAAGAGGCCCGACTGGTAACCAAGGTATTCATGGCATCATGGGGCTACGGGGCGAGAAAGGTCTTCCTGGTAAAGCTGGTCCTGACGGCAGTGATGGCCCAGCGGGCCCTCGAGGAGTACAAGGCCGTCAAGGTCTACGAGGCGCTACAGGACTGCAGGGTCCACGCGGCATACAAGGAGAAAAAGGGACAGATGGATTAGGATTGACTTTAAAAGCGTTTCATATTGGGAGTACGTATGTTACAGGAGATTACGTCTTTGCAAAATCAAGCTCTCATGTCCATGATTCAATCTACATTGCAGAAACCGCATTCACTGCAACTAAAGAACCAGAGGATGATTCTATTCATTGGGTCGAGTTTCAAGCACCAAAAGGAGACCCTGGAGAGAAAGGTTCTACCGGTAATGCTGGTAGAGATGGGAAAGATGGGAAAGATGGCACTGATGGACAACGCGGCCAACATGGAGAACCTGGTGCAACAGGATTGCAAGGTCCACGTGGGTTCACCGGCAGCACTGGATCTGCCGGAACAAATGGCAGAGACGGCGATCCTGGGAAAGATGGACAGCGAGGACACACAGGCGCAACAGGCGTCGGTGGTATAAATGGTATAAATGGTGAAAATGGTAGCCGAGGGCGACCTGGTGCGACAGGCCCCCCCGGGATAATCGGAGCAACGGGAGATGATGGTCCCCGTGGCGCGACTGGTTCACGAGGAGAAACAGGTTCTGAAGGTAAAAGGGGCGAGAAGGGGCCGAAAGGCGACGATGGTATCGGCCTCAGTCTGAAAATGTTTAAAATCGGCAATGTTTATGCCGCTGGAGACTACGTCTTTCACCAGCATACTATGTATGTGGCGCAAGAACTGTTTACAGCAAAAGCAGATCCTGGCGGTGATAAAAAACATTGGGCGGCTTTTCATGCCCCTAGGGGCGAGCGAGGTGCAACTGGTGCGACCGGGGCGACTGGGGTCAATGGAGATCATGTCAGCGTGCCCCCAAATTTCAGTGCTCAGCGATTACTACAGCAAGTCGTCTCTCCTCCCTCACTTCAAAATGCTCTCATTCCACAAATCAGCAAACCAGCCACATGCGCCCCAAACGACCCAGAAAAAATTAAAAAATGCGAAGGCGTAATTTCAATGGAAGATTGTCAGTCAGATCCAGATTGTGATTGGTTTGGATCATCTGAACAAGGCCGGAAAAAATCTTGCAAGTACTCGTGTCCAGCTCCATTATCGACGGAAAATTCGAAATTCAAAGCGCACAAAATAATGCGCGATTTAAAAATATTGAAGTTGGCCCAAACTCGTTCCGTATCGGAGGCTGCGGAGAAGCTACATCAGGCAAAAATTGCCCGCGACAAATCTTATGTGCATACAGCTATTGCAAAATATGAAGACATACAGCATCACTTAACACGGACAAGGAAGGAACTGTTGAAATTGGAAAATTCTTTTGCGGCAATGGATGCTGCATACAACGCCTATAAAAGCGCAGAAGAGAATATAGAACGGTTGAAAACGCTGGGAAGTAACCCAGAAAGTATTGCTGCAGCGGAGAAGAATTACCAGCATTTGAAGATCGAGTATGAGCAGCGGCAACAAATATTGGATATCGTCGAAAAAGAAGCAGGTGCGTACGAAGCGAATCCTCACACTCGTTCTTTTGAGTCAAAGACAGAGTTGCAAGCTGCAAAACTATCTTTCACGGTCCTGGTAAAAAATGACGCCGAAAAAGTTGCTGAACTGACGAAACAAGGAGAGTCGCCCGGCGCCCTTTCAAAGGCTAAAAAAGCATATTTCGATGATAAAGAGAAGTTGATCGGTATAAATAGGAAGTTGGAAGCGCTTTTTCAATAATTGCTTGATTGAGAAAACGTATCGTGGCGTCCCAACATCGTTTCTCCTTCGAGAGAGGCTATATTTGATACGTGGTGAAGGCCAACGACAATGGACCCCTACAACATAATATAATAATATCATTTATTATTTATTAGAATATGAATAAACAGTCCTAGTTATAATTTTTACACATGTACAGGTACGAAGATGGATATACGTATTTGTTGTTCTCATTAGAATAAATGTAATTGTACTTATTTCTGATCGTGGAAGATCGCGGGGACTAAATCGATCGTAATATTTCGCCAAGTTGTTTTTTCGGTAATCGTTGCTAGTACTCCACAAGCAACTGCCTTTACCGACAATTCCCCAGTGATAAACATCTCCAAGACGACTACACACTGTGTGTATACCAACACCCTCTGCAAGCAAACGTTTCAATGCTGAAATAGCATTGTTCTGCATAGTCCACTTGTCTTTAACCGGCTCCATCTCATCCTTTGTGAACTTCTCTACTGCTTTTGTATCTGCATTTCCAAATTTGTATGCTGCCCAGGTTGCGTGCAGAGAGGATATTTCTCGTAGTGAAACAATGATGGCTTTCCCTTTCTCAGGATCTGCAGTTGTTACTTTCCTCTACTAACTGCAGTACTAACCATTTTCATGCGCTTTATTTGTTCTTTGAATTGCACGTCCTTCTTCTTCTCATCAGCCTCATACTTGCGTTAAATTTTGAGTTAACAGAGCAATCTGCTCATCTCGATTTTACCGCCCAGCTCAGCAGTACCGTCATCAGGTACAATTTTTGCCACTTTGCCTTCTTGGACATAAATCACATTTTCTTTCTTGACAATTACTTTTTCAATTTGTTTAATTCGTTTGCATAATATCAACGGTAGATATTTCTCGCATCTTCATTCCCAAAAGCCCAAAGGCAAGCTTTTGCTACCTCAAGTGCTACACCCGATAAAAGTCTCAGCTGGAAGAATTTGATGTGCTATTTTGCTAACGACCGCGATCTAGAGCTGGAGGCTAAAAAATAGGTGGAAGTCAAAGTACAGGAAACTCCTCGTTGCAATACGTTGGTTTGTTGGCCGCTGACACTCATATGAGGACGCCGAGAGCTTGCTAACGACCGCGATCTAGAGAGCTAGGGGCTAAAAAATAGGCAGTGGGCGTTTCTTTCCGCACTCTTATTTGCCGGTATGCACCGCACATTTGAATACCAAAGGCCTATCAATATATATATACTAAATTGTTCGTTAAGTGACAACTGTGAAGAAATAAGAAACCAACAGAAATAGATTAAATAGTATTTGTTGTGTAGACGCTTTGTACAGAATGGCTCAACTGTTTCAGATTATATGTTCAACTTTGCTAATCGTGCATATCATTTGGTACTTATAATATTAAAAATACATCAGAGATACGGGCTGCCGGCCACAAGCAGAGGTATATTTATAGTTATTTAAAAATTCTCCTATCATGTAACTTATGATGTATTTTTGGAATACACACTTTCTAGCTGTGATGGAATTTCTAAATATCCGGCCAAAACAGAACGTTGGTTGTGGCTTAATAGGCAAGTACATATTTAATGTAGTTTTGTGTCTGGTATTGTTATGTATTGTAGTTATTGTATATGCGGATTGGTAATGTATGTAGTTGTATGTGTATAAAGGCAAATGTCGTGACCGGCTGAATACAAATGAAGCAAGTGTAAATTTTGGCGACTGAGAATACTTGAATACTTTCAGGTATTATTAACTCACTCTCTTTATATCTCTTCGGACACGAGAAGTTACGCAATGACTGCCCATCGATGCAATCTGATCTTGGGAATGGGTAGTGTCACTATTACTTGAGTCTACGCATTTTTCTTACGTTATTCCATGAGTTTGTTTGTGGTGGGAGGAACGTTTGAATACGATGGCATATAATTTGGTTTACGATCACTCTTGCGTCCGTGCAGAGCCTTGCTTGCACAGTTGGTGGTATCAATTCGGGGGGTAATGTCTTTTTCTGTTACCGAGGCCGTTGTTTGCAGCGTCGTAGAACTTCCCCGTTCGCGAAGTTGCACCTGTGAAGTATGGGTAGACGAAAACTGCTCGCGACTTTGCATGAAGGCAGGGAATACTTTTTCAGGGTGGGCTTTCGAGGAAGGATCGCATAATCAAACTTCTTCGTGGAAACATCTTTTCAAAAGGACAGTTGTTCCAGGTTCCTTACCGTCGGCACCTGTGAAAGCGGAGATATCACCGTTAAACTCATTTCTTCTTCTTGTGTACCAGGAAATGCCTGCGATACATTTGTTGAGCACTTGTGACGAAGGTAGCATTTTCGGATTAAGTGGATATGACTCGCGTAGCCTTGCAAAACAGGGGGCCGCTTGGATTAACGAAACTACCTTGTTAGTTGTCTGCAAAGAATATGTTCACGTGTATGCCTGCTCAAATGACTTCGAATGGTCGAAGATAGCAACAACAGCCGTTAGGGTGGACCAATTTTGGTATAGAACCACCAGCTATGTACTTGTTGCAGCTACGAGTTCGAGCGAAACAAAATGCCGGATGCATACGTATTGCATAGACAGTAAACATGAATTTCGATTAAATGAACGGAAAGTCTTTGAGATATCAAATGTATTCGAAGGTATTGATTCAAATATTTTCCAGTCGTCTTTCAATGTTTGCTCCGTCAGAGGCGGGGTAGTATGTGTTTATTGTGATCTTCAAGCAATGCGCCTTCTGGTATATTTTTGTGACGGAGAAGATTCTAAAGATCGCGCCGACAGATCCTATCCTCTCATGCGCATGGCGTCAGCATCTATTACCATATTCGACAATGTTATTTGCGCTCATTATTTAGGTGAAGCTTTGACCGTTCTATATGATTTATATTCTGCTTGCACGACACCGATGATGGCCTCTATACATGCCAATGTACCAAAAATCAATGACCCGAATGATTATAGACCATATTTAGGAGGCCACATAAGCATTGGGAATATAGCATTAATGCCCTCTCGCATTTCATGTAAAAATATAGAGATTTATTGCCTTCGTCTACATTGGCAACGCGTATTCTCATTTGCGCTCATGCAGAATTCTCGACCTGCCTTCAGTTTTTTGCTTCGGCGGCAGCATCTTCGTACAAATGATGTTTTGGAGGAACTAGACTATGTCTTGAGCCCTATACAAGGCAGCCGTTGTAGTATTAGACGCATGAAACGATTTTTTTTTTACCACATCCTCGACTTCTGTATTACGCATGACTGTTTTAACTTCTACGGTTGGTTTTTCAGAATGACTTCTTCTACACACAGCTGCACGGAAAGAAATTTGAACCACGAAATAACTATAGATCATTTATCTTCATTGGGGCCGTATAATGGTTTGTGTTTGACCTGTGTACTCCAAGCAGATATGTTTATAAACTTCATCCTACCATTGCTTCGGTCAAAGCGCGCGAAGTCTCTGGCCGCAAGCGGGTTAATATTGCATAGCGTACACTTACGACGGTCGTGCATACCCATTGAAAGATATATCCTTGCTTCTTTCTTGAATTTATGTTTTCGACTCCGCCTTAATGGCCACTGTATGCAAATATTTCAATACCATTGCCGATATGATTACACGACTCTCATGAATAATGTTGGATTTCTCCGCTGTAAGAAGTACTATGCAAAACAGTCGAGGAATGACATCCATTTTAGAGAAGGAATGGTTGATCGTATTGCCGAAGAGATGCTCTCTTCTGGTTCAGTAATTCAAGCTATGCGACTAGTGCGACGGGCGATGAATTCATGTAGAACGATAATGTTGTCGTTAAATCCACGCGATTTTTTTCTCAGTACAATACAATTTATACGCGGAAGCCAGCAGCAATGCCGCTCAGTCAGTGACAACTTTGATGCAGAAAGTTCTTTCTATTCTCTCTATGCGTTTTACTCATCGTGGCAACCATCGTTCTTACTTCCAAGCGTTGACACGCATGTCTACAGCCAGGTTTTACGTCAGAGTGTGCCTGCTTTGAAGAGAGCTATAACCCCCAAGAACGGTCTCAGAAATAGAAGAATGAAAATCTCACCCCTTGCTAGAGAAGCATGTTTTCCTAAGGATTTGTTTCCTAATATTTCTACCAGCAATTCGTATAGGGGTCTCTTTGGATTTGCACCAGCAGATGATTCATAGTTGTCATTCCTAGATGTTCTTACCCTAATTAACTAGGAATACCTGGGTGTACCAGGCAGCAAGCGTTTGTTCTACGAATGCATCGAACGTGAATGCTTTTGGCAGAGTTTTTTGTTAAGATTTGGATAACCATAAGTTATGAGAAGTTTGTGAGTTTTTTTATCATTAGTTTCTATTTCTAGTGAAGTTCAAAATCAAACAAATGATTTGATCTCTGATAAGTATTTATGAGCAATCGCGAGGCCGACGGCGTAAGCCTGAGCAACCGTAAACTACTGAATAAGATGCCCTGGATAATGAAGAGCGGGAGCTAGTGCAATCAAGCCAACCGTGAACTACTGATAAGAACGCTCACAGCAGTGAAGAAGAGAATGTGGCTGATATTCGTCGGCGTTTAGGGCTCCTGCCGACACAATTATCCGACACCGCTGTGCGCAACTTCGTCCAAACCACCTACCGACGACGCCAATACAACCGATTGCAGGATTAAGTATGGATTCCGAAGGTATGAGCTTTATACCGCAACCATATAACTTATCATTTGCCCATTGTGCAGCCGGCCCCGGGCAAGTGAGGGAGTTTTTGACCGCAGCACTGTCAGAAACGATTTCTATATCGTACGCAAGGATTTTTTACAAAAGAAATATGAACAGGATGTAGAACCCGACTGTCATTAGTAAAGTCAAAGTTATGTATGTTTCCAATATTCTTCAATATGGCACTTTAAGTCGCACAGGACATACGTTTTTTGTCGCGCGAGGTAAAGATACAAGACAAATACACAATGAAATGCCTTTGCCCCCACAAGAACTCGATATTATTGTTATTCAGCGAAAGAATAAATAAGTGATCTTTCGCTATTAGATTAATAAAAAACAGAACAATGTGCTATATTCTGATATCTTCTTTTTTGTCGACCATGACACCATGCTTGTACAGTCAAGGTATCAAATCGTTCAATGCCGTCCTTATGGATGTAGATAATTTCACATTCGGAGCGGCGCAATTTGACATTTGATGTGTATGGAGAACATTGGTTCTACCGGTACTTCAAAATATCGTCCGGGGCGGTTGTGGTCGATATGCAACGCAAATAAATAAATGAACACAACAACAAAAATGTTTGTCCATTGTAATTATCAGCCGTAATTGTTTTATTCTACAATACTGTGTTACCTTTATTTGGGGGGAGATAGCAAGGTCATCGTCTCCAAGCTGTGCTCCTAGCTTCTAGGCACGCAACTCCGATGCAGTTTTAGACAGGTGATAAACTGCAATTATGTGGATATTTATATGTTTATCCTGAACGATTCAATAATTAAACCCTAGCTTAACTCTACAATAGAATTCTTAAAATGCTGTGAACTTCTCGGAACACCTCGTTTCGAGCTCAATTTCCTGAGTCCCCAATCGTCTCCTGGCTCGACCAATCGAAAGCACTAATTGCCAAACAATAAATGATTGTAATGTGGAACTTGGAGCAAACACAGCGTACATGTTTGAAACAGTCGAAGCGGTTCTCAAAATAAGTGGCACTAATGCGCGCTTAGGTAACTTGCTTGGTGCGTCCACACCTTTATTACTCGGGTCTTCTTCAAGCGAATGCTTGCCACACATGTTATCGGATTCAAACAATCCTGATTTTGAGAATATTTCTACAAGTCCAGTGTCAGTGGCTCTTGATGATGTAATTCTAGAATCCAGACAAATGAAACACAATTTTCGTGGAATACGAAAATATTATGGTTTAAACGCGTCTACCCTTATATTTTTGGTGCCTACCCAGGTCGGGACTTTTAGATGTACCCCCTCTAGTGATAGAGGGGTTTCGCTGGATACAGCGCATGGTCGACTGCAAATTGAAACAAGTGATTTCCAACTAGTTGCAAAAGCAGCCAAGCCTGATATTAGTCTTGCACTCAACGATAACGTGTCAGCTCATGTCTCAAAAATTCGAAACGAAAAGTCTGTTAGCCGGACCTTAGGTTGGTTAACTTCATTACTGAAACGCGAGCCTGAATTTCCAGGATTTATTTTTGGTTCGATAGAGGGTACTAATGACCTCCACCTTCGTAAGCTAAGCGCATTGCAAACTGCAGCCCTTCCAGTCGATGGTTTTGTAATTTCTGGTATATGCTCGGGAGAGTCTTCGGAAGAGCGAGACAATATATTAAGTACCATATTACCACTTTTGCCTGATGAAAAATGCCGGGCAATAAGCTCAGTCACGTCGCCATTAGATATCTTGAATGCTATTCATCATGGAGTTGATGTTATACAAAGCGATTATGCAACGGTTTTATCTAATTTATGCTATGCTTCAGTATTTTCAATACCAAATAGTCGAAGTGGACTAGTGAGTAGTGCCACACGAAATATTGAAGATTGGAGGCCCAAGTTTTGTCCATGTGGGACTCAAGTTGCAGCACCCTCTAAACTAAATCTCAGAGATAAACAGTTTGAGCGAGACCAGCAACCTCTTCTAATTGGTTGTACGTGCTACACATGCAAACATTACATGCGAGCATATTTGCATCATTTGTTGAACGTGCGTGAATTGCTTGGAAACACACTTCTGCACATTCATAATCTGCACCATTTGAACAAGCTAGTGGAATGTACTAGAGAGAGTATTTACTATGGGTCATTTCTTGTTTTTTGGAAAGAGTTTAAACGAAGTTTTCAAGGAGGGTTTCAGTAATATGTCATATCTTCGCTGTCTGTTGCAAAACCATGCCCTCCAATTCAAAATTTGAGTCCTTACTCGCTGAGTAAAGTATTTTTATAAAATCTAGTACAGCCAGGATTTGTAACGTGCATGGCGCGATCCATTACCTAAGAATATGGACCTTCGTCTTGTGGAACCATTTGCTTTGTTGGCTTTTACCTGTTTCTTTTCCACTGCAGACCTTGCAAGCATACTGGTTCTTCATATAATCTCAGCAGCATAAA
>JACKZZ010008022.1_pt1 | contig 10404 bp, 7 predicted proteins | sample 8027871 | NCBI WGS metagenome assembly JACKZZ01 (sample SAMN15724774, study PRJNA655200) | protist metagenome | isolation source: fluorescence activated cell sorting (FACS) single amplified genomes of... | place: USA: West Boothbay Harbor, Gulf of Maine | collected 2000-07-19
TGAGGTGGAAACGCTCCTGGGGGATCCCACCAAAGCTCTAAAGAAGATGGGCTGGAAAGCGGAGATTGGGTTCGAGGAGCTCATTTACGACATGATGAACCACGACTTCCAAATGTACGACATGAACCTTCCGGAGTGTGCTGTCAAATATCTGCCGGGGCAGAAATTGACCAAAGAGTTCGTGTATCCCGATTTGCAGGGCAAAAGCGTGAAAGGACACTGCCCCGAAGTGAGCATGAACTCTCCTACGAACACCATGTCTCTAGTCAAGTGAGTCATAAGAGAGACAAAACCCGAGGATGTGGTTTCGCATGGTTTCAAGCAGTAGTGAACGTATCTTCCGACCCCCATACTCGCTCCGGCATTAATATCTGCCTTGCGAAGAGAAAACTCGTTTTTTAAAATGAATATTTACGATTGACAAAGAATATATTCGCTAGATTGTGTTTTGTTCGTTTTTGAACCCATTCCATGAATTGTTTTGCGCGCCCTAAAGCATCGTTAAAACTTTTTCTTTGTTTTTCGGTAATTGTGGACGCTCTCAAGTCAGTCATTGCATCGATCATAGGAGGAAGCATTTTCCACGAGATCTGCGTTAGATTTAAATAAGGTACGTAATCAATCTTGAAGACGAAGATTGGACTGTTTAAGATACTAAAATCTGAGTAGAGTTTGTGAAGAGAAAAGTACTCGTTTAAAGATATCCATGACTCACATCCGATCAGAGTGAGACAGATGGCTGACGGTATGGCCGACGGTTCGCGAGCTTTCGAGAGTCCAGATTACTATTCTTTTGAGACGCGAGTCGAAGGCCTTCGGTCGCCAGATGATTTCCCCCTGGACGAAGGGGAAAACATGGTCTTGGAGGAAGGGAAATTGGATGAGAAAGATGCTGACCACTCTGATCAAGTGAGGGCCGGCTGCGCCCCAGAGGAGGAGCCAACAGGCGTGGAAAGCGACCCTGCACCCCATCAGAATGCAGTCGGCGAGCGAAGCGAAAGCGGGGCGAGCGAAGGGAAAAATTCTGTTGCGGAGGAAAAGGAAGAGTCTTTTCTGTCCAGTCGTTCAGGAGAAGTTCCGGTCGTGCAGGAGACGGATACCTGCACGGACAAGTGCGTGGAGATTTTGATAAATTCTGCGATCGAGCAGGCTTTTTTGCACAAGGAAAAAGGAGGACCAACCGAAGAGCTGGAGAAAAATGCTTGCGCGCCGGAAGAGTGCGAGGAGAATGGGGATTCCGCGGCGGCGCAGGAGGAGTGTCGAGAAAATCCCGGCGCGGAAGACGAGGAAGATGAAGTCGCGAAAAAGGATGCAATCGCGAAGGAGGACGAACAGTGTCTAGAAAGTCCGCCAGCGGTGGCGCAAAAGGAATATCGGCAAGAGTTAGAGCTCGATTCCGGCGCGGAAGGAAGAGGGTCCATTCCTCGAGGAGAGGAACCGTGCCTGGTAAGCACGGAAGAAGAGGGAGTGTGCCTGAGACCGGTTTCGCCGGAGCCAACCGCGGTCCCTGAGCCTGAGGAGGCGAAGGGTGGATCAGATGGCACTTCATTTGGCTCCGTTATTCTTCCAAAAGTCGAAGAAGAGATGAAGGTTTCTTCTGGTTGTGAAAAAGCGCAAGAAGCGCAGGAGAAGGCAGAGCAGGGCGTTTCTCCGGAGTCGACAGCAGATCCGCAGAGGGAGTGCTGCTCGCACGGAGAGTGCTCGCATTCGCTTGTCCACACGTCCGAGACGGAAGGCACGGGCGGGACCTGGCCGCGGCGGGAGAGCGACCTGAGCCCCGTGGAGTTTCCGCAGGCTCCGTCCCTTGAAGAAATCGTCAAGCTGTATCGCGAGGAGGAGATTGCCGACCGCATCGCGAAGGCCGTAACGCACAACACCACCTTGATCATATTCGCGGAGGTCGAGCACATCCTCCAGCTCGCGCTCGACACCCTCGACGACGTCCCGCCAAAGACCTGTCGAGGCCAAAAAGTTGCCCTCTGTGCAGGTACGGGGAATTTAATTAGATGAGGGAGATGTCAACTCAAGGGGGAGATATTAACTGAATTGAACTATTACTGTGAAGTCTTATTTTAAAGTAATAATCAAGCTGTTAGTCTACCTCTATCGTGGGGACTGCTGATGCGTTCATAATTAATTTGTGTTTCGTTATTATTCACATTGCTTCCCCTGAGGTATTTTCCTGCGCATCGCCGAGCGCGCGTATACCTCAACCGCGACGAAGGGCGCGCTGCTACTGCTGGCGCTGCAGGATTTGCTGTCGCGTGTATGCGACGCGTTGTGGAGTCAGCTTCGGAAACTGATAGGGCCGCCGCAGCCGGAACTACTCCACGAGCTGCGATTCCTCCGCGACGAGCGGGGCGTGGGTGCTGCGTCGGAGTTTCTGGGGTCGAACCTATTGATCGACGAGGAATCCGGGAAGTCGAACAGCTCCTTCCGCCACGTGAGTCCGGTGAGCCCTCCTCCGAGCACGGGGGAAGACGTCAGTGCTCCCATGAGCCAGAGGGAAGAGGACGAGGAATTTTTCTTTTCGATGTGGCAGCAGGTACACGTGAAGGTGGTATATATGGGGCGGCGGTGCCGCGCCTCCGTCGGCGCGGCTCGGAGCCCAGAAAGTGTCGCCGCGCCTCCGAACCACCCGGAGGATTCCGGTCAGGTCGTGGCACGCCTCGCCGGATTTTCAGAAGAGGAAGCTCGGAGGGACTTGAAGCCAGCAGAGGGAGGGCAGGACGATTTTTCCGGTTCCCAGGAGATTCCAGGACAGGAGGACGGCCACCTGAACTTCGGTGGGTTTCTGAACTTGTGCGGTTCGCCGACCTCGCCCATCGAGCCTGTGGACGACTCCCGCGCCGGCGTGGAGGTCGTGGAGGACGTTTTAAGCCGAGAAGCAGGGAAGCTTCCTGCGGAGGACCATGACCCCAGTGGGGGCGGCCACGGCCCCAGTGGAGGAGGCCAAAACCCCAGGAGGATTCCACGGTCTTCCGACATTGTGGTCGATCTGGAAGCGCTCGAGGAAGTGAATTTGCAATCTCCGCTGCAAGACGAAGGGCGGTCTCAGGTGCAGACTACAAAACTTCTCGGCGCTACGAAAAAGTCGCATGGCGAGTCCTGCCCGGCGCAATTCTTCCGTTCCCCGGAGAAGATGCTGCTCGGGATTAAAGCGGAAGATCACGTTTGCTGGGAAGAGGGTCCCCAAGCGCGGATCGGGGAAGCGAAGGAAAGAGTGCGGAACGAGGAGGTTCTGAACCGCATTCTGTCTCCGCCTATATTGGGAGAGAGCAGGTCGCCTCCGAGCCCGCCTCTGAGAAAAAAGAATCCACCCTCCTGTCAATCGCAAACGACTCCCTATTGGGATGATGCGGAGGTTCCTGCGAAACTTCGGGCAGCAGAGAACATTTCGCTAGCAGAAGAATCGTGCTCGGCCGACAACAGGATTACCGTGCAGACGGCGGCGCATTTGATCGAGAGTGGAGGCCCGGATTTGAAGAAAAAGTCTCCCACGACGACAGGAGGGTGGCGCCGCCAGACGCCGACGCTGCGTGTGTCCCCCACTACCCGTTGTTGCCCGAACGAAGAAAACGGAGGAGAGCCGATACCCCCCCCGAAAAAGTCTTTGCCGCACCGTGGCCTCACGCGGCAGACGAGGGGCGGCCAGCGCCCTGCCTACGCGTTGCCGTCTGTCCAATCGGCGCGGAGCACTACTCCCGTCGCCTCTGCGAATGACGTACTGAAAGTGAATCCGGGTGGACTGAGCGCAAGGAAGAGGAAAGACTCATTATTAAATCCCTATGCCAATAATTAGTAAATCCAGTACTTATCAACGGGTGGTCCTGGATACGCTCCGACCCGGAGGACGGTCTCGGATGAGGTCTCGGATGACGGTCCCGTCCCCCAAGGGGAGAACTCCTTCGACTTTCCTTAAAATTAGAGAAGAGAGTTCATCCTGAGTATCCAGGGGTGGTCCCCGCCGGCGTGCCCGTTGAGGCAGACGTGGAGCATGTCCGAAGCTAGGAACATGCCAAACAGGTCCGGGAGGAAGAGGAGCATGAGACGGCCTACGAAGGCGGGTTTTTTACGTTCTAGTGTTGTCCCTCCATCCTCCGCCGTGTGGTGGTACAGATGAATGACCCACGCAGCCACGCGGCAGACGAACCCCAAGCTGAAGAGGACATACAAACGATTCATGTACGGGTGGATCCTCCGTTCCCTGGAACGACGACCCTCCGCCTTGTTTGTCCTGCCCCCTGTGGGGGTCCTCGAGGAGGTCTTCCTGGTGGCAGAATCAAGAGAGCCAGAGGTGCTCGTTTTGTGGATAGCGCTGTCGTGGTGGATAGCGGCCCTCTCCATGTCCATGAGGGAGAAGGATTCATAGGAGAGCGCAAAAATCTGCGGGAGGAACAGGAGGCCATCCAACCCGTGCGAAATCGTCGCCACGTCTAACGCGTAAGGAAACTCGGCGGCAGAGAGATCGGGGCCGTCTTTATTCGGCTGGTAGAAAGATCGCCAACACCGCCCCATAAAGACGGCCAACGACATCACAAACGGCCATCGCAGGAACCAGGGTACTGTCAACACTTGTTGCACTCCTTGCGGCTGCGGTCCTAAAGTTAGTAGCATGCTACTAGTACTCTTGGAGTAATGAAATTCTTCGGAGTCCGATTGGGTCTTTTCCACGGAAAAAGATGATCGCGTTCCTCTGGGATGATCGTGTTCCTCTGGGGATTCGACCCAACAAGACTCGTGTTCCTCGTGTTCCTCGAGGGATGAGGACTCGCGCAACTTCTTCAGTCTGCGCGAGTCTTCTCGTGGGATGATCGTGTTCTCGTGTTCCTCGTGAGATTTTCGTGGGATGGACCGTTTTCGGCAACACGGAACGAGAGGTCTTTTCCACGGACTCGCGCAACACGATTGGGATGCTCGTGTTCCGCGTGTCAGGGACCACCAAACCGAAGTCCACAGCACCGGTGCCGAGGCCACATCGACGAAAGACACCACGTTCAAAAACGCAGACCCGGAAACTGATTTAATATTTGGTACCTCCCAGACCGCTGGTGGGCTCGCCGCCCAATACAGACGGAGACACGCACCAATTATGAGCAGAACCTGCAAGTCCTGGCTCAGCATCATTTTCCCCTGCTCCCTGGAACAACGACATCCTGTAACGAGCAAATATCCGGCCGCGATGGAATTCCCGCAAACGTTTCCCGCACAATATAACATTTCTGATAGCATGCTTGCACGCTCCATATTCTTAAGCCTATGTAAACGTTCCTGCCCTAGGGGTTTTCGCAAATCCCCCTGGGTCTCAATTCTTCACAGAAACAAACCAGTTATGGGTCGGAGAAAACGTCCCCCTACCCCCACCTCCGGCGGAAGGACCCCACGCTGCACCTCAACACGGCTCGAACACTGCGGAAAATGACCACAATACCATCGCGATCTACTAAAGGATCTTTTACTTTTTTCCAGCCTTTGTGTGCACCATCTCGAATGCCTCATGACATAGGGTAAAAACTACTCTTACAAATGATATTGGACCTTTACGAGTTAATCCAGGATCCAACACGCTGATCATACGAATTCACGGTACTGATCAATACATATTTCTACCGTTTCTACCGTTTCTACGACTACGGATATTAATTACTGTACTACTACTACAGAACTAGAAGATACATACCTTTTACCTATAAGCCTAGCCCTATGGCTATTACAAAATATCAAAGGGCTGAGTTCAGGTCCTGGATCCATCGGTCCCAGCTTTGTTCCTTAACTTTCCTGGACCACATGTATACGAAATCGGCCACCATGATAGAATGGAACAAATCCGGGATGGCAATGAGCAGGACTCGCCGGACCTCACCAGCTTGATAGAACCTCCCGGTGCCCCCAACGGGCCCAACCACTTCGAGCATGACAGACAAATGCACGGCATAAGACACCGTTCGCAAACAATGACACAGACTCAAAGCTCCCACAAAATGCCCAATGCACGGGTGCAAATTTGACGCGCTTCCTTCCTTTCCCTGCGAGAGGGCAAACATCTGAGGAAGAAATGCCAAGCCATCCAACACAAACGAAACCGCAAGTACATCCATGGCATAAGGAAATCCATCATCCTCATACACCTGGTACGGACCCCAATAGAGCCAAGGCAATCCGAGCGCGACACTCAAAAACGATAAAAAGGGCCATCCCACGTACCACGGCAGTTTCGGGTCGCACCACGAACCACGTAGAGCGTTTGATCCCAACCTCCACCACACCAGCATCCACAAGAGCGGAGCTGAGAGAACGTCGATGCAAGTCACTAAAGAATAGAATTTATTCGACAGGTCCCAGACAGAAGGGGGGCTCATTCCCCAATACACACGTAGCCACGCCCCAATAACACGCATCACCAGAACATCTCGGCTCAAGACGATTCTCCCGGGATCCTTGCGGATACTCCCGATCTCGGGAGTGCTCCGCGTTCTCCAGTCGGCCACGAGTAAAATTACAGCCGCAACCATGTTCCCGCTCACGTTTCCCGCAATGTAAAAGAAATCCATCATGATCACACTAAACGCTTCAACTCATTAACACATAAACAACTATACTGCAAAAGACTATTACTATTACTACTACAGAGAGTGTGTTATTTAACTATTATTTTTTAGCCTTAAAAAAATCGTATCATTCGCCAAATATGATTTGCACTCGAAATTTCGTTTCCTAATCCTCGGAAAAAAAATCTCTTTGAAAGAACAACTCAAAGACATAATAATCATCCATTACTACAGAGTACAGACATAATTAATCCATTACACATCCAAAGTATTGATAGTAAAATATAAAATTGAAATCAAGTTCAAAGTTACACACAAATTCTATATTTAGACACTACAGATATCTCCAATTGTTCACACATTATTACGAACGAGAAATTAATATCATAGGTACTGACATCTCCAAAATAAAAATTCAATGTTTTTGTGAAATTCGGCTAATCTTTACTTTTGTTTTTGTTACAAAGATGAAATTAAGACGTGATGTCCTTGGAGTTCCTTGAGAAGGTTAGATATCGTATATTTTTAGATGATCATGTTTATCTTGTGGAACCAAGGGTCCAAAGTCTGCTCTTTTACCTTCTTGCACCAAACATAAAGGAAATCTCCCATCATGATCGTGTGGAAGACGTCAGGAACAGCAAAGAGTAGGATTCGCTCTAACACACCAGCCTTCAATCGTCGTCCGGTGCCCCATACCAACTGGAAGATGAATACCAGATGGAGACACCATGACACCATCCGGAAAAAGCGGCCCAAACTTAGTATCCCAACAAAATGGCTGATGCAAGGGTGCAAATTCGCCGCGCTGCCTTCGACGCCCTTCGTGAGTGCAAATATCTGAGGAATCAACGCGAGCCCGTCCAACACATGGGATACACAAGCTATATCCATGGCATACGGAAATCCCTCATCCTCATACAGCTTGTAGGGACCGAAATTCTGCCAGCTCAATCCAGCCACGAAGGAAAAAAAACGTCAAAAAGGGCCATTGCACATACCACGGCAGTTTCGGGCTCCCCTCCGCATCGTACGATCTCAGCCTCCACCACACAAACATCCACAAAAATGGAGCCGTGAGAACGTCGATGCAAGCAAGTCCGGAGGCAAATTTATTTGGTACCTCCCAGACCGCTGGCGGGCTCGCTCCCCAATAAAAACGGAACCATGCACCAATAACGAGCATCATCTGCAGATCGTGATTTAAAACGATTTTTTTCCCTGCGTCCTTGTTTTTTGAGTTTCGCACTTGCCAATCTGCGAAGAGCAAAATCCCAGCCGCCAAAGCATTTCCGCAAAGGTTTCCGGCGGAGTAAAAGATCACTGCAAACATGTTGATAAAATTAATACGACTAATACGTTGCTACGAATGTATTTATAACGCAGTTCAACTCTCTCGCTTCTTTTCATACTCTGTATTGACGACCCGGACACGTCTCACTACTGCCCACTCCTCACTACACTCGCATTATGTTTTGGAAAAAAAAGAGGAACTTTCACTCATCTCTTCGCCGAAATATTTGCACTTCGAAGACGAACAGAATTACAAAGACCTCTGCCTCTCTCATACAAAATTTCCGTATTCCATCAACAATTCAGAAACTACAGATATCTCCAATTTTTCACATACTAAATACGGCATTTAGATTTTAGTCACTATTACATCTAGCTCCAAAATAACAGGTCAACACTTAATCCAATATGTTTCCCCTCTGAGGGGAAAACCTAAATCCGAAGGTCTTTTGGTCCCATCACACATCGTTCCTATCATAACAAGCGCCAAGTCGACTTTACGGTGTAGATTAGATATTTTTCTCGCTCCGTGATTTGATCGCTCGCGGTCTTCGGTATTAAATTTTGAGTTTACTTGGGTTTAGTTTTCGAACGTCGCTGTGTCTAACAGCCGATAGAACGCATTTATTCATGGTACTGATACATCACATCTGAGTATTCTATAAAATGGAAATTCAAAATTGAATTATTTACAAAGACGTAATCTAATGTCCTTAAGCAGTTTAGAATGTTCAGATCATCATGCTGTTTATCTGAGCGCTCCAATGGTCCAAGGCCTGCTCTTTTACCTTCTTGCACCAAACATAGAAATAGTCTCCCATCAGGATCGTGTGGAAGACGTCAGGAACGCCATACAATATGATTTGCTCTACAACCGAAGTCCTCACTCGTCGTCCGGGGACATCACCCGAGAGAAGCTGGACAAGGAAAACAATGTGGATAAACCACGACAACATCCGGAAAAAACGGCCCATGGTTAACAGTCCAACAAAATGGCCAACGCACGGGTGCAAATCTCCCGCGCTACCTTCGACTCCTTTTGAGAGCGCGAATATCTGAGGAACGAACGCGAGCCCGTCCAACACATGGGAAACCGCAGATACGTCCTGAGCATTCCGAAATCCCTTATCCTCATAGAACTCGAAGGGGCCGTAATGCTGCCAACACAATCCTGATACAACGGAAACAAACAGCAAAAAGGGCCATTGCACATAGATGGGCAGTTTCGGGGACCCCACATCGTACGATCTCAACCTCCACCAAACAAGCATCCACAAAAATGGCGCGGTGAAAACGTCGATGCAAGCAAGTCCGCCGGCAAACTTATTTGGTACCTCCCAGACCGCCGGCGAGCTCGTTCCCCAATAAAGACGTAACCATGCACCAATAACGAGCATCACCTGCATATCGTGACTTAAAAGGATTTTTTTCCCAGCGATTGCGTCCTTGTTGTGGGAATTTCGCACTTGCCAATCTGCGAAGAGCAAAACCCCAGCCGCAACAGGATTTCCGCAAATGTTTCCGACGGAACAAAAGATCTTCGACATCAACCATAACAGACCCATGGCGAATGTGACGTCGATATTATGACTTAGCCTTACGGTTCTATCGACCAATTGTTCACTGTCACCTCACTCTTCATAAGAATACAGTCCAACTCTCGCTTCCTTCTCTCCCTCTCTCTCTTTCTCTCTATTGCTGACCCGGCCATGCCTCAATACAACCGTAAACTATGTCTTCCAAAAAATAACACAAAAAAAAGAAATTGCACTCATCTGATCTCTTGACTTCGAAAAAATATTCACACTTCGAACAGGAAATCAAATAGAAAAACGATTGAGACCTCAAATCAGTACTTCAGCACCATATATACATTCGAAATTTTGAATCAAGTCGAAAATTCACATTAAACTACAGTTGAGATGACTCCAATATAAATACGGTAATCGCTCGGCCCCTCATCGGAAACTGCTAAGTCCTCGTGTGAGCGGGGTTCTGCGGATGGAACTAACATAATCAATAAATTTAGTCATCTCCAAAATAATGACTATTATCCAATCTCTTTTTCTAGACTTCACTTCTAAGTTTAGTTTTTCTAGGCTTCCAAGTTTAGTTTAAATTTAATCAACGATGATCGATACTCTGCATCTGGGATCTCTGACATACTTCGAAATATTCAGGTTATATTTCAAAACAATGTCAAAAATGTTTAGATTTTAGATCATCATGCTGTTCATCTGATGCTCCCAATGGTCAACAGCCTGCTCTTTTACCTTCTTGCACCATACATAGAGGTAGTCTCCCATCAGGATCGTGTGGAACACGTCAGGAACGCCATACAATATGATTTGCTCTACAACCGAAACCTTCAATTTTCGACCGGAGACGTCCCCCGAGAGCAGCTGGACAAGGAAAACAATGTGGATAAACCACGACAACATCCGGAAAAAACGGCCCATGGTTAACAGTCCAACAAAATGGCCAACACAAGGGTGCAAATCTGCCACGCTACCTTCGACTCCTTTTGAGAGCGCGAATATCTGAGGAACGAACGCGAGCCCGT
>JACKZZ010016659.1_pt1 | contig 10404 bp, 5 predicted proteins | sample 8027871 | NCBI WGS metagenome assembly JACKZZ01 (sample SAMN15724774, study PRJNA655200) | protist metagenome | isolation source: fluorescence activated cell sorting (FACS) single amplified genomes of... | place: USA: West Boothbay Harbor, Gulf of Maine | collected 2000-07-19
TGTGTAGAGTGTAGTGTGCTATCAAATTCAATAGTGTGCTTTGTTATTTATAGGTGTGTAGAATGTAGTGTTCTATCAAATTCAATAGTGTGCTTTGTTTTTTATAGGTGTGTATCAAATTCAATAGTGTGCTTTGTTATTTATAGGTGTGTAGAGTACTGATTAGTAATGTAATCAATTAATGGTCATTGTTGTTCCATATTGTTATTGGTGTTATTTAAATCACAAAGGCACCCTTCAATGGACGGTGCTCCCAAATTTCATCCTTTTAACATGCCTTAGCATGCAGATACCACTACACATGGTAAATGGTGATAATAATAAAATCGAAATAAGCCGTACTTTTGATATTACAGTTTTGCACAATTAACCAGTATAATAATAGCTTTGTGAATAGGATTTTAAATTTCTTACTACTAAATACTATCTACATTGATATTTCCATATAATCATGTGTATACATAAAAACACGACATATTTCGTATTTTGTTTTAAACTACGTATTATACAAAATACAAAATCTAATGATAATTAGTATTATAATTATTTGTTTGTGTTGTTTTTTAGACAAAAAATAAATATAAATAATAATAATAATATAATAAATGAATAAATGCTATTTTACTTCATGATTTATAATATACGCGTGTACCTGCGTCGTTCACAGGAGTGTACGGCGGCGTAAAGTGGAAAAGAAATTACATACACACGCACACACATATAGACTTTTTGATTGTTATTATATTTACGTCTTTTCGTTGTATAAATTACACTATATATAACTTCACAAATATATATTAATATGGTCGTTTTATCTGCTGCAGTATGTACAAAACAAGGCAAAACGTTGCTTGCTAGACAATTTATAAACATGCCACGCACAAGAATAGAAGGCCTATTAGCAGCCTTTGGTAAGCTCGTTTCAGATTCTTCAGATCGACAACATACATATATTGAAACTGATAGCGTACGATATGTTTTTCAATCAATGGAAACTTTATATCTGTTATTAATCACAAATAAAGCAAGTAATATTGTTGAAGATTTAGAAACATTAAGATTAATTTCCAAAGTGGTCCCAGAATACTGTGGTGGTGGCATGATATCAGAAGAGGTTGTACAAAAAAATGCATTTGATTTGATTTTTGCATTTGATGAAGTAATTTCTTTAGGTTATCGCGAAAATATTACGATACAACAAATACGTACAAACTTGGAAATGGATAGTCACGAAGAAACACTACATGATATGATTGAAGCAAGTAAAATGCAAGAGGCAAAAGAGGAGGCAAAGAAACGTGCTAAGGCAATTAAAAAGGAACAAAGGGAGCGTGCAAAAACAGGCATATCCAGCAGTAAGATGCAAGGTATTGGGAGTGATTCAATTTCATCTTCCTCCACGTTTTTGTCTTCCAATGATCGTCGCGATACTCGGAATGTGGAATACAACAACGATCGTGGTAGCAATAATAATGATTATAGGGATGATCCACCACCAAAACGAACTGCAAGAAAGGGTAAAGGCTTGAAATTGGGTGGCAAAAAGAAAGGAAAAGATTCGTTTTTGTCAAAAATGAAGCAGGAAGACGGGTTAAAAGATTTAAAATCGAATATGCAAGCAGATGGAGTTGCAGCTGATAATGCTGTCACTGCTGGTGCTGGTGGTCAAATGGTGCAAGATGACCAAATACGTGTATTGTTGGAAGAAAAATTAAATATATCCATGAAGAGTGATGGATCAATTGATATTATGGAAGTCAAAGGTACATTGGCAGTTGTTTGTAATGACCCAGAGTGTGGAAAAGTACAAATCCAGCTTGCTGCTGATAGTGTTGGCCAGGCTAGCGATAATGGTTTTCAATTTAAGACAAATCCAAATATGTCCAAAAATGATTTTTTAAAGAATTCATTGCTATGTTTAAAAAATAAAAACCGCGATTATCCAACAGGAAAACCAACAACAGTATTACGTTGGCGTTTTTCATCCAACGACGACTCATCAATCCCATTTACTATCAACAGTTGGCCAGAAGCTGATAACGGAGGTAAGATGAATGTAAATGTAGAATACTCGCTAGAACGCGAAGATGTTACTTTGGAAAATGTTCAAATTTTAATTCCACTTGGTACAACTAGCGCTGCACCACAAATCACTACATGCGATGTTGGCTCACATAGGCATAATTCCAGAAAAGGATTTTTGGAATGGAACATTGATTACATTGATTCTAGTAATGGTTCGGCTAATTTGGAATTTACTATTGATGGTGATAGTGAAGAAATGTATTTCCCAGTACAAGTAAACTTCATGTCAAAAGATTTACTAAGTGGTGTTAGTGTTGATGAAGCTGTTGTTGATGGTAAGGAGGATGAATTATTATACAAAGTAGCAAGCAGATTAGTAGTGGACAATTATGTTATTGATTACGATTAACAATCCTAGAGAGATATACCCACACGAAAATAGTAGTGTTACATTCTTACGCGCATATACATAATAAATATATATTATATATGATGCATGAATGTGCAATATATAGTTGAGCGCTCGCTAAAAACAAATATTGACGTGTGTTTTAATTTAATAAAAAAAATATTTAAAAATTTTTTTAAAACTTTTTAAAAAATTAAAAATATCATTAATTCTTACTCATTTATTTAATTTTATTAAAAATATATTTTTTATACTTTTTTTTTTATATATATTTTTGAAATATATTAGATAGACACTGATACATACTGTTAATATTTAAACAACTGAACAATCAGGTGGATGTAGACAACATTGCATCCCGAATGAAATCGAACAAACGAAGACAAAATAAAACTTACACCAGACCCCGTAAAAAATCACGCAAAACTCAGACTCAAAATTTAGACATTTTTTCTTCTACTCGATGAAATTTTATAATCTGTGATGATTAATTAAATATACATCGAAATATTTAAATTAATGAGTAAGATATAACATTATATAAAATATAATATATATATATCAATTATCATAATACGCGCATACTTATTTTATTTTATATATCAAGTATATATTTTCATAATCTACTTTTGTTTTTTACACCTTTGACAAGTTTAAAGACACTTTTACCATTACTATCAGTTGAAACCATACCTTTAACACCGATAGAATCTTGTTCTAATAATGCATTCATAGATTGAATATCATTGCGAGGCAAATTTGCAACAAACCTCTCATTATTAGCGTTTAATCTACCAATAATAATACCACGTTCTGGCTGGCCATTTCGATCACACATTATTGTATAGGTTTCAATTGTACCTTCACCATTTGGCGACTCCGCAACAATTGCTAATGGTTTGGAATATTCATCTGCTCTTTTTTGTGTTACATATGGATCCTCGCGAGTCCATCCTTCGCCATACAAATGCTTTTGATTTGGCTTAGTCGAGTAAACACCAAATGCATGTTTTGTTACATATCCACCATTTGCCGTTACTAAACCTGTGACATCTTGCTTCTTCATTACTTTTTCATGACGTAACACTTCAACCATTTTACAAATTGAATGTCCTACATAATTATTGCCCGGACCACCATGAAATGGCAAACCGCCTGTTACTGTTAATGGTTTTCCCAATCTCTGAAAATCAATGCCAAGTTCATCACAAGCAATTTCTACAGCAATAGGAAAGCATGAGTACACGTCGAAAAAATCTATGTCTGTGTTTGGATTTGTAATCCCTGCCATTCTCAAAGCTTCCTTGCCTGCAGCTCTCATACCTGGACTTTTATGTAAGTCACGACGTCTACTAACTTGCTTTTCATCTTTTGCATCACCACAACCGTTTAAAAATACCATTTTATTTGGATCAATGTTTAACCTACTTGCTTCTCCATATGACATTATTAATATACACGATGACATGTCAACATCCATTATTGCATTCAATCTTTTTCTGTAAAATGGCCGTCCGACCCAACGATTTGCACCGCCATCGTTCGTAGTTAATTCCTCTGTGCTATATGCTGTACCAAACCAACAATCATTTCTATTTTCTGGAGCACCTGCAACTTTCGAATAATCTGAAAACAATTTACCTATAATATTTGTATGCTCCTCAATTGTACGATTGTGAAATGCACGAAGAGATTGCTCTAATAATGGATAACATGCTATTGGCGCTGCCATTCCATGCCGCATTTCTATATTTGCAAATAAACCGTCATTTGTGGTTACTTTATCCCCTTCAGGAAAGTTTGTAAGTCCAATATGTGTATCTAATTTTTTTAACAATTTTTGATCTTTTACTTCATTATCACCCCAACCTAAGTCTTTGCGTGGCGATAGATTATTTTTTTTTGCTTTTGCAAATGAATGTAATGCTTCGCAACCAACAATCAAAGCACAGTTACTCGCGCCTTTTGAGATTCGTTCACAAGCTCGGTTTACCAGTGCTTGGGGCGTATTACCACCACCTGCTGTATAAACGAGTTCCTGCAAGTGTTCATGGTTAGAAACATAATTATTGGAAGCAGCAATGCATGCTGCAGGATTTTTATAAATTCGCGAGTCTAAGTTTTCATTCTCGACAATTGCCAATCGAATATCGGCGATCATGTTAACAACTGCTATTGAGTCTACAGTTGTAGTGGTTGAAATGCCAGCATCACGAAACGCTAAGTTCGTTGCCGCATTTAAAAGCTGTAGTGGTGTCTCATATTCATTTTCTTTTGTTCTGCCCTGCCGTGGCGCGATATGCCGCGCAACACCAACAATTACTGGCAAATTTGCAGGGTACATATTTTATATACTTTATCCTACAAACCTACAAATGTGCAAGAAGGAACAAAAAAGTACCAACCATAGCCAAGTAAATGTGTTGTCACCAATCGCATCAAACATGCATAGCCAAGTAAATGTGTTGTCACCAATCGCATCAAACATGATATTATATATCTCGTGTTATAATAGTAGTGTGTGGTGTTTTTCATTATTATTATTATTATAGCTTATTACACTGGCCATATTCTGTCAGTCTTACACAGAACACAGAGTCACACGTCGTATTAACTTCACGGTAAGGTAAACAAAGATTAAATTAAGGTTAGGCCTTGAGTATTAGACTGTGTTAGGGAGTGCTGGAGTACATACAGTACGAATCCTCGTATACTACATTTTTTTAGTGCAGTAGTAAGATCTACTACATCGGACATCTTGATGAATACATGTATGTCGCATTTCATGACCTAAACGTTCTACCCGACATTATTTAAATGCGAATGCACCATAGATATAAAAGTTTTTACTACCATGCCATCAAATTCCCCTGCTTTGTCGAAACAAGCCACGAGGGCAAAGAGACGGGCGAATAGCTCGCCACGACGTAAAAAAAAAATATTGAAAAAACGTAGGTCTTCCAATAAAGGCAATAATATACAAATTAATTATGAGATTTTGCAATATATAGCTGTGATGTTTATGGTTTTATCGTTTGTCTGTTTATTAATTTTTAGTTTTTGGCCTATATTTTTAATTGCTGTGCCGTTTCGCTTGCTAAGTGTAATTTTTGCGTTAGTAGCTGCAATTACTCTATATGTATATTTTTTCCATAGAACTAGGTTCATTGCTATTTGGGCTTGGTTTCTTTTACCTTGGCACGCAATTTTTTTAACTTTATTCATTGCTGCATGGAGTTTTTGGTGGTCCGTATCTATTAGTGCCTTTTTCTTTTTGCAAGGTGAACTAAGATGGGATCGTGAAAATGTGATATATCGTTGGGAATCGTTTATATCGTATTTTGACGGAGCACTTTCAAAGCCAATCTTTGAATATTTCCCTATGAAACTGCATAAACCAAGCAGAAATAGCAAATTAAATAAACTAACTGAAAATCATAATGTGAAAAATAAAATTATATTTTCCTACCATCCACATGGAGTATATGCGTTTGGCCTATTTTCATTAGTTTTTGGCATAAGTTCTGGGTTCCAAAATTTATTCCCAAACTCAAAAGGGGTGTTAGTTGGGGTTGCAAATGCATTATTACATATTCCTGTCCTTGGTACTTTTTTTGCGTATTTTGGTTTTGTACCAGCAAGTAAAAAAAGTTTAGATAAAGCATGCGAGACTGATTTTGACATAGTAGTTGTCCCCGGCGGAATTGCGGAAATGACCAAATTTAAACCAGATAAAGAAGTTTTGTATTTAAGAAAAAGGCATGGGTTTATACGTTTAGCTATGAAACACGGTAGAAAAATCGTGCCAATGTATGGATTTGGTGAAAACAATACATTTCAACAGTTTTCATGTTTTAAACAATTACGTGAGAAGTTGTCACGTCGATTTAAAGTGTCTCTTGTGTTGTTTCGTGGGCGTGGGTATACATTGATACCATTTCGTACACCACTAAATATTGTATTTGGGACCCCATTAGACTTACCAAAATTGGAAAATCCATCCAACGAAGTTGTAGAGCAATATTTAGAACAATATGTAAAGTCAGTGGAAAAGTTATATTACGATAATAGAGATAAATATGAAAGCTACCAGGATAAAGAATTAGAAATTTTATAACTTTCTTTTGCAGGAGAAGTTTAACTCCCGCGGGGTGTTTGTATATCTTGACATTTTTAAAATTTCGTATATATATTTTGTGTAAAATTATTTGTTCTTTTTGTTAAAAAGATATTAAATGGGGCAATGGTTGTTGAATATTGGCTTTGCTAGTTGATTGTAATAATATATTATAACTTTAAAATAGTAAATTGAATCAGAAGAGAGAGTTATTGAACACACTATAATAATACATATATCATAATATAATAATATATGATACGAGAGAATATGAAGTATAACGTAATACGATAAGAATTTTTAATAAAAAATATTTTTAATATATTATATTATATTTTACTACACATTCTTTATTTTGTGTTTATATTTTATTTTACAAAAAAGTACACATGTATGATACGCACACACTTGGCGGTATAATACTCTGTTACTCGCGTATCAATATTACTTTACGCGTCTCGTACATGACGTACGAATTTATTTTTGATTTTACTAATAATGAGTGCGTTTCTAAAATAATAATGAAAAAATTGATACAACAACTGTTAGTACAAAAGGTATTGTGTTTATATTTATATATGTAAAAAAGAAGAAGGAGAGTCTACGACAGGAATATATCTTTAAGAGTGTGTGTATTATGCATGAATATTTCAAAAGAAAACGAATGCCTCAGAAACCGTAGTAATTGTATTTGTTTGTCCTCAGCGAAGAATCATAAAAATCTAGGACAGTGTGAATAATAATTCATCATAAGCATTTTTTTTTTTTGAAATATTTACAAACAAAGGAAAGTGGTATGTCGTTTACATATGTATGTATGTATGAATAATAATTTACGTACCTTCTCTGTAAAGTGACCTACAATAGCACTATTATTATTATCCCGTACCTTCTAATGTTTCAATATATGGATGCTCTACGGTATACAACAAATCTATACTGTAGTAGTCCCGATCACGTTGTGAAAATATATGTACAAGTGTATCGCCAGAATCGATACAAACCCAATCATCTTCTGGTAGACCTTCCATTCTTAATTGTTGTCGCCCCAGTTCTTTCCCCAAATCCATTAAACTGTATGCAACATTTGCTATATGTAGACGAGACATGCACGTACAAACTAATATATGGTCCGCTTCTGGGCGTAGGTGCCTGTAGTAGGTAATATTTTGCCCCTTCGTCTCAACTAACAGCTTATAACAGTGTTGATACCACGGACTTTCTTTAGTTACATTATCGACCGGAAACTCAAAACGGGTCTCTACGCCATATTTATCTAAGGTTATATACCCGTGTTCTATGTCTTTATCCTTACGGGTGTGTTTTTGCAATTCTGGATGTTCAAACATTATATCTACATTTTCTGTTATCTCCTCGTCGTCGACGTTGTCATCACCACCTTGTTCGCTTATTACTTCATATTCTTCTTTTTCTTCCTCTGGATAAACGACTACTTCTTCTAAGTGTGACTCTGCATCTTCTTCATATGCGGGTGTCATATTTTTAATTTCTTGCCGTATCCTATCCGCTCTTCCAGTTAAGTTTGGTTCATCGGTAAAATTTCTTTCCCACACTGGTTTAGTATCCTTTTCAGATTTTAATTTATTAAATTTTTTTTTATACGACGACGACAAAGAACGGCAATGAACATTGTTTTGACCATATGTAGACAACAGTGGTTGCAGAAACCATCTACTTGTTGTAGTGTTCAGTTTCACCCTACGTTGAACAAGTTGCTTAAAAAATGCCATATCTTCAGCTGGACTATAATATATTTACAATTTTTTTTGTACAGTTCGCATGTTACTCGATGTATAAATGTATGCCTTCATCATACTGCTACATACGTATTCATGTGTGAGTTTCTTGTTCGCATGTTATTTTCATTACTACTATAACTATATAAATGATGCATTTATTGTTATTATTAATATTATTTTTTTTTATTATAATTAATTATAAAATAATAATAATAATAATAATAATTATATTATTATTAATTTAAATTGGTGGTGTGGAGTGATTTCAGTTGTGTGTCCATACTAAAAACCTTAAATCAAACCCTCTTTATATTATACTGTGTTTAACCTTAAACAGCTTGAACAATTAATTATAAGTAAAAATTAAAATTATCTGCTGTGGTGTGATTATTATTTTTTATATCTTACTCTGATTGTTGCAACAACAAAGTTGCGAGCCTCATCATACCAAAATAGCTAAAAACATGGCAACAATCCCGGCACCAAGAGGAGACGAGAGTTAGAATGGAGACAAAGAAAACTTGATATTAACATACGTGCAGTATGTGATACGAAAGCGCTACAAGTATGTTTTTGATATTTCATTAAACCACCATTGAAACCAATAACACCCGCTAAACAATGTTTTTTTCTATGACATATCTACCTTCTTGTAATCTTGATGCATTTAAATCATTTAAATCCAATGTTTGATATTGATTATTATTTAAAATTAATTCTGCAATCCCTCTACCAACGGCTGGTGATTGTTGTATACCGTGTCCACTAAATCCAGTTGCTACATAAAGTGGAATATCGTCAAAAATTTTACCCAACAAACCATTCTGATCAACAGTATTGTAATCATAATATCCACACCAACTACTTTTTACTTTGCAATTTTCAAATGCTGGTATTCTATAGGCAATAGATGGCCAAAGATGATTTTCAAAATGATCATGTTCAACAAATAATTCATCTGCAGTCCCATTTGAGTTACAATCAATACCAGCAGCATTTTCCATGCCACCAACTAAAAATAAATTTCTGTCAGGTAAACCTTCCCGCCTTATATACGCCCCACTTGGGCATACCAATAAAGGAACAGGTGGGGAAATCAAACTTTTGTCTGGGCAATGAACGACAAATACAAAACGTTTTCGTGGATGGACTGGTAATAAGTCATTTGCTTTATCAGAGTCAATACCAACCATCTTTGATAACAGTTGGCTAGACCAACATCCAGCTGCATTCACAAGTGCATTATTGCATTTAATTTTTATCGATGCATTATTGTTATTATTAGTAGTATTGGATATAATTACATGTTCTGCTTTTTTACCAATTTCTTCCACGCAACCCTGCATAAAAATGGCCCCTTTATCTTGAGCTTTTCTTCTCAATGCCGTAGTTAAAGTATATGGATCAAACCACCCTTCATCTTTTAAACCAAATGCACTTTGCTCGATATCTTCTGTTTGCAGCCATGGAAATTTAGTGCTCAATTCTCCGTTATGCCCGCCATAATGCACAACATGGGAACCTAAGGATTGTTGCAAGCGGACATTTTCTTCTAATTGTTTTTTACCTTTATTTTGAGCTAAAAATAAATAGCCACCTTCATCAAATTGAACATCCGTCTCTGGATCATGCGCTAGTTCTCTTATAAATTCAACACCAAATTGTGAAATGGCAATATTTACAGGTTCACTAAATTGTTGTCGTATTGAACCTACAGACAATACGGAAGAAGCAATTTTATAATTCAAATCTTTTTCCACTACTACTACATTTAACTTTGGTTGCATCTCTAACAAAAAATTTGCAATAGAACAACCAATTGCCCCAGCACCAACGACGACTACATCCGCACTTTCCGGGGGTGGCACTGCAGCACGACGAATAGCGCTCGTTGAGAAAAAACGTTTAATCATCTCCAACAATTGTTTTGCATGCAGATTTATTGATATTCTTCGATGTTGTACTAGTTTCTGTTCCATTGCTTAATTGCGTCTTGATGGTATTTTGTTTTTCATTATTATTATTTTTTGATAGTAGATTGAGTTTTTAGTAGTAGTTCACACCACGACGACGTCGTTGTCGTTATTATTATT
>JACKZZ010018116.1_pt1 | contig 10404 bp, 5 predicted proteins | sample 8027871 | NCBI WGS metagenome assembly JACKZZ01 (sample SAMN15724774, study PRJNA655200) | protist metagenome | isolation source: fluorescence activated cell sorting (FACS) single amplified genomes of... | place: USA: West Boothbay Harbor, Gulf of Maine | collected 2000-07-19
GCTAGTTCTGACGAAAATGAAAATAAAAGTGAAATTAATTTGAAATGTATTGATTAAATTAACAAAAAAACACTTTGCACTAAATCTCTAACCCCTAATAACGACCGATTCACCGTCACCTCTACCACTACCATTACCATTACCATTATTGTTATTGTTATTGTTATTGTTACCATCACCATCACCATTTCCAGCACCACCTTGAAATGGTGCACAACATAGCTTTTCACGGCACCATATTTGAAATACTTTTCTTGCTGTTGCTTCTTTTCCTCGTGTTCTACAAAATACACGCACTGCAAATTCTTCAAATGCCGTTGGTAAAGCTGTCTGATATATTCTATCCTTAATTTGGGTACCAATTGCATCACTATTAGCTGCTTTAGGAAAAAATCTCATTCTACTAACAGGGTTTTTGTCCTTTAATCCGTAGTGTATGTGCATTTTTTCAATAATGATATCATGTTCATCTAGTTGCAACCAACCGTTACCGTTATCGTTATCGTTATCGTTACCATTGCCATTGTATTTACTTGCACTTCCACTTCCAATACTATTAATATTCTTTTCTTTTCTCTTTTTTGGTGTACTATCGCTAATCCAATCAGAACCATCTTGACTATTGCCACTATATTGATATTGACTAACACTATAAAATGAATCTTGACTATTTCCTGGTGCATCTAAAAGTTCTTGGTCCTCTCGAATAGGATCTAATTCTACATTAGCAACATTAACATTCATGCCATCGTCCTCAACATCATCAGCATTGGGCGACTGAACTTCCCCTATAGATCCAGCTCCAGTTCCCATTGCTGCCTTAGCCTTTGCCTTAGCCTTAGCCTTAGCCTTGATTGTACTGCTACCTTGATGCTCATCCAACATCCTTGTACTATCATAATATCCAGATGCTAAATTTTTAGAGATTTCTATCATTTGTCTATTAATAACTGCTTCAGATTTGATAACACCACCTTTATTGAATGCATCCTCACGAGTATAAGGTGATTTCCCTAAGCATACATATAATTGGCGAGTTTCTAATCTTTTTAATATTTTTTTTGCATTATTTAATTTTGGATTTTGATCGTAACGTACTAATTGAATAACGGAATCATTTAAATTTGATAATGCCTCCATACAAAAGACACAATCAGCGATATTATACATACCATCTGGAAATTGTGTTGTTTTTTTACCTTTAATCTTGATATACTCATTAGCTTCACGTAATATATCTGTTATCATAAATTCTACTTGTTTCACAGCTTTATGTGTATATACTGTTTTATGCATACGAAATCTTACTGAGAACATATCTATTGCTTCAAATACAAGTTTTTGTGGATAGCATACCATTAATTGATAATCATTTTCTTCGCTACCTTGCATTTGTTGTTGTTGTTGTTGTTGTTGAGATGCGACAGGAGATGCTAATGAAGTAGATGATGAAGATGAGCCTTCGCCTTCATCAAGACTTGACTGAGACGCTACCCAACCACCATCCTTTCTACGTGTAAATTTAGTACCATCAGATTCAATTACAGGTGATGCTCTAATGACACGACCTAATTCAATAAATCTTTCAAAATTTGCTGCAAATGTTACATTACTAAATTTCATATCACGTTGAAAGTAATCTAATTTATCAACATCTAACCCAGATCTCGTATTGTTAACAACATCATATAAATAAAATTTATCAGGTGCTCTACCAATACGTTTCTTTTCTGGTGTCCCACCTATAATTTCTTCAATAAAAATTTGATCTTGCTTTGATAGACCATAATGATATAAATTAATACGATTATTATCTAACATGTATCTGAACATTTGTACACTACCGTCCTCATGACGCCATTTAGAACCATTACCATCTAAACCATTAGGAAACATTAATGGTATTAATACACCATCATATACATGGCTAAATGGTCCATGACCTAAATCATGACATAATCCTGCAATTTTAACAGCTAAAATATCAACATCAGTAATCCCTAATTCAGGTTGATATAATTGTAATTTTTTACATACTCTTTCAGATAAATGTGCTACACCTAAACTATGCTCAAATCTTGTATGCATAGCTGAAGGAAAAACAAATACACATGTACCTAATTGTTTTAAATGTCTTAAACGTTGATATTGTGGGGTATCTACAATACGACATGATAATTTATCTAATTTAATTTGAGTATGAATTGGATCATTTATAATCTTTTCTGTAACCAATAAATCAGCATTTATATCAATACCAGTTGTACCATCTAGTTTTCGACCAGGGGACATACCACCTTCAATAGCCGCCCCATTGCTTGGCATACTAAAATGCCCAAATGCTCTTAAACTATTATCATCAGAGGATTTAGCTGTCTTCTTAGTTTTTGGGCTGGAGCTAAATGCAGAAGAGACTGAACGCTTAGACATTGCTCAATCAACCACTACCTTATTCTAAACCTTGCTTTAAAGATCAAAAAGAACTTCAAAATAAGGGGGAGGTGGGAGGTGCTTTGGTGTGGGAAACCCCACAAATTCCAGTCAAAGCGATGTACTAGATTAACTGTTTTCAACGAAAGGTGAAATTGAAGCATTTTTATATTATATAGCGAAGTTTCCTTTTAATATCAAATTTATTGCATTTGAGTGATGATGACGTTTTCTAGATTGATCCAAACTTTTTGTTTGGTTACTTTTCTAGTATTGCAAATAGAAGCTGATGTATATATGCATAATCCTCGTGGTAGTAATGATCGTAATTGTGAAAGAACAGTTAATCGAAAAAACGGTAATCGTTTATTTGATTCTCAAAATAATAATAATGGAGGTTATGCTTGTCCAAGAGGTGTAGGTAATGAAGATTTTCAACCTGAAAATGGTCAAGCAAAATTTACTGGTATAGATGTTCAAACTGGTTTTACAACAGAATTTACACAAAATAAAAGAATTTATTATTATAGTGGTAGTATTCTACCCATAGAATGGACTAATCAACATGGATGTGGTGTAAATAGTAAAGCAACATGTGAAATTGTTATACAATATGCTTGTGAAGATACACTAGATCCTAAAGTTGATGATTTTTGGCCATGGACAAAAGAAAAAGGTGGTCCTGGTTCAACATATCGTGGTAAACAACATTTTAGAGGTGAAGGTGGTGCACATGTTGCTGCACCACGTGATGGGGTACCAAGAGATAGTACTGATAGTGCTACTGATACTATCCCTGATAATGAAGCATCTGCTATACCAAATACACGAGAAACAAGACGATTTGGTATGCAAGAATCATATGATTCTTATCAAAATTGTCAACATACTGAAAGAAACAAAGGCTTATATACAGCTGATCAACGTGTAAGAAGACGTGATCGAAGAGGTACAAGACAAAATCCAAATGGTAATAGACGTGGTTTAGAATGTCCAGAAGAACGTGATTATTACCCATGGTGGGCTCCATCACCATGGATAGATATTGCTGTCTTAACTGACGCAGCTAAAAAGGATGTATGTTATCCTGATACACCAGCGGCAGATTGTTCAAAAAGATGCAATTATTATCATCAAAATACTATGAATACAAATAAAAAAGGCTATTGTGATGTTTTTCATGGAAACACAACAAAATCTGCACAAGATATTAATAAAAAATATAATGATAATGATTGGAAAGCTAGACAATGGCCAAATAACAAAGAAGCATGTGAGAAAAAAGGTTGGCCATTTGAGTGGTATGAAGTTAGTCATAGTGACAATCTTGCATTCAATAATAAATTAAATTTTGTTTGTGCTCATACACAATTTGCAAGAGCTAATCAGTTGGGTAATGCTCGTGGTGATGGTATTGTAAGTCAAAATGAGGAAGCATTTGCCAACGGTGATAAGCCCCCTGCGGGTAAATCACATATCACTGATAATTTAAATGCCAACCGTTTCTTATGGACTGTGCCTGAGATTCCAACCCCTAAAGCAGCAGATCCATCAAAATATATGTCTAGCATGAATGTAGCATATCAGTCATGTGTTTTACGTATCAGATATAATATCTCAACTGCTGATTATCAAGCATGGCCATTAGATTCAGTAGATAATCCAGCAACAACACATCCATTGATAGATTCAAGAAATAATTCAAGATTTGAAGGTGATCCACGTACACCACTAATGCAAGATCCATATATTTATATTGGTCCTGGTGACAATGACAACACTGGATCACAATTTGTTAGTTTAGCAATTAATACAAATCAATATGGTAGAACATTTCAAGATAGATCATATGTTTTTACCATTAAACCATTACCAACAGCAAATAGTCCTGCTAGTAATATGAAAGATGAACCAGAAATTGATTATGTTTCAATGAAAGCAAATTTAGATGCAGGTGGGAAAATCTTTAATGTGAATGTTAGAGGAAAACGTGGAAATATTGTACAAACATTCCCATCTGTTGAATATGACTTTGTACCCAATGCATTAGCATTAAGTAACAAAGACATGGTTCATTTCCAATGGACAGGTAGTGATTATAACCCAAGACGTGGATGTAATAATGGCGAAGGTGGACCACCAGATGCAAATACATTTTTTACGGATGCAAATGCAAAATTAAATCCAAGAGCTGATCGCTCAAATTTACTATTCATGGATAATATGGCATCTAATACACCAAGAGACTATACTGGTTACGAAGAAACAGCCACCATGACATATGCTCAAAAAACATCAACATCAAAAGCAACAATATTATCACATTTACCTTGTTATGATCCAGTTACAGATACTGTTGAACAAGGAACAAAATGTTATGAACAAACAAAGCGTTTAGCCTATTTGAATCAACAAGTTGATACTGGAAGTTTAGTATTACGTGCTGGAAAAAAATGTTTAACACAAAAAGAAATTGATGATATAAGTGCAGTTAATAGAGATGTTGCGGAACATCATCCATTAAATTGTGCCAAAATCAATGCAAAACCTTTCCCATATTACGATGGAGGTATTATGTTAATGAAAAAAAATGGATTTTTTCCATATTATTCAAGTCGTAATAATAATTTTAGTAATCGTGAACAAATCGGTATTATATGTGTCGGTCCAACGTGTACATTGACCGACAATCAAGTATTACAAGATCAAAATCCCAATGTTTCGCCATATCGTTCAAGACAGACACCATCATTATGCACTGATACTGCTAATGGTCAAAATGGTGCTAATGCTAATGGTGCAGTATCATGTGTTGGTGGTCAAAATATTGTTATTGCTGAAATTGAAATTGAAACATTAGCTACAAATGAGGGTGATAATGACAATAAAGGTGATGGTAACATGTTTGGTTGTGCAATACAAAATAATTATGCTACTGGTAATACTATTCTTGAGGAAGTTGATGGTATGACCTCATCAGAACAGGCTGGTCTTGCTATTGGCTTAATCGCATTGGGAATTTTAGTATCGTATGGTATTTATTGGGTATATAGAAGATATAATCCAACCAGTGGTAGTGGTGCTGGTATGGGATTATTAAAATCACAGCCAAAATGGTTAAAGGATCCTATTAGAGCACAAAATAACAATAACCCTTCATCACGTTATTTTGGTTCAGGTAATAATAAAAGTGCATGGTTGAAAGGTGATGGTAATGGTGGTCATGATAGTAGAGATACTGATGTTCAAAGTGAACCATTGACTGGTAATGGTAATGGTAGAAGAGCTACACATGCACATGATACCACAGGTAAAGGAAATTCTGCACCAAGTAATATCAAAATGCAAACAACTACAAAACCACCATCCAAACCAACAGGGGGAAGAGGTATGCCACCACCACCACCTAGTAGAGAACAACGCAAAAATCCAGAACGAAGCGCGTACTTGTAACTTGAAAAAAAAACGTAAAAGCATCACTAAATAAAACATTACATACAAAATTACATGATATGGAAGATTGATAATGAGTTAATACACGGGTTTAACTCTTCATTTACATTTTTACAAGTCGTAAACAAATAATAAACAAATAATCCCACAATATAATTCATAATTCAACATGTTCTTCATCGTCAACCATTGCAGCTTCAACAGTAGCAGAATCATCATCATCATCTGATATTTCTTCTTCAGCATCTTTTCTTTCTTCATCATCACTCTCTTCAGTTATCGGTGGATACAGATGATTTCTATGACTAAAACCAATTAGATCAATATTCTTACCATTTTCAGCTTCAAATACTAATCTTGTAGGTATTGAACCAGCAGTATTACCAATAAGATGATGAATGTGTGCATCACCATCATAACAAGTGAAAATTACACTTTTTCGTTTTCATTTGTAGACTTCGTCTTTGCATCTGCTTCAATTTTCTTCAATTTTGATACATAAGAGCGTATCTCACTTAGTTCTGAAGTATATATTTGATGGGTTGTGCCATCTTTACCTTCTACATTTTGCAACATATAAAACAAACTAGCAGCACTATAAGCCAATGAAACATTAAGTTTTGCATCCTCTATTGGTAATAGGTTGTCTGTTACATCTTCTGCGGCACAATCTTCCAAACATAAGGTAGCGGAATCTATTTCTTCAAGCGAAGCACTTAACGCGCTGATACTAGCGTTCGCAATAGCTGCTCTCTCACTTGACGACATTTTGACACTCTCTTGAGAGCTTGATCCTCGAAAATCTATGAAGTGGACAACAAAAGGTGGAGTTTCGTAGTTTCGTCTAATGGGAAACTTATTGGGAGAAAGAAAAAAACTGGTCAAATTAACACACGATAGAGAAATTGGTATGAACGAAGTGATAAGCGAAGACAGATTTGCATTGGTGAGGCGCTTGTGCAAAATGGAAACATGGGTCTGTTAAATTATCATACAATCCTTCAGTAAATTCTACATTAATTTGCAAGATGATTTATCTGCTGTTGCTTTTGATCTTTTGATTTAATTTTAATTACAATGTCAATTTATTTATATTTACATCCCCTTCTAACTTTTCTTTCCGTTTCTTCTCTTCTCTTCTCTTTTCTTCTCTTCTCACTATCTGGCCAGCCTCATCTCATTCTTGGGGTCCTAATCCTGATCCATAAAGAAACCCTATTATTTTAATTTCTTCAAACGCTCCCCTAGCGAATGAGAGCACAACTGAGTTTGCAGTAATGGGCAGTCACCTCTACTCAAGATATCATTGAAACCACTAACAAGTAACGTAATCATACTACCATTGATCTCTTGTAATGTTGACATATTTACTGTAATATTTCTGCCACTATCATAACCTCTACATTTACTTGGATGTCCTAATCCTAAACCTAATCCTGCATTTGTAGTACCAGAACCTGTTGTACTATATGGAGGATATATACCTGGAATATTGTTACATTTTCTCAAGACACTGTCATACAATTCAAGACTTGACTCTAATCTGATTAAACTTTCCATGACAGCAATAATATAATTGGAACTTCTGCCAGTGTGATCCTCATTCAAGGAGTTCAATAGCCCATAACTGATACCTTCAACTGCATGAATTGCTGATTGTATTGTCATTGGTGGTATTGAATCCAGAACAGGGTACATTCCCATTAATGCACGACAAAGTGAATCAAATCCTAATCCTAAGTCTGTGACCCATTTTGACTGCAACAGCCATCCACAGCATCTGCCTACTAATGTATGCTGACACCACATCCAACTACGATATTGTGCATCTGTTGCTTCATCACTAATACAATTTGTTACTGATATATCTCGCAAATTCGAACGCCCATCAATATCATTATTATTTCTACTTCTACTTCGAAGTGTTGACAATGAAGATGAAGATGAAGATGAAGATGAGGAAGTTGATGCTATTCCAGCACTCAAGCCTAACTGTACATTAGGTTTATTTTCCCAAAAAGTTTCCATAAATGATTCGACTGCGGAAGAACTTCTACTGCCACTGCCACTTGATTGATTGCTTCCCCTTGATCTACTACTACTGCGACGATTAGTATTAGAATTAGAACTAGAACTAGAACTGGACACCTTAACACTTCCTAGTCTAGTATTGGTTCCAGCTAGATTCATATTGGTATCACCAGTAGTGTAAGAAAGCACGTCCAATGCGTGCAATGTGATCAATTGCAACTCTACTGTGAAAGAGTCTATGTAAATCAAAGCATTTCTAACGCAGCTGTTCCATAAGGGAGGCTGAGTAGAAGAACTATTACTGCTACTGCTACTGCTACTGCTACTGCTACTATTGTTATTGTTATTGTTTCCATCATGGAATAATTGCACACGTCTTGACTGAAACGATGGTGACTGACTCTTCATAATAGCATGAAACGACTGGAAAGCAAGTGCTCGTGAGATGATATCGTGGTAGTTTTCCGAAGTCAATCTCAAACTTAATCCTATTCCTGTTTTATCGGTAGCTTTTAAATAAGGTACAGTAGCAGGACCAATATGACAGGGCTTGATTGAGGCCAATATATTGCTATGTATTTCTCGTGTGCTTTTCAGTAATTCGTTCCAACTGTTACTACTACTACTACTACTTCTACTACCACTATTACTTTTACTTTTATTATTACTTTGTAGATGTAGATCGCTCATAAGGGACGCATTACCGAGGCCCATAGTTGCTGCTAGCACATCACCCCCTTCATAATTATACTCCAATGCAATTTCACTACCTCTACCACTGCTTCTACTGTCACTATCACTACTACTACTACTACTACTACTATTAGCAGTGGAATCGTCTTTGCTATTAACAACACTAAGGAATGAAATCGGACGCAACAACATTGATCTCAACAAAAGATACGACATTCCGATTGATATTTGTACGAATGCAGACACTATGAAGCAACGAGCTAATTCTACTCTTAATGATGGCATCATGGCACCGGCACCAGAGGTAGAAGTTGTAGCTACAGCATCATTGAAAGACTTGTTACATAATATACTTTCGATAAATCCTGATGGAACAACGTAACCTATACTATTGGGACTATTGGGACTACTAACCCTTACATGGCAATTTACTGCTTTAATAGCATTTGAAAAAATCGATATACCTGCTGCTAATATTGTCACAGCAAATGATGTCTGTAATGAAGGTTTCAATAAACGTGTCCACAACTTCATACTTAGCTTACCATAAATCATGTCTTTATACAATGCCTTCAGTTGATTAGTAGGGGTCTCATTACCCTGACTATCTAATAAAAGCTTTTCATTTTTTAAACCTTGCTTAGTGATTTTATGTGATGAAATTATTGGTAAACGAAATGAGAATCCGAATCCTTCAATTCTTTCACTGCTATTAGTATCATCATCATCATCATCATCATCATCATCAGCGTCAGCATCAGTGTTGCTCTCAACTTGTTCAATGTCAATTAATCTATTAACTTTATTTTCATAATTCTCATAGCGTGAAAAACTTGCTAAAGATGCAATAATATAACTAACAGCAAAACTATAATGAAATGTAACACTTAACAGTAAAGAAATTGCACCTTTTAGAAAAGAATAAATAATAATAAAAAATATACATATGTAATTTAAAATGCTTTCAAATACAGCCTCTTTTCTGTCTTCAGCTAAATTTATATTTGTAGTTTGATTGGGAATACTATTATTATTAGAACTGGAACTGGCATTGGCATTGGCACTATTTGAATTAAAATAATCATTCCTCCATTCGAAGACAGTGTCCAATCCGCTTTGTACTGGGCTACTGATAGTGTCCCATACGTGTCTTAGGGCACCAGCAAACTTAGGTTCTAGTTCTAGTACTGATCTAGTTGTATCTGTATTAGATGCATTAGCTGCAGCCGCAGTAACAGTAGCTGTAGCAGCAACATGTCTAAAATGAAAAAATTGACTAATAGTAACACTACATATTAAACCCAAAACAGAACATAACATCAACATTCTTGTTCTACGTGTGATTTGTCTCCAATACATATGAGGCATTACTGATATACTACATCGCATATCAAATACTAGAATTGCACTGGATATCAATATCGTACTACACAATAACACAAATGCCATGTATGCACGTACACTTCCTTTACCTGTTATGGACAATATTTGCAATGAAACCATTGTGAAACACACAACAATACCTATCCATAGCAATATTCTTCGTCGAATGATACGTGAAGGATTAACTAACGCCATCTCAAACAAACCTCAAAATTTGTATTTCCTTTTTCAACGTCTGATAATGTCTCCCAAACTTCACAGTAAACTTAGAAAATGCACACAAAACCAAACCAAAGACTACTAGTAGCTTTCCACTTTGTTTGAAGGATTTGGATGAAATGGTTGAGGCAAACTAACAGGGGGATATTAAATGAATTGGGATCATAGAGATAGAGAAAGAGAATTCGATAAAAA
>JACKZZ010008929.1_pt1 | contig 10402 bp, 10 predicted proteins | sample 8027871 | NCBI WGS metagenome assembly JACKZZ01 (sample SAMN15724774, study PRJNA655200) | protist metagenome | isolation source: fluorescence activated cell sorting (FACS) single amplified genomes of... | place: USA: West Boothbay Harbor, Gulf of Maine | collected 2000-07-19
TAAATACTTTTTACAGAAATAGTTTATTTGGATCCAGGGGAGGTGCCAGACCCGGTGAACAAAATGAAGGGAAGGAGGGAAAGGAGGGAAATTAGAGGCTGCATATCTAGTATTAGTGTGCTTTTTGAAAGGTTGAGAAAGGCTGTAATATGGTCGCTCTCCTGTTTCCTTGTCATTGGGAAGTTGAAATTAACAAATAATATACCTTACGGAAAACCAATACTGTGAACAAAAATTGGTTACATGAATTAAGTATAATTAGATAATTATTATGTTTCATGAAATTAAAGTTTGCAGTTTGCAAATATCTAGGATGTAATACAAGTGTATATTGTGCTCAAGCCTAAGAATAGTTGTGCCTAAAAAAAAAGAGGAAGAGGAAGTATTCTCGCTACGCTTTTTTCCCATTAAGTGATTCCATTATCTTAGAGTTTGACATAGTTCAGCAGAGTTAGGTTAAGTATACTTTGTAAGTAATCAATTCTTGCTACAGAAAAATGAAAAGCAAAATTAATCTTACTTTTCTCTCAATCGATTTTCTCCTTTTATTCTAGTTTTCTACAACAGTTGATATTCGATAAAAAGGTGAATTGATTATTAGATAGTGTGCAGCAACAACCATAATGTAATGAATGGCTGTGATAGTAGTATCTTTAAGAGACATAATTCTATATTTAAGAGACATACTGAAATGCATTTAGCTAAATATTCAATGGACAACTGAATTGAGTTGTTGATCATAGATAGACACGAGTATGTCCATATAGTGAGTGATCACTTAATAGACAAATATGTAACTAATATAGTTATAGTAGATAGTAATCTCTAACTAGAATAGATTGATAATAACTAATCTATATTGATGAGTTGACTATTCTCAGCTCACCCCCACAATCTAATATAGTTAGATCAAGCATAATCATAACTATTATTAAGAACACCAGTAAAACCTCTAACCGCACGATTGTGCGTCACAAATTTTAGAAGAAAGGATTGTTCTCTAATACTAATCTAGCGAAACATTTTTGAGAGGTGTCTATCAAAACTAAAGCCATCTAAATGTTTTGTCAGAAAATCAAATGTCTGATTATCGCTACAAATATGTTCTAATACTACATCGCCATTAGCTACCTGGTCACGTATCCAGTGAAATTTGATCAATGTGCTTTGACCGCTGATGATGAACTGGATTCATAGCAAGATCACGTGCAGACTTGTTGTCAATGAACACACGTGTGGGACTACGACGAGTAAAATGTAAATCACACAGAAGTTGACGAGTCCATATAATATCTTGAATCAAATAGAAGAGGGCAATATACTCGGCCTCCATAGACGACATAGCAATAACAGGTTGTAGTTTTGACATCCACCACACAATATTGTCACATTACCAGATGTTGAACGCCTGGTATCTTTGTCATTAGCCCAATCTGCATCACAAAACCTGTGATAGTTTAGCTTGTCACCTTGATACACAATAAGCTTACCAGGTTTAGTAGACAAGTAGGTTAGGACACGACATGCAGCTTTACATGCATAATATGTGGGTGATTTTAGATCTCTAGTTAAAACACCAATTTTAAACATGATGTCAACAAGCGTAACTACAGGTCAGTATAATAATGACCCCACTATTTCAGAATAAGGAAAATTATCAGCAAATTCCTGCTGTAAATCGGTATGAGGGGTGTGTTCATTGGCTCTAGGTATGTATTCTGCTTCGGTTGGTATGTTACCAAAGTTGCGTCCACCAACAAACTAGTATGTCCATATAGTGAGTGATCACTTAATGGAAAAATATGTAACTAATATAGTTATAGTAGATAGTAATCTCTAACTAGAATAGATTGATAATAACTAATCTATATTGATGAGTTGACTATTCTCAACTACAACAACATTTCTTGAATGGTTGTTTTATATTATTCAGTTTTATCTTCTCTCGTTGTTGCATATCAACTTTATAATCACTAGTACTAGTCATCTAATAACTTCATGAGTTTTAATCCGTTTGACCTACTTTTTCATGTACCATACAAAGTAGTCCAAACTATATCTTTGTAGATGATGATACAGCTACAATAACCACATCTAGACACTTATTAGTACCTCTATGATTCTGTACTTATAGCAGCTACAGACACATTACTAATGGTTCCTTCACCCTCAATGTCTCTAGGCTAATGTATATTATATGTCTACTCTAATTACTACACTAGTACATAACTATTATTGTCAAGTATTCTATCATACTTCAACACATTAAACAAGTAAATAATTTATTTCCGTTAAACTATATTATTATTATTAAACTATAATTGGTATACAATTAATTATAATATTGGGGATATGGGAACTGGGAATCTATAAAACGTCTACTAGGAATTCCATTTTTGTGTATGGCATAGTATTACCTGGTTTTTACATCCCATTTCCCCAACGACTATTCTGAGTAAAGGCTAGCTAGTATGACTTTCAATGAAGATTCATCTGTCGATTTATTAGAAGTTATCTGATGCCATGGCACTATCTAAAAGCTACCATATTTATGGCTCAAGAAAAAAGATCAAGAAAATTGAATTGACAGAAAAAAAATAGAAGGAGGAGCGAGCGATGCTCTTACTAATGGCTCCAAGAAATCTATATTTAATTAAAAGAAACATATCAAAGTTAAATAAATCTTTATTACATAATGTAACTAATAAGAATAATATAGTTTAATGGAATTAGTTAATGTGAAGCTATTAGAATTGCACCCATTTAATGGTATCCTAATGGTGCCAAAAAAACAAGCGTAGCGTAGTAACCCCCCGCTCTTTTTTTTGCCTGCTCAATTAGTAGAAAAGGACAGACATACAAAACATGAGGACCAAGCCTGCAGTAGCTTGGCATCCACCCATGTAAACCACTTTGAGCTAATGGAAACCCTAATTAGGGTTTTGGCTTCATCATTCACCTCGTCTGAGAGCCTATGTGCGGATTTAGGCAGTTGGAAATAGCCAATATTTAGTTAGTTGAGTAGCAACTTGCCTTCTCAATTCTTACTCTAAATTAGGGTTACTTCTATATTACACTTGAGTAGATAGGTCAATAACTTGGGTTTTACTGTAATAGTTTTTAGTCAGTGCCTCCTCAAGACACATGTCTTGAAACTGTAGCCTGTCAGATTTGCTTGGTTTGAGGAAAAGAATTTTGCGGGATCATCTGAGACGAACGAATTTATATACCGCTCTGGAAAGGGCTTGTCCTGTCGATGTCGACGAACAGGGCACACCTATCGTTGATATACTGAAGTAATACGGTTCGAGCGTTTTTCCCAATACATTTGTGGCAGTAGTTTGAGTTACTAATACATGTTGGCTCTTGCCTTCCACTTTATACCAACTACTCTAGGGCCTAATTAGGGCCTAACCTACTTAGGTTTGAAGAGTCTTACTAATCCTAATTAGGCGACCCAATTGATTTGTAATTGTTCTTAAGTTGCGTATATACGTTGTAAATAATATTTTAAAGAATCTAGATCATAGCAAAGCCATGAATCTTGAAGTTCGTGACGCAGGCGAATCGTAATTAATGGAATAAATAAAACAAGTGCAGTTGTAGTTATCATTAGTTACATAATAGCAGCCAACATGAATCAGGTCATCTGTCGATAATAAAATTCGATTTCTGGCTTTTTAGGTGCTAGAAAGGAAGTGTGTAGCTAAAAATTATAAAAAAGTATAGCTAAATTACCTGGCTGCCTACTACTATTGTATATATATACAGAGCAAGGTGTGATGAGATGGCCATTAATTAAAATGGTAATAATGTAATACCACGTGTAAGCGCTAAACAACTGAAATTAAAGGTTTAGAGTTCACATCTGATGTATTTTAGCTTTTTTTTTGGTGGTATACCTTATAAGGTAAACCGGTTTAACATCATGTTATTTTGTCCTAATTTTTGCGACACTTTTCTTTTTGGTATTTGTTACTTATTATTCTACAGTTCGTTTGTCAAGTTGATAGCGTCTTTTGAAATTACAATCTTCTGCTCAAAATGCCCAGTCTTCCCGTTCGTGCTCCTGTTCAGACCCTCACGCTGACAAAAAGTCACACACTCGTCACTCAATCCGCTTGTAAACCGGTATACCTTGTAAGGTACACCATTAAAATATTAAGTTGGTAAACTGAAAAATATGCAACAACGATTCAAGATACTTCAAAAGTACGACATTGCGCTCTACTTATGAATGATAAAAGGAGAAAATCGATTGAGAGAAAAGCAAGATAATTTGCTTTTCACTTTTCTCTAATACGAATTGATTACTTACACAAGTTCTAACGCTTTAACTCTCCTTGATTATATCATTATCCAATAGATATTATTCATCATGTTATTAGTAGTATTTTATGTATGATAAAATATGGCATATGAGAAAAGTACTCCTCTTCTTTAGAAAGTTATATGAATTAAATTATTATTTTTGGCTGATTTGAATCATGTCATATACTACTAAGTACTCACTAACCTTACAACACACAGGGAGCATGAAGCAAGCTAATTTGCCATTAAAATTGAATCGCTGTTTGTTGGAAAAAGGAGTGCCGCGAACTTAATGCAGATAGCCAAGGCAAATTTTCCGTAGCTTCTGTTTTGTCTACGCAGCATATAACGATTGCAACTAGGCAGGTAGGCTGACTTGCAGGGGACCTAAAGCTCCAATTTCGCATCATCTGCCTTGCTATTGATAGCGGCATACGCGTCATCCAAAGCCGCCAGTCTCTCGGGCCACCCTGCGTACTCTGCCTGAAGCTCGCTATATCTCTTAGATACATAGGCAGTTGAGCGAGGCCAACCCTACCAGCGTTACAAGCACACCAATGAATCAATGCAATACAGGTTACACGACAATAGTTACAATACATTGCGAGTCAGCTATAGTGAAATGCTATGATAAAACATACAATGCTGTGCATATCCACCCACTTACTCACCTCTCCATTCTTAAGTTTCTCCAAGTCCTCCCAGACAGTGCCATTGACAAGTCTATTCTCATGGAATGACACACTGCCTCCACCAAAGCTCTCTCCTACCAGGGCGCTGCAAAAAATAAACAAAGAACGGGGCAATAATAACGACAATTACAGGCGGGGGCGAGATATGAAACGGACCAAAAGAATGAGGGTAAGTATTGGTAAAATGATGTATATATAAATGTAGCTCACCTGTATGCTTGTTTAGAGACACACACAACTGGAATGGCGGTATTGAGACCCTTCCAGCGAGGCTCCACTCCCTACAGGAAATATCATAATAACACGAGTGAGTGGAGGATGAGGCGGTGTGAGGACATACATACTCACCATTCGCAGCAGATGAGAGTGCAGACTGCTGACAATCATGGCCACACCTCCAGCACTCTGAATCATCTCGGCTTTCTGTACGAAGGAACAAGAGCCTCTTCGTACCAACACTGCTTTGCCCTTAACATCCTTTTCGAGAGGCTCACATGCCTCTGCTGGTTTAGACATGACGAGATCACGGACAACTTCTTCATGTGACACTCTTGAACCGAAATGAGCGAGTAAATATTCGAAAGAAGAAGCCTCACTGCCTGTAGAGTGCACATGCAGCACTCCCCCTTCAACGAGTTCCTTCAACCATTGCTTCTCTTGCATTGTGCTGGGCACACATCTAGAATTAATCAATACAACACACATTCATGACAAGACCAAGACGTTGATATAAACAATATTAATTATAGAATAATAACAAAATATAATGCGACATAAATCATGATATCATCATTAGAAAATATGTTATTCCTTTTCATCACTAAATACTCACTGATTCTACTAACCTGGCTCCAGAGTTTTCACAATTGATAGGTACTATGTATCCTTCCATTACTCTCCCTAGTCCATCAGACATAGGACCATCATCATAAAACACTTCCAACAATTGACCCTCTTGTTGAGAAATACTCAAAACACTCAGTTGCACGTCATGTGCATCAGGGCCGGGTAAGTGATCGATCCCTGGCTCGTTGTTAATAATGATGATACCAGAGGCAGCGGTCTTCTTGACATTTAATGCTTTTTGCCCATAGGTGCACTTTCCTCTGTTAACCAGGACAACGTGATCACTATTAAGTAAATGGGCATTAGACAAGTCTCCACACGCATCTCTTGGTTCGGCGAACACGAAACGCTTGCGACCAAAAGGAGGTTCAATGCCGAAGTGAGCTCTGAAGAACTGGATGGTTTGTGGCCACCCATCGATGTAGAGACGGCCCCAGAAGCGAGATGAGCGAAGTTTCATCTGTGCATCAATATCATGATCAGGGGCCGGAGAATTATCAGCTGTCAATGAACTGCATGAGAAATAGGTCAAAAGTGAATATCTATTATGGTTATACCAGCGAAATCTAAATTTGAAAACACTTCAGGGAGGGCCAGCCATTCATCTCCTATCTTGAATTTTGAAACTGGGCGATCATCTCCACCAACCACCACCGACTCCGCAGACTCGTCGGCAAAGGACGACAAAGCAAGAGCAATACAACTGCAAGAAACAATGTCACTAAATCGCTTAGAGATCATACATGATCGAGCACGTATGCATGATGGTGAACAACTTACACTGAGAGAGTTTTAAGTAAATACATCATTTGATAATAATCGTAAGCTACAAATAATAGTATCTCTTGCAACAGTTACAAGAGTGACAACTGGCACACCGAAAAACTTGAAACCCCTAAAATTCCGTTTCATCCGTTACAGTTTCATAAGAAGCCGCTTAAGTCGCTGCGTAGAAATGAGTCTTGCACTATTTATTTAAGTTGCACGGAATGGCATTCTAGTGAAGCACTGATTTATTTGTAATTCCTTTAATATTACTTCATTGCTCCACACCCTTGTAGTAATAATTTCAGATGTCAGATTGTTATGGTGTAGGGACAAGTCACAGGTAATCTGAATTTGAATGGCTACTATTGCTATTGAAGAAGAGGTATTGATTGAGTAACATTACCTTCTTGCAAATAAAGCGCTAAACACTGGATGAACATTGAACCATGCGGATTTATTTGTGGAATGATGACATGGTAAGAAATTGATCCGAATTTGTCAATTCTTGTAGTAACCCATATTATCGTAAAATCGTTTAGGGTTTTGCTCACCTATGGAATGTATACAACTACGGTAAGAGATGTATATATATAATTTATGATGTTGGTATTAGTCAGAACATAGTTGACTTGTACCTTTTGTTTGTATAGTTTGTAGTCATCCAACCTTGGCTTGGCTTTGGACCTCATGGAATATTTCACGTCATCTTATTCAATTCTGCATCCTTGATTGCCACCTATTGCCACTATAAAGGTAATTGTTGGTTGATATCATTGCTGATTACACTGTGTTGTTTGATGACATATGTCATGGATATTGTGAGAGAGAAGGGGGGATGATAGTAATGTTCTTAATTGCTAATAAGTGCCTAATTCTTTGTTGTGAATGCTACTGTTGTCTGTGTATGTATCTTTTTATCTTTTTCTGTCAGCTATGGCCTCTGACCCGGGGGCAGTTCCTAAAGATGCCCGCCCTCTACCTTCGGATGACCAGGAGTACGACCCCGAGAGTGTAGACAGGTAACTATATATATGCGTTGAATGCGAAAGAGGAAAACATATAGGTGGATAGATGAATATACCACTTATATGTGTATAAATGAGCCAACCAAAAAGTGAGATGAGACGAGGGCAATAAGATACTCGATTTCCACTTTCATTCATCTAATCATGTATACTACGTTATCGATAGTCAACACAAATATAAGAAATATTGCCGCCGTTGTAAAGCTTTTAAACCTCGCAGAGCTCACCACTGCAGTATTTGCGAGAGATGTATAATAAAAGTAAGTGTATATCTTGTTATCATTGTCACTCAACTTCGGGCTTACTAGACTGTGCTCCTCTCTAGCTCCTTCATTAATTAAAGGCGTCATATATCCGTGTATCTATCTATATATATCTATGTATCTCTATATATATCGGCTTATTTGTATGTCAATGACTGTCGGTCTCTGGCTTGTAGATGGACCATCATTGTCCTTGGGTCAATAACTGTATCGGTCTGGGCAATCACAAGTTGTTTATGCTCTTTCTCTTTTGGGTATTCGTTGTGAGTGTGTATGCACTCATACTCATCATTGCTAAATCTATGTCTTGCTCGATGCGAAGGACGTAAGTATGTGTACATTTTGGGCATTAAGGTAGATGAGATGGCCTGAGATTGATTCCTTTCCTAACCTCACATATATTGATTTCATCCAACCTTTACTCATGTTATTAGTATATTTGTTGTGTTGTATATTTATTATCCACTCGATTAATTGTCACACCCTATTAGCTCTAAGCATTACTGTGGGAGTCCTGGTGACAGCATTCTGGTATGTACTGGAAGTATGAATGCATGTAGTGTTATTGACTAAAAATGATAACCGCCGTCTGAACTATCATATGCCTGTCTACGTGTTCTTTTTTCTTCTTTTCAGGTGGTGATGTTGCTTGTGGAAGCGATTCTCTTTGGCCTCTTCACCATGTGTATGATGGCTGATCAGAGCGAATCTATTTCTACAAACCAGACTCAGATTGATAGATTGAAGAACGAGAAGTTCGAAATTCAGGTATCCCCCCGCTAAATCAGTGGAAAATGTCACGTATTGTGCTAAAAATATTTGCATGTATGTTGTCTTAGGTACTAATTGACGTTGTATGTATGCATGTTTGTATGTATGTACAATACGCGTGTATACTGGTATGTATGTTTGTATGTATGTGTGTGGGAATATATAAACAGGATAAAATCAATGAGGTGTTCGGTACCCCAGCAAGTGTCAGGTATGATATCAAACTATGATATCAAACTAACTTCCACCACACCCCATTATGTCCTGCTTCTAATCTTTTCTAACCCTCTCCTTGATTGATAATGAATAAATTAATATATTGATTGTACATCGTCTGCTTATTAGTTGTAGTTGGAACTGGCTGATTCCAACTCCTGTTCATTTTCCTCGAGAATATGCAGATGCTATATACGGCTATGTGCTTCCCCCTCAGAGTAGCAGTGGGGAAGATGACGGGGATGATGATAAGGACTCAGAATTGGTCCCTTTGACAAGAGCTGAAGTGACTAATGGGGGCAATGATGACGCTAATCATGCAGTCTATTCCGAGGAAATCGAGGGGGGAGAGTGCATGGAGGAGCCAGAAAGAGGCCTGAGAATGCCAAGTCTATCATCTGGTATACCTGGGATTGAACGCCATGGAGCACCGGCAAGCTTTAAGGTAGAGTTTGCTGACCGTGTAATTTGTGGTCACTACATATATCTGTCTTCACTATTCTTTTTCTACGTATTTATATAAGATCAACAAATTGATTTGTTGCATGTGCTTTTGACTATCTTGGTATGCATCAATCGATCCTTCCCATTATTCATTGTGCAGGAGAAACTCCTTCCCTCCCATCACTACACTGCATCTTCATCAGACACGACTCAACAGCAGTCACAGCAGCATCAGTCTGGTGGTCATCAGCATGTGTATGAGGAGTCGATGGATGGGGAACGTGATCATGATCATAATGTGGACATAGGTGCAGGCTTGGGGTTGCTTAGTGGTATGGGGTTGGGTAGAGGTGTACGCAGTAATAGTGGAAGTAGCAATGGGAGTATGTCGTCTACCGGAGGAGAGAGAGAGAACAGATCCTCGTCTACATCCTCGAAATCCCATCCCAGTGTGAGGAAGAGAGTGAGTGGCGACAGACCTCAAGTAAATAAATAGAACAGCTGTCACCACTCGTTGGTTGGACAAGTAAGTAAACAACAGCCGTGGATCGTCCAGCCGCTGCTTTAAAATTTATTATGATGTTAAGAAAATGGTGTGATGGAAGTGGAAAGAGTAAAGATCTAGACATGATATGATGCTCCTGATTTACTAGTGTAGTATTGATGATGTGATAATAATTCATGTAGTAAAAGAATGACATAATCATATTGTCATTTTATCTCCAACTCAAGAGACTCGAGAGAGATTCAGTGTGTTCTTCAATCCTCTCTCACAAATAGTGTCTAATGAAGATTTGTGGCTAATATAATAACATCCATATATGCTCTACTTAACTTTAGTTAACACAAAAGCAGAACAAGCTAAACTAAAAGCAGAATTGTTTAGTAATTACTGTGATATGTTGAAGTATGATAGAATACTTGACAATAATAGTTAATGTACTAGTGTAGTAATTAGAGTAGACGTATAATATACAATAGCCTAGAGACATTGAGGGTGAAGGTACCATTAGTAATGTATCTGTAGCTGCTATAAGTACAGAAACATAGAGGTACTAATAAGTGT
>JACKZZ010023584.1_pt1 | contig 10402 bp, 6 predicted proteins | sample 8027871 | NCBI WGS metagenome assembly JACKZZ01 (sample SAMN15724774, study PRJNA655200) | protist metagenome | isolation source: fluorescence activated cell sorting (FACS) single amplified genomes of... | place: USA: West Boothbay Harbor, Gulf of Maine | collected 2000-07-19
TAATCGTCTATATGAACAAGGGAAGAAAAAAATCCAAAAACGAAAAAATAGCCCTGAATACAAATCATTAGCAAATGCAAAAATGGAAGCAATGGATTTAAGAGAATGTACGTTCAAACCAGCAAAAATCAGTAATATCGGTGATGCATCGTTAAATTCCGATCGATATACACCTCCGCTATCAAAAATGAGAGATGGTTCAAATGCAAAGCGTAGTTTGAAGATGAAAGGGGATGATAATAACAATGACGATGTTGTAGTTGTTCGAAAAGTAATTACACGTTCTAGTTTATCACCAAAAAATGTAGTTACTACATCAAAAGATGATAACAAACATGTTAATATTGATGATGTTATTAGTGCAGATGAAATTAATAGTGCGTTGAATAGTAATAATTTGCAAGATGACAAAATAGAATCAAATAGTAAACAAAGCAAACAACAAGTTGATGTTGATCAAAGTAATTCTGCTATTGATATGTTATCGAATAAAGTTGATGATCAAATGAATGTATCAAGTAATGATAATGATGACAAGGCATTGCCAGCAGCAGCAGAAGAGGAGGAGGATGGAGAAGAAGAAGAAGAAGATAAAGAAACACATCATCATCACCATTCATCAAAACATAAACATAAACATAAACATAAACACAAGCATAAACATAAGCATAAGCATAATGAGAAGAATCATAGAAGGAGTGAGTTGATTTAAAATTTATAAAAAAAAGCTTTTTTCTTTGTGTGTATAAATATTGTTTTTTTTTTTATTTTTTATTTTTATAAAATATAAAAGCTTGTTATGATATATATAAAAATACTCATTCTTCTCGTACACATTTAAATTTTTATATATGATATATAGTATAAAAATACTTTTACCGAACGAGACGTCCAGGTCTTTATTATTTTAAAAATATTTTTATTAAACGTATTTTTTTATAATATTATAATATCTATATAATATCTTTACCAATTACTAAATTGTCTAGATGGTTGAGTATGATGACGTGGTGACAATCCAAGCCTTAATGTGGTTCCTACAGTATTACGTGGGGAAAATCTTTGCTTCATCAATAAAGAAGATTTTGTATGTCTAACATATAATGGATAACGGCGATCAATCCATAATTTTGGTATTTGAACCTTACCCGTGGAACTATTTACAGTAACGGTTGATGATGCCGTCATTGGGCGCTGTTTACTTCTAATACTGCTATTACATTTTGCCTTTTCATCAAGGACCATTTGCATTTTACTATTGCCAGTCAATGTTCCAGGAACAATTGCTTCATTTTGTATTCTAAAACTTGGAGAAAATGGTACAATTTCTCTTTGTAATACATTTTTGTATGACCTTTTCTTCGTTTTTAAATTTGTTTTTCTTGGACGTGGCATAGTTGTTTGTGGTCGTTGTGATATATTTATATTGTTATTTGTACCAATAGGTGATGATGCTGTTGCAAATCTTTTCTGATTAACATTTGTATTAATAACTCTACGTTTTCGAATCCATAATTCTTCACGTATGGTCGACGCTTTATTTCCAATCGGTGCACGCGGTGATGGTGGTTTTATCCATGGTGACGATGGTCTTTTGGCAATAATTTTCTCTTCTTTTGGAAATACGGGTTTACCTTTTTTATTAATATGTGTTGCGATAATACAATCTTTTTTAAATGTATCTGGATTCAAATGATCTGGCCAAAACAATTTACGATACCTTTTATAATCCGCAAACGAACTAGCTTTTGGTCTTGTATATCCTTTTGATGCACGCCGGCGTAAATGTTCTAATTTATAATCCGATGCTTCCCTTGATGTTTGCATTCCTGCAGAGTGTGGATTCCTCCATAATATAAATGGATCATCCATAGTCAGTATTATTTGACTTTTGCAAAGAAGATTAATGAAAGAAATAAAAATGATAAAAATTTATTCTTTCTTTCTTTCTCCTGAGTAGCATAGTATAATATAATATATATGATGATATTTGTGATTTAATTAATGTGTGTCGTGTAACGATTAAATTTGTCATACAGTTTGTTTACAGTATTTTTAAATGCCTGCTATTTCAGTATTAATAAAATAACACTGCACAGTATGGGGGGAAATCGCATAAGGCGAAGAATTGAAAAGTATATCGAATTGAAGTACAGGAGTATGATATTAATATAATGATAAAAAAGTACCACACATATATGTATGATAGCACGATATATGCACCATATTATATGATATATAGACGACTAATAAATTATGTTACTAACACCAAAGATATATTATTTTTTAATATTATCACAACCCGAATCTTATTGATATATTTCACAAAACATAAAAAATTTAATATTTTTTTTTCTTTACTTTTTACTGCCATTTTGTATATTCGTTCCTAATAAATGAAAGCAAGTCATTCAGATTCAATATAGTTGGTTTCTTTGGATTTAATTTTTTAAATAATGCGTTTGTTTCCTGTTGATTTAATCGAACACCTATTCGATTCATTGCTATTAAAAAATCTTGTCGTGTAATTTCCCCAAAAGCTCCTGTTACTCCAATAAATGCACGTTCCAATAAATTCGAATTCATATCACAATGGTTGACAATCCTTAATAGAACTTGTTCTACCATCAAATTTCCAGTACGACTAATATTGTCTGTCTCAGATGGAACCAGACCAATTCCAAAGTCTTTAGTTTCGTAACTATAATGTAGTGATCGTCTTCCTAACATACTTCCAGCTGAGGAAAGCATATTTTCATATTGCTCTGACCCTTCTTGAATATAAACAGGTGGTTCTTCCTGCCTACGTTTTAAACTACTTTCTTTATCTAACATGTTTAAAAATTGCATATAATCAATGTTTCCTTCATATTCAGAAGATGACCCTTGCATAGACTGGAAAAGTGCAATGGTATCATTTTCACTCAATATTGCGCCAGACGTTCGTATACACATTGCAAATTCTGATAAATCTACCAAGGTTTTGCCATATGCTTTTCGTGGAACTAGTTGAAATGCTTGATAAAGTTTAGGAGCAACAAGGGCTACTTCATCTAATACACGTTGCTTGACAACACGAAATATTTTATCTTTTTCCATTATAGTTTCTTTTGCTGGATCTGGGATGTATGATCCACGGCGATTTCCATTCCTAGTAAACTGACTACCACCATTACTATTGTTTACATTTTTAGGACGATCATTTACTGTTACACAACCTAACATTTTTGTAATTTTTTCATACATCACTTTGCCACCAGACATTGCATCAAATCGATCAAATACACGGCGAGCATCTGCATCGCTGATTATAATACTAGCCATTTTAATGGCTTTCCAAAACGTTGGAAAATCAACCACGCCAGTATCAGAAAGGTCAAGCTTGTACAAAGAACGTGCTAAAAATTCTTTTCGTTCCTTTAATATATCAAAAACCCTTTGTTGAATAATATAACGACGTGCTTGATCATGCGTAATGGTCCCTTGCTTTTCATTTATGCTAAAGCGACTGATATTTTTTTGTACCCTCACATTATCTTTCATCATTGAATTTGTAAAGTCTTGGTACTTTAATAACAATGTATTATTATTACTATCGTAAACACTCCCGTCATTCTGTTCTTTAACAAAGTCATTAAAAAATCTCTCCCCATCAACCCGAGACATACGAATGCCAACTTGATGCAAGACATTTAGAAAATTGTCCATGTTAATTACACCATGTTGTGATCGATCAAATCTTGCAAAATTGTGCATCATTTTAGCACGTTCAACACCACGTATCATATCGGTCACTTTGGATTTCAACAATAAATATCGTTGCTCCTCCTTTGAGGAAAATCTACGATCTATGCTTTTAGCATCACGAATTGGAGACAACGTGCGTGCTACCGACTCTTCGTATTGTGTCATCATAGCATTGATGGATTCATTACGTTGCTGTGTAGGTGAGGTATGGAGTCGTCCTCTTTCATTTTTACTACGTGGCGATACATGTATAACATCAAAATGATCATGATGGTGGTCATCGTCGTATCCTGTTCTAAGTTTACGTACTTTATGTCCATAATCTGGCAAAAGCAACGTAGTGCCTTTATCATCGTTGCCATGCTCTTTCATCGCAGCAATAAAAAAATCATAATTGATTTTCTCAACAACGTTATTATTATTTTTTTTTACGCCATAATGATTAAATAGCAACCTTGAGCTTTGAATATTCAGATCACAACCAACATAACGCAATGCTTGTTGAAATTGATTAAAATTTAATTGACGGGTATTATTTGCATCATAATGTTTAAAAATATCATGCGGTCTAGAATGTCGTTGGAATAATTTATTAGCACATTTTCTAACAGCATTTATTAGAGGACGATCCCTCTTTTCGACTATTGATTTCTTAGCTCTATCAGCTATAAATTGACGTTCATTATCATGCCTAGGATTATCACCTTTTGCAAGCTTTTGTAACTGTACACCCGATACGTCCATAATACCCTCTGGTGCCCGTTGATTGAAACCAACTGAACTATGGAAAACATCATGCTCTGCATGTGTCCGAAGTCTAGCGGCTTGATTCACATATTGCTTCCTTCGCAATTCTTGCGCTACTTCACTATCATGTTGAGGGGAGACACCACCACCAACTGACCAATTCGAAGTGTTATGCATTTTTGATTATTATTATTATTATTATTATTAATCTTTAATTATATCTATCTATCTATATCTATCTATATATATATATATATAGAAATAACAAAAAAAAAAATGTAGTTGTTGCTTGAACTGTGTGTATATATGATAAATAATAATTTGTATTGCTATTAATTGCTCGTACCACTATGTATATATACTGTTTGTATCTATAATAGTCATCTATACCATTCAAGACACCCACACAGATACGTATACTATTGTTTCTTCTCGCTCTCTCTGATGATTAAATAAATAATTCAAATTATTCATTCCACTATAGAGGCATTATTTGCCAATAAATAACAGGCGAGCTAGTGTACATAACTAACAGAATAACAAAGAGGAAATAAACAATAGAAGATGGTAGAGGAACATATCATCTTTTTGCTAATGTTGTGAATGTTGTTGATATATTTGTAGATAAGAATAGAGTAATGTCGAATGAGGATGATAAGAACGTAGATGTAAAGAAGAAATATACCATGGAAAAGGAGGAAGAAAATCATAATCATAATCATAATAATAATAATAATAATAATAATAATAATGAAGAACATGATTTAGAAAGCATTGATGTACAACAAACAACATCAAATGATAATGATAAAATAAAACAATTGGAACGTGCTGCACAATTAATGTTCTATGGCGGTTGTTGTTTGCTACCATGGGTATGGGGACTAAGCATAATTTATTTTTGGAAATTGTATCGATCAGAAACTTGTCCACCTGGTATCAAAAAATATATAACACAATCAATTCAAGGATTAATTTTAGTGATGATTTTATTTGGAATTTGGATTATCATATTTCAAACAAATAAAGGAGAAAGATGGGCACAACCATTGTTAATTGTACCACAAAATGATGGTTGGTAAAACTGGATTATATTAATATATATATATACATATTTACTTTTTTTTTATAACTTTCCTTTTCCTTTTCTTTTCGTATTATCTGTGGAAATAATTCATACCAAATATTCATAGGATCTTTAAAGAATGCAAAATTTCCAAACTTGCCAACTGGAATTTCAATTTGCACATCATTTGTCATGAGGTATTCGCATGCTTCTTGTAAATTGAATATCAGTGTTGATTCAATTATTTATATTGTGTGTGTGTGTGTTCATGTATATCAGTTAGTGCCTCTGGTAATATTTAATTTTAAAGATTGATGATGGGTTGTACTGTGTAAAATGGTGTGATGTGTGTGGGGTATTTTTTACAAGTTATTTATTTTATTTATTTTTAGTGCTTTAATATTATCTTTTTATCAACAACAACAACCACCCTCTTCCTACTATATCTTCTTATTTCTTGTTAGTAATACCATGTATTGTTTTCAATTGTTGCCAAAATTGATGATGTAAACGTTTTTTAAATGATTTGTTAATTAATTCATCTATCTTTGTTTGATTGACAATAGCATTTTTCCCATTCATTTCTGCAGTAGTAATCATTGATTGACGTAATTTGTCTTTTATTGCTTGTCTTATACGAGAAATCGTTACTCTTGGACTTAAATTTTCATCATCTAAATTACCACGGACTAATTTTAAAAGTTCATCATTTAATGTACGTTTTGTTCTATGATGCTTGATACGAAGCAATTCATGCTCTGTTTTATTGCATATCCGTGTATGTGGCATATTTGTTTTAAATAATTTACCAGTTTCAAAATCGTATTTACTAAATTTTTTAATTGCATTGTTTATTACATGATTTTGGACCAGCCTTTTATGTTTTTTCGTTGATGACATGATTGGTATCGTAACCCTATTTATATTGCCTGGTTCCTGCTTGATTTGTATTCCATTTGTATCTACATGTGTATCATCATCATCTTCAGTATTATCATCGTTATCAACAACATCATCATTAACGCTATCAACAACATTATCATCAACGTCATCATCTTCATAATAATCATCTGGTGCATCTGCACATTCAAATACTTCGCCTTCTGCTGATTTCTGACCTTCTTCGGCTCTATCTGTCGTTACATCTGGATGTTGTATCGGTGCTTCGTAATCACCAGGTACATCACTTCTTTCAGTCCAACTAACCAATTGTCCATATTTCCTTTCACGTGTTTTACGTGGCAAATGAATTGTTGGACGTTCTTTATCGAGCTCTGTTATTATATTTTTACGATTTAAAAGGGAATCTTTATCATTATCATTATGTACTGTATTACGCGTTGGTTTTGGATTTAATCCTCTTCGTAATAATTTATTATTATCATTTGCATTGATTGATGCTATTATTACAACAAGTAATAATACTATCAAAAACAATTTAGACGATAATATTAATCCATGTCTTCTATGTATCATTTTTCAGTTTTAAAATCTATTATATACTAATGTACATATATATATGAGTGTGTTCTCTTCTCATATATCGACATGTTGATCTATCTGACATTTAACATAATATATACAGGTATCATAAATATTAATACAAAATGTGTGCTTGGTTCCCCTCTTTTATTAATATGATCGATGTGTGTAATTTGTATGATGATAGAACGATAAATATGATAGGGGGTATGATATATTAAGTACTACAAATATTAGTATTTGAAGATTTTAGGCCCATCTTTTCCACACACCACAGTGTGTAGCAGCTAACGTGCTAACCAGCTAACCACAGCTAACACACAACACACGGGATTTTTTTCCAAAAACTCCTTCCAGCCTTATAAGGATAATTAGAAGAAGACGACTACTAGTGCACTGTTGCCACCACTATTATTATTATTTTATAATTAGTTTAATTTGAAATGCATACTACTAGTACGGCTTAAAGTATTCCGGGTAACTGCAATGAAACTTCCCCATCTTTCAATCAAACTATCAAATACCTAATAAATCACTAATCGCCAAACGAATGATACCAAGAACAAATGAAAATGAACCAAAGAAACCAACAATTCTCCAAGATGTTAAAATTCCAGATAATTGCGCCAATGGTTGACCACATAATAATGCATCTTCACCAGTTAACCATAAACCATTAATAGGTGTTTTCATATCTAACAATTGCTCGGTTTCATCATCGTAAAAACGACTTGGTGTAACATCCAATCCAATTGCACCACCACCTGGTTTATTTAAATAATATTTAATAGAAAGTGGTGTTGATAAATCAAAAAAATCAATTTTATCTTTAAAAATTGGATATCGTTGTAATAAAATCTTCATCATTTTTGCTTTCCATTTACTTTTGAATATTTCATATTCTCCATCTTGTGGATGTTTATGTGATGAACTATTATTTAATTCATTTTCCCATTGTTGAAACCATTTGTCATCTGCTACAGAAAGCAATTGACATGTAAGACGTTCTTTCTTTTCACCAAGCGTACATTTACGATCTTTTATGCTGGGAAACGTTATCATCATTGGAATATGTTCAACTTGTAATGGATCTTTAAAATAATCTCTAGTGCCTTGGAATAAATCATATCCATTCTTTTCGCTACAAGGCATTAACCAGACATTTGAACATCCAATTCCAGCTTCTTTTGGATTGATTTTAATTCCAATATTTGCCATCACCCATGATCCAGAATTTTCTAATTTTTTCGGAAGTTGTCGCAAACCGTTTTTTGATTTTGTTTTACTCATATAACCATCTGGCACTACTGATTCAGGTAATAATCGAGTATATAAATTGCCATAACCAGCAGCACAAATGACCGTATTTGCAAAAATTTCAGTCTTTGTTTTATTATTTATACGTACACCTTTTACACAATTTGTTTTTGTATCAATTAAAATTTCTTCAACCCTAGCACGCATAAGTACTTTACCACCATTAAGCTCAATCGCTTGTATTAAACATGTTGCCATTGATTTTGAACCACCATCTGGAAAAGCACCACCTTCTTTTGGAAATCCAATTGATAAAGCAGCAGTCATTACAAAAGAATGTCGATCTGGTGGAGATCCAGTATCCATCCAAAGACCTAATAAATATGCAGCCATTTTTTTATTACTTATTAAATTAGTCGTTACTTCTTCACCTGTTTGCTTTGCATATTTAGTAAATGTAGTTAAGAATAGATATTTGTATATTTTTCGAAACCACATTGGGAATACTTTTGATATTAACCATAATGGTATACAATTATTGATCATTGTTGCAATTTTTAAAAATTCATTTAATTCATGTTGATCTTTTGATGATGGAAACATTTTTCGTAGATCTGGAATTTGTTTTTGATTATGTTTTACCCTAAATCCTTTTTTTGAAGCATCTCCTAAAACAACTTCATCAAAACATCCATCACTCTCACCCATCTTTGAAATTTCAACTGGTTTCATACGTGTACCACATGCAAGTTGTAACAATTCTGCACTTTGAGGAACAGTATAATGTAATCCAGAATCAAATTCATAATCTGTTTTGCCATCAATATGAAATGTATGCGTTCCACCACCAGCAACATCATGCTGTTCTAAGACTAAGACTTTTAAACCAAATCGAGATAAACTTGCAGCACAAGACAGTCCGCCCATACCACTTCCTATAATTATGACATCATATCCTTTTTTTGCTTTTTCATCTGTATATCGTTCATTTAAAAGACCACGACGTGGTTTTCCATTTGGTAATTTTCTAAACGGCAATGATAATGGTGAAAATGCTAGTAACGCTAATATTATAAAGAAAACAATTGAATAACAAAAAAAATTGATGATGAATTTCGTAAAGATATTATTTATTGTATTTGTTGCATATGCAATTGAAAACAATAATATAGCAATTGTTGTGAATTTTGTTACAATTGTTGTTGACATTATTATAATATATAATATATATATATATGTGTGTATGTATGTTATATTTTAAAACTAATTGAGTATATAGAATGAAGATAATTATATATTGCAATAATAAATTCCTTTTGAACCTAATATATATATAGTTGTTTTCTGCCTACTATATAATAATATATGCTATCGGGTCTATATTATATATTCATATGATAATTCATAATTAGAATAATATAATAAAATATAGTTCTATATAAAAAATAACAGAGAGGAGTGATGTGCTTATTATTTTTTTTATCAAACATACAGTATATCATTTCATACCTCCTTTTACATCACACAACATTTTTTTGTATTCTTATTGCATTGCTTATTTGCATATTCTTCTCTATCATTAACAGCTTTTGTGCGTTTCATCCCACCATCCGTTTTGGATGAGAAAAATGATAACATAGGTTGCTTTAACGGATCTAATGAAAGCCATTTTTTCAATGTATACCATGTTTTTTCATCAACACAAAATTGTAAATATGTAAAAATATAAATAAATAACACATTTGGTAATGTCACATTATCATTCGCTTTGTAATTCCACATTAAAAGATAATGTATAATTTCTCGTTGTGCACTACAACATGATAGATGAACTGAAGGAGACCAGTTGTTTCTTGTGATTATTAAATTTTTATCGTCATTGCAACGATATGGTTTAACACCATGCATACATTCAATTAAATGTGCAAATGATTCATTTATATTTATGTTTTCTTTTGCACTAATTTCATAAAATGGCGAATTCAATACCTTTGCAAAAGCCATACCTTCCTCATAAGTAACTTTCCTGTCTTTATCTGGTACATCAGATTTATTACCTACTAAGCAAATTAATGGATATATGCTCTTCACATTGTTACCAAT
>JACKZZ010012547.1_pt1 | contig 10401 bp, 8 predicted proteins | sample 8027871 | NCBI WGS metagenome assembly JACKZZ01 (sample SAMN15724774, study PRJNA655200) | protist metagenome | isolation source: fluorescence activated cell sorting (FACS) single amplified genomes of... | place: USA: West Boothbay Harbor, Gulf of Maine | collected 2000-07-19
GAGCAATTGATAACAACACTTTTGCAAATACTTCCCATTTAATGAACCCACTTTTATCTGTATCAATAAGCTCTAGAACATCCTGAAGTCTTCTCAACAAATTCTGATGGTCCTCTAGCTTAGCTTTATCTGAAAATAGATTACGAAGAAATGCGGTTTGAACCAAATTTTCAGCTTGAAAATTTGTTGAATAAGCCCCTTCCATTTCCATTTTAGATCCACCCGATGATAAAGAATTTAAACTTCGATTATCATCATCAAATTTTATCTTTTTTCCTTTCATTAGAGGATTACGACTATGCATTGAAGTGATTGATCCACCTATCATACTCTGAGACATTGACAAACTATCCACACTTGCTTCATCTTCGAAGATGGCTTGAATACCACTTCTCACATTCAGACTTAAAGGATCCAATTTTGCAAGATCTTCAGGGATATCTGGTTTCATACTTTCATATATATTTTTATTGATGGTCTTATTTTCAACACCTTGGCGAAAGTTACGAATGAATGGCTTACTCTTTGAATTAACTTTGGGGCGACTAGAGCGTAAACCAGACCCATAATGGTCAGAATTGATACCCACTGACGCATCCAAGGACATCGATTCCATATCTGGAGGACGGTTTGCATACTGTTTTGCATTATACTTCGGATCACCGTAACCACTCGCTGCCATGAGAGATGGTGCTGCTTTCAGAGCAGAAGTCATATCAGGTCTCGCTTTATGCGGCGACTTGTCGAGTCTACGTCTATAATTAGAAGAAGAAGAGTAATCTGATAATGAACCGACACTTGACATGGTCAGTGTGGGCATTGGTCCGAAAGCATGAGCACCAAAACTTTCTTCTTGACTTCGATACATACCAAGACCCATATGAGTACTCTTAACGTGCGACATTGGTGTTTGAGTGCTCCAACTGCTCTCTGTCTCAATTGTCATATCATCCCTTTCGTTTACATTTTCGTTATTGGCATTCTTCGCAGCAATGGATCCACCTTCAAATATAAAACTCAAATCCGCAACATCATCGTGCATTTGTTGACCACCTCCCAATTTATCCCACTTTGGTTCAAACAATTTATTCAATTGCTTCAAATTATCACTATTGATACGATAAGGTACAAAATCAGAAACCGAATCACCAGGTCCTACACTTGATAATTCATCATCTAGGAGTGATGAAAGACTATCTTGACGCAATCGATTTCTTTTACCATCAAATTCTAAACCATCATCCCCACCTTGTTTCGCACTGAAGCTACCCCCTTCAGTTATACCTGGCATTGAATTCGTCATCTTTCGTTGACCTTGTCCTGGTCGCATACTTGAAAATACTTGTGCCATGCTTCCTGTTTCTATCGAAGAAGAATTCGATTTTTCTTCTAACGAGTTCATCAACCCTTTCATCCTGGAAGAATCATCAAATGGATCATTTGATGATATGAAAAAACATAGTTCACTGGCGTATAGTCTGGTTGCTCCTCTCAGTTGTTCGCTTGCTAATATCCCATATAGCATGCCAGGGACACCAGCATGGATCATAATATCACGCATTTGCAACGGTTCAAAACGAAGGATATTTATGAGCGCCCAAACTGTCGTTGCTTGTAAAAGATGGTCAGCTGATCTCTTACGCATCGATAAAACGATGAAATTTACCAGATCTTCGCATTTTGCGACTAGTTTGCGGCGATCACGCTTTACTTTTTTGCATTTGTCTAGATCACGCAGGATGAATTGAACAGTCCGATCACCCTCGGCATAACTACTCGGGCGGACAGGCCCATGTCCAGGTGGTGGAAGTACAGGGCGCTTGCTTGCGTCTCCTAAATTTTTATCTAGACTCCTCACACTGGCCATGCGTGCGTGCACTACTTGTAATTACTTATCATGATCAACTATTTAGCTCTACGACAGTCTGTTCGGAAGATATAAAACTATAACTCTTCCAACAGAAGCAATTTCAAGTAAAATGATTTCGTTCAATATGGAACCAGTTGTAGGCTCATCAACAATTCACGAAAGAGAGACAGTAGGAAAAAGAAAACGACGTGGATAAATCCGTAGTTTAGTTATAATTTGCCAATTTTTCTGGATATATGTAGCAATTTTTATGGAGAGACTGGTCTTCGATAGATTAATTTTCCCTGTAGTTGTTCTTAATTCATTAAGTGTCCATATATATATGTGGGGTAGGTAACACACTACAGTACAATGAGGAAACCAACCTCGTTGAATTTTTAAAATGTAAGTGGCGGGTTGATTAGAAAATATTTATCCACCATTTTAAAATTGACATAAATATGTAAGAACAGTGAGAATAGAATAGAATCATCCCTTAACGACAGCAATTGGTCTAAGTTTAATGCACTTATTCGAAATTCTAGCCTCATGGCATGTGTCAACGACCTGACAGACGTCTTTGTATGATTCTGGAGCCTCCTCCATGACTAACTTCGGAGAGGCAACCCGAATGGCAATACCCTTTTCTGCAAGTTTATCTAGTACCTCACGATAGGATAGATTGCGACGAGACTTACTACGACTTTGTGCTCTTCCTGCGCCATGGCAAGTGCTCCCGAAGGTTTCCTCCATGCCTTGTTGGGTACCAGTCAATACATAAGAATTCGTACCCATAGTTCCACCGATGAGAACAGGTTGCCCTGTAAATTGGTAATCTACAGGAATCAAAGGATGATGTGGTGGAAATGCTCGAGTACTTCCTTTTCTATGAACTAAAAGTTGTTTTGGTTTACCGTTTATCATATGTTGTTCCACTTTAGCAATGTTATGTGACACATCATATATGGTATGCATATCCAAATCATCTGGAGTAGATTCAAATTGTTTTGCAAATGCTTGTCGAGTTAAAAATGTCATGCTGCTGCGATTTACCCATGCATAGTTTGCTGCAGCTGCCATACTAGCAAGATAATCCTGTCCTTCCTTCGACGTGATACGTGCACATGCCAATTGACGATCATTCGTGACTAAACCATCTCTTGCCATGGCGGTTTCCATATTAGTCAAAGCATCTGTTGCCACTTGATGCCCCAAACCACGACTACCTGAATGAATCATCACACAAATCTGACCTATTTGATCGATTCCCATGCGAGCTGCAGCTTTTTTGTCATAAATCTCATCAACTACTTGGATTTCACAATAATGATTACCAGCTCCTAATGTCCCTAATTGAGGGAGCCCACGTTTTTTTGCACGTTTCCCTACTTTTGTGGGATCAGCTTGTAACATACGACCATATTCCTCGCAATGTTCTTTATCTTCGCCCCAAGAGTACCCTTCGCGTACACTCCAGTCCATACCCATTTCAAGTGCAGCATCAAGATCTCCAGCAGATGTAGGGATGACTCCTTTTGACCCCACACCAACAGGAATGTGATCAAATAAACTCTGTGCGAGTTGCTCTTTAACAGGGCCAACATCTTTTTCCGTCAAATTGGTTCTTAGTAGACGAACGCCACAATTAATATCAAAGCCAACTCCACCTGGTGATACTATTGCTTCTGGATCTTCCATATCAAAGGCAGCCACATTGCCAATAGCAAAACCATATCCAGAATGCACATCCGGTAATCCAATTGATTTGCCAACTATACCAGGCAAAGCAGCCACATTCGCTATTTGTTTTACTGCAGGCATGAATCCGCCATATCCACCAGCTTGGCAATGATGCCGTAGTTCATCAAACATCAACTCTTCTAATTTATCATTAACATAAAAACTACCTTCAACTCTCATGTTCTTCACAAATCCCTTGGAAATATTGTATTTAGTCGGGGTATCTCGTCTCAGGAAGGCCATTTCTTCCTCGAAGGTGCGTACCACTCCACCCGTCTGTGCGGTCATCATATCTTTCAGTAATACGCGAGGTGCACCCTCCTCCAATCTAATGCCTTCCTCCATCTTGTCAATGACAAAAAATGGGATTCACTTAGTTAGTCAAAGATGTCAATGATAAAAACATGTGACCGGATATTTAAAACCGCCTTTATATACGTGGTTTTAAAAATCATGAATTTATTTTTTATTTTTGAAATTTGGAATTTGGAGTCCATTATCAGATAAATATTGTCATACATACAATGCATGGAATTCAATTATAGATGATATACAAATTATCTTAATTAAAAAGAAAATGGGCAAGAAGGAGTGGAGTTTCTGTTGTGGAACAAATATGTCGACGATATCGAGACTTTGGAGACGCTTAATTCGCGACATAGTAGGTCCTGCGATGGCAATTCTAGGTCTTTGTTTAGTTTGTATTATTACATATTGTTATGTTTTTTGGATTCTCCCTGATGTCATTGATGCTAGAATAAACCCACGAATTGCAACGGGACATTACTTGTTATCATTGTATCTCTTTGTAAATTTGGTATGGAATCAGATCATGGCAAGTATGACCAACCCAGGTAAACCACCTCCGATATCACAATATGGTCCGGCTTTACATGACTTCGTTGCTGTCGTAAGGGAGGCTAACCCGAACGCTAATGCGAATGGCAGTAACAATGCAAAGAACCCCAAGAGACACGTGACAAAGCAATTTCGTCTAAATGTTAAGAATGAGCCGGGTATGTTCTATGAATATTGTTTGACTTGCAACTCTATAAAACCTCCTCGAACACATCATTGTTCTGTCATTGATCAATGTGTTCTTACATTCGACCATTATTGTCCATGGACCGGCAATACTATCGGTCATTACAATTATCGATATTTTATACTTTTCATGGGTTATTTATTCGCTTCTGTTTGTTATGTATTTGTAATGACAGTTTTGGATATTCGTTTGAGAGATCGATTGGCTTTTACTGAATTGAATATTTTAAGTGGAACGTTTGATATTTTTCACAGTGGTCCAGGTTCGGATGATATGGATTTTCTTCTTTTCACGGTATTTGCTGTAACACTGGCCGCTGCTGTATCAGTTGGACTTCTTTTTAGTTTCCATATCTGGTTGGTCATCACCAACCAGACAACTGTAGAGTATTTTACAAATACTCAAGATGCTCGTTTCGCCGAAGAAGAGGGAAGGCCATGGAAAAATCCTTTCGACAAAGGCACTTGGCGTAAGAACTCTCACAGAATATTTGGGACCAATATTTGGCGCAATATTCTTTTACCAGCCTCATCACCTCCTCCTACACCGGATTATTTCTTCTACATGCAAGCAGGTGAAGATGTGAGTCTTGTTTGATCTATTGAATTTATTCTTATTTCTTGATAACGATTTAATTATTAATTGGTTCTGTGATATATGTATGATGTTGTCACATTCATGTATGATAAAATGTAAATATAAACCGATAGAAAGTAAAATGTTACATTGAGACTGAGATCGAAACTATATCTGTGTTAAAGGAGACCTGAGCCCCCTCTCCATATCTTCGTCAGGTTCTAAGTCATGCAAGGGTATGTAGGTGGCCAAAATATTTCTCACCTCCTTTCTCATTCTAGTTTCATTTCGATGTCTCCACCAGCTAAATATCGCGCTGCCCACGATCGCGAAGAGAACAAGAAGCAATAAGATAACAACAACACCCATTCTAGGGATCCAAGATTGTTCAGCAAAAAATTCTCTCTTTACACGTAAGAAAACTTTACTATGTTATCCAAACAGTATTTATATATACTTGTTATCCTTATCTCTGGAACAATCTAGCTCAATGGGATGATGTGATGATTTGAAGAAAAATAACTTAAATTTTACATAAACTACGTATTTTAAAACGTATTTCTTTCGTAACTGACTCCTGTATTGCTTTGTACAGAGCTATCTGGGATACATTATTACTGTTAGTGAGTTTGATTACTCAAAAAAAAATGGAAGACGCGGCTTTTATTTACAAAAAGCCGCTAATTCAGACGAAAATGCCGTCGGGAAGAGGGGGTTCTTCGGTTTGTTATGCAGACGGCAAGATTATCTGCTTTGGTGGGCACTTCTTCGCTGGTGATGATAAATTTGAGTATTTGGATGAAACTTGGGTGTTGGATATTGAAAAATTAGCCTGGCACAAAATAGCTTGTTCAGGTCAGCTGCCTGCCGGTCGCTACGGTCATTCTGCGCATATTGTGGGTTCACGTATGTTCGTGATGGGCGGTAAGGGTGCGAATGGAGCAATGTATGGTGATATTTTCTTTTTAGATTTAGTGGAATGGGTTTGGGTTCCAGTGAGTCCTTTATCTATTGGTCCTTCACCTCGATTTATGCACAAGACATAGAAGCAATGATTGGTGCATCTAAAATTATCACACATGCTAAATCAGTTTTACAACAGAAGAAAAGGCTATTAGACATGATCTCTGCACATGATTATGTAAAGAAATTGCCAGAATACTATAATTCATCTATTGGAGAGCATGTTAGACATTCTACTCAGCATTATCAAAAATTAATCACTGATGATGTTGCTACTTATGACCAGCGCATTCGACACAATGATATTGAGACCAATCACGGAAGTGCCAAAAAAGCTATCGGGCACATAGAGAGCTATATCGATGATATTTCACCTAATGAAATGTCAAAACCTTTAACAGTTGAATTTATGGCAGATTCAACTGGTACGTCGTATCAGATTGAATCAACTGTGGCCAGAGAATTATCATTCGTCGCTCATCATGCAGTACACCACCTTAGCATTATGTCTCTCATGATGCGTGATATGGGATATGAGACCGATGCTAGCATTGGTTTGGCTAATTCGACACAAAAGGATAAAAATGAAAAGAATGATGAAATGTAAATACAGGATGGTATCGAATATTTTGATATTTTACATGAAAGTGTTGCTGTTCATCTCGTAAATTACATGTTAAAAGCTTTATGTGTCTGGTAAGACATCTGCTAAATTGACTAATTCTATTTTGTGTGTTGCCACTTCTAGTTTCAATAAAGTATCTGCATTTTCTGGGATGGCATATATTATGCCATCAACAAGAAAACCTCCTTGCCACTTATCTTTCACATTCTTTGGAATGATTCCATCCCCTATAAGCTCAAGCTCATCAGTTTCAGGATCAATCACCAAGATATTATCAGCATCACTGGGAATACAATATATTTTCCCATTATCTCCTCTAACACCACCTTGCCATTTATTAATGGTAGGCGGTACATTACCAAATGTTGTCACTTTGCCTGATTTTGGTTTTATCTTCAATACAGTTGTGGTATCACTTGGTACGGCATAAACATTACCATATTTATCAAGACATCCACCCAACCACTTATATTTCCCTTTCATTCCACTCATATTATCTGGTCGCAATTCTGTCACAATTTCAGTCGCAGGATCGATACAAAGAACAGATTCAGCATTAGCTGGGAATGCGTAAATACATGAATTTTGAGGTGATTTCAAACCGCCATGCCAGTTTTCACCAAAACCTTTGGAAAAAGAGCCTAAAGTTGTGATTTTATCATCTTTAGGGTCAATTTTCAGCACAGCTGATGCTTTGTAGGGCATACCGTAGATGCATCCATCATCGCCTAGAATTCCTCCATAGTATTTGTTCTTGCCGGGTAATTTAGGTCCGATAAGACTACATTCACCTGTCTGAGTGTTTATTTTTAATACTTGCTCAGAATTACTAGGTATACAATATATATTTTGATTTGCTGCCAGAGCTCCTCCATGCCAATTCCATGGACCCGCCGGTAGGTCACCAAGTTGAGTCACCTTTCCCGACTTGGGTTCAATCTTCAATACAGTACCACTCCATGCTGGAACTCCATATATTGCTCCATCACCATTGCAATCATTAGGCACATAAACACCGCGTAACCATTTGAACCGCCCATTTCCTAAAGAGGGCGCACGTACAACTGAGATATCGCCACTAGTTGGCTTGATGGTGATTACCGCCTCTGCATTGCTTGGTATACCGAATATGGTGCCGTCTCTTGCAACAGCACCACCTAACCATTTATGTTTCCGGTTCAAACACAATGCTTGTGGATCAGTCCGTTGCCATGGCTTCAAAGGTTTGTTTGCCTTCGCCCTGGCTTTCACCGCTTTCTTAGCATGACTGACCGCACGAATAATCAGAATGGAAGTTACAAAAATTAAAATATTCAAGTTTGCTACTTCCATCATTATCTGTACCTACTTATCACACAATAATGTAATTATCATGTAGGCTGTGCAAATTAATGCCAGATGAACTTAACAAATTGGCAGGAAAAAGCTCTGATTGAAGGAATAATTCATAAATATTTTCATCATCCTCAAAAATATATACAATATTGTTGTCGTTAATTAAAATATAGAAATGTGTTAAAATATCAAGTATGGATTCATATAAATATTCTTCATCCTTACAACTACATCCCTTGGAAAGGAACGCTTTCACCCTTCTTTCCCAAATCATCAAGAGCATCATTTACACGATTTCCGCGCTTCTTTAATGATTTCACTGCCAATTCTCGGATTTCTTCTTGGCTAATGGCAATATCATCATAATAGCCTTGATCGTTTTCGTCATCTCCAACATATACTAACTGCAAGTCAAAAACTAGTTGACCTTGGTCCTTGTCTAAAAAATCAAGAATCTCTCCGAGACGCTTTCGTCTTCCTGGTTTATTTGGCAGAGGTCCTAAACCCGAATCAGTATAGCCCAAGCGTTTTGGGACAATGATACGTCGCTGACCACCTGGTTTCATTGTATGTAATGCTTCATCAACACCTCGAACTACACGACCATTACCGTGTTTATGAAGAAATGGCTTACTTTGTGACTCATCGATGAGCTCTAGTGGCTTATCAGGACTAGGCTTATAATATATTGCAAATAAAAAGGATATCATTTGACCATAACGCGGATTTTCGCCTATACCTTCGCGAATATCGAAGCACTTCAACCCACTTTTGGTTTGAAAGCCTTTGGTAGGAATCTGGATATCAGCTTCAACAATAGATGGAGATATTACCATATTCGCAGATAAAACGGCACTAGATATAATAAAGATTCTATTTAGAGTTGAAAATTCATTGGAAACTTGTTCTACAGGAGATTTTGGTGAGGCACCATTTTGCTTCACGTATACGACTACGTTTTCTCTTCTCTGGAATGAAATTGAGTTTTTTACTGTTATATATCCACTCACAGTACCTATTATGAATACATAAAGCCACATTAACATAACAAAAACACGTTATAAATTCGCCAATTCTCCAATTGAAAAATGACAATAATTTAATTACTCATATTTTCGTATTAGTGCAACTATTCATCAATGGAGCCATGCAGTCAACGTTGATCTTCTCGCTCTTCATTGTGTATGTCCACGGATATATCATTGGTCAAACTAATTATATGAAAAATATCATAGTTAAAAGACAGACGAGATACGGAAAAATATCGCTTCATCAAGCTCTGGGTCTTCTGATGACGGCATCAGAGGAGGCTGTCGACCATAAAGGAGAAATACATGTACAAGGGGAACCACTCTACGATATATTGAATGGAAGTGAATTTAGAGATGTAAAAGATCCTTCAGAATCTTCTTCTTTTTCATCTGTTCAAGGTTACTTGGAACCTGATATGAATAAGCTTAGTGATGATAAACAAAGCCGCGTTCTTGCATACATTGCTTTGGCACTAGCTCCTTGCTTGTTACTGATTCCTTTTTTCATGTCTCGAGACTTTGTACCTGCTGATATACCTTAGTATGGGAAATTGTTACGGAATAAATATGAATGTTTGTTAATTGTTACAAGTATATAAAAATGTATGGTATAACTTCGAGAAATGCGTCTAACTATTGCTACTTTTTTCTAAAAAAAATTGTTCATGTCATGGATGGTACTAAATTAGTCTCAAGCACGACAAAATCATTTGTCGCTTGTCTACCATCAAATCCACCAAATATATAGACCTCAGATCCTGTACAACTAGCAGCATGGTTGTAGAGATGACGAATTTCCTTCTTACCCTCCTTTACTGGCATGCACCATGACATTGTATTTGCATCGAATATTTGGAATGATGCAGCTGCTGGGTTATTGACTTGTGCTGCACTCTGACAACCTCCACGTCCCCAACCTCCGAAAACTGCTATTTTAGTACCATGAAGAGTACTAGATGTATGACCATAACGAGCCGTTGGCACTGGTCCATTTACACGTGGACGACTCCATACCATGGTTTCAGTGTCAATTTGTCGCATATCATCCAAATATTTGGGCATACCTTTATCAGTAAGAGTACAACCTCCATAAGTTATCAATCTTCCATCTTCGACCAGATTAATTGAATGCCCATATCGTGGGGTAGGGCCAAATCCCGCAGTGCGAGGTTGCATCCAGGCAAAAGAATCAGTGTTGAAAATCCACAAGTCATCATAACATTCCATATCACCATCC
>JACKZZ010006917.1_pt1 | contig 10400 bp, 7 predicted proteins | sample 8027871 | NCBI WGS metagenome assembly JACKZZ01 (sample SAMN15724774, study PRJNA655200) | protist metagenome | isolation source: fluorescence activated cell sorting (FACS) single amplified genomes of... | place: USA: West Boothbay Harbor, Gulf of Maine | collected 2000-07-19
CTACAGATGTATATTTCCATTCCAGAAAGGCGGAAAGCTGTGAGCTCGCGCGTTTTGTGACGCAGCTGTGCCATCGTGCCGGCAAAAATTTCACGCTCTCTGCGTAGAATCGCTTATCCTCAACCCCCCTGCAATTCCTTATCGATCGGTTGACCCACGCCGTTACAAAGTACAGGGGGGGGACGAACCAGAAGAGGAGAAGGAACATAGCCTTGAGCCAATCACTGCGAAGAACACCCACCATCATTTTAAGAAAGGCATTCTGCTCCATTTCAGACACCATCTGGGCGTAAAGTCTCTGCATTGTGGCCACCAAAAAGATGGTGTAGCACGTCCCAAAAGCGAATAAGAAAGTACGAATACTGGAACTCACGTCCAAACTGGAATCGCTAGCACCTACGCCCACCTCGGCCGTGACCCAAAATCCGAGACCCATGGCAACAAATCCCGCAAAAGCAGTTTTCACGATATCGACCAAACGCTCCAAACTGCCCACACCCATCACGTGCTTCACTGCTTCATTATCCTGATTCAAAAAAATCTCGGAGATCTCCTGGAGCATATCATCGGTTCGCGTATAAGACACGTGAAGGTAAGTTCTGAGAAGAAACATGAAAAAGAAGAGCATATAGCTCACACTCACATACACGGGGGCAACCCAGATGTTAAAATGGATGTTCCTAAGGCGCACGTCATCCTCCACATGCGAAAGATTTATGCCGTCCTCCATGATTGCGGCACGGACCCCAGGCCAATATCGCCGGGGCGTAACGAAAGCCCAGGTAAGAAAATAGCACATGGTGGTGATCGCTGCACAAAGCGTCGAACAGGAAACGGCTTTGTAGTAGGCTAATGTATCCACCTGAGCATGGAGGTACCTGACAAATTTTATTATCATGAAATCCTTACCTCAGGATATGATTCTTTTCCCCAGAACTGCTTGCGCACCGCGCTTTCGCTGTTAAAGTCTAGTGACAAGTATTGGTACTAAGCAAAAGCCACCGAAATACTGCGTTAATATTATTCTCACCCCATCCTGTCGTATTTCCGCATCTGCGTTCTTGAGGCCTTCGAGTTCGGCAGGATTTATAGGGGGGTGGCGAAACGTGGCTCTCGCCCCCAGCTGAAAGATTACGAAGAGAACCAGAGTTGCCAAAACCGGGTAGTGGGGTGAGTTTTTCGCGACCAAAAAGCAATATGTAAGGGCTAGTAATGCAGCTATAAGAAATATAAATCGTCCCAAAATTGTGGCTGTGCGATTTTGCACAACATTTCCCATTATGCAGGGTATATTTTGTCGCCCCTCAACATACAGGTGAGGCGCTGTAAAGAAATCAAACATGTAGAGAAGAGATACCTACAGCAGGAAGGTATATATCGACGTAATATTAATTTTCGGCCCAAAGTTTAATTTTTCATACTTACGACCAGATACTACATTATACCAAGAAAGTTCCGGTGCACTGCACCGTGAATGTCCAGTCTTCTTGCTCAATTACGCGAATATACATCCAAGCGCCCCATCCTATGTGAGACCAGAGGCCGACGGCCACGGTAGACACCCCAGCGCTGATCGTCCCTGTAAGAAAGAACCAAAACAAAAACTTGTTTCTGTGTGAGCTGATAACACCATGTAGCGCCTGAGCATTCTTCTTGTGCCGGTCTCCCAGAGTCTTCTCAGGCTCGTCTGCGAAGTGCCATACGGGTTCTTTTTCCACGGCTACATATTCGTCCGACGACAAAAAGTCCCGAGGTGGTGGTTTTCGTTTCGAAAGCGTCTGGTCAGTCGTGAACATATTATTTAAATGAGCTTCTATTAATTCATACACGTTTTACCTATTCTCTAGGCGCAGAGTCGTACGAACATATGGAACCGTAGCATTATTTAAATTTGAGTGTCCCCATTCGCTCTAGACAAAAATTCATTGGAACACTTCCGTTTCTCTCTTAGACCCACTCAACAATGTCTTTTAAAACTCAAACAACAACATAAGGGAATGCTCCGACATTGATAACTCTCTAAATTCGAACACGACACGAATCATAAAACATAGGAGGATACAAGACATAAGAGGCGACTGAGATTGTTGCAAACAAATCCAGTCTGGCACTCTGCATGAGAGAGAAAGTTGTCGATTTTATCTTCGTAGCATATTAAAGAATTAGAACTCTAATAATTATATATAGTTTAAGTAGTTCGCTCCGCCCGAGTACAACTTAAACCAATCAATCACTTATTATTATTGTTCTCGGCCCCTCTACTCTCGTCACTTTTAATCGAAGAGGTCGAACTCCATCTCCTCTTCCTCCTCTTCGACCTTCTCTTCCTTCTTCTCGGCGGCCGGGGCCGCACCGGCGTCACCGCCTGCCGCGGCACCTCCGCCGCCGCCGCCACCACCTCCTCCACCGCAGGATTCCAAATTTCCAAGACCTTAATTTTATTAAGAATTAATTTAAACCTTCTGTTGTTGAAAATTCATTGAATTTAAATAGTTCATTAAAAATGTAGAAATTTTATTAATTTACATATTAATACTACGGGAAGTTACAACAAACATTTAAATTCTATAATACTGTCATTAATCACTAACAGAGAGAGTCATATTATTATAGTACCTGCAGTCATAACCTCATTGAGGTTTTTTCCCTCCATCTTTGAAAGGACCATTTGGATCATGTCCTGTTCGAAGTCCATACCGCCCGCCTCAAAGATGGCCTTCATGGAGTCCGCGCTCACCCCTTTCCCACTCATTGCGGCCAGCAGGTAGCATGACGTGTACTTGAGACCAGCCTTCTTACCTCCACTCATATTTTGTGAAGTTTCTACGGTAAGAAAATACTACTACTACTCAGACTTTTTCACCCCTGTTTTTATTTAAATATTCAACACTTGCACAATTTACATTCGAGATTTTTTGATAGGATTTGATAATGGGGGGGGTAATAATCATTTGAGATCGGAACATATATTTGGGTGGGATCGGAGAAAAACAAAATACGTGTCTGGGATTAGTAAAATGATGTAATAGACTGAGTCAAGGGGTACTTAATTTAAATTTTGCTATAGTCAGCATAATAACAGAATTGTGCCTTGTCTAGACTAATATCCAAAGTACATGACCAAATTGAGCTCGATTTAAATTGAGTAGTTTCATTTATAAATCGGGTGACGAGAACGCGTTTAACAAGAAACCCAATCAAAAAACATTTAACTTTTCTTAAACATTTAATTTTTAAGCGATTCCCGAGGTGAATTATCCAACGTCAACAGTGCACAGCTTTCACAATTTCTAAAAAAGGTTTAAATTCATGAATTTAAATTCTGCTTTCTGAATAATATTTATCCACCGCTCTTACTTGTTTCCCCATTTCATACCTTCAAGCCATCCCTAATACCTCACTAGTATAGAACGCGAATTAAATTAATTATTGCTCTGCTCTCTATTAGAGTTCGATTTTCCACAGATTATCGGCTCTTTTTTGTTATACCAATAAATGATCCAATTATTCAGTTTGTAATTGTGAAAGGCTGCGATTTGGGCCACGATTGTTGATTTCCCCAGGCTACACGCGCGCACTTTGAGTTTCGTTTCGAAATTCACTAGACGCCAGCTTTAATAGAAACTTTTTGAATTACCTTGAGTGCCAAAGCCGTCTCAAACAGATCCGTCATCTTACTCTTTTTCAGAAGCCAATATCAAGAGAATAAGTTCCTTTGTGCAGACATAATCAAACTGTTTACAGTTTTAAATTGGAACTCCCTTCAGGTCAGCATATTAGCTATCCCCATATGCAATCGGAATCTGGAAAAGACTATTCTAGGTTGGGAAAGTAGTAAGTGCCCATCCTTAATTTTTTACAGGATTAAAGAAAAAAAGACGGGAAGAAAAAAAATTACAAAACTGGTGCAACACAGCGTCGACGAAGAACCAGCCCTGTTTATGTGCAACGTCGTCATCTCACCCCACACTTCCTCGCACTGTCCACTTCATTGATAATTATGATTAAACTTAGATTTTATTAGTACCGTTAATACAACCATAATATGTTCTATTTAGTTTAATTATAGGGCAGATGTAAATATGATTAAAAATATATTCAATTATGTAGATATTATATTTATAAACTAAGGTAATTCAATGTATCCTAGTCACAATTAGAGTCAAATACCATACACCAGATTCGCCGAGTAAAAGCAGGCGCAGGCTGGCAAGTCTCGTGGAAGACGGAACCTGGTTCTATTCGAGTACATCAAATACGATGGGTCGCGCCCATATATATAGAGACAGCCAGCAATTTCAAAATTCACACGGCAGCTAATTAGACTGGCAACGACATCATTTGATATCGTCTTGCTGGGCAAAAAGCATACTTGTTTTATTGCGCCGCAGGTGTTATAAGGCCCTGTAATTCAAGCAGCGCGCGCTGAGCACGCCTGCCAAGATGGAGCTCGACTACAGGCAAGAACACTATACCAAATATAGAGATAGAGACCCTATTGAATAGACATACGAATAGTGAACGCGATCCTATCTTACTCGCGAAAGAGACTCATAGGATAGACTTCAGAGAGTCGAGATCGTAAAAGTCATTTCACAATGCACAGCGAAGTGAGAATTAGAGAACCATAAGTAGGTGTTAAATTGCTACTGATTCGTATTCAACGCTCCCCCCACCATCAGGAGCAGTTTAACTAGCACCTGCTTATGCTGTTCGATGTACTGATTTCTAGTAAGTTTCAGATATTATTTATTAATATTATAATAAATATCGGGGATTATTGCCGAGAATCTCAATTTACACACATTATCTCCACGTTGTGATTATTGACATTGTTATCATGAAATTATTAACGAAGAAATACCAAGTTACCTACCAAATGCTACTACATAATACCCTAATTATTCTACTAAGTTCTAATTCTACAATGTTAAACATATAACTCTACTAACCATCATTAGTTAACCATAAATCAGATCATTATCATTGCACCCTTTTCCAAACCTGCTTGAAAAAAGGGACAAGAGTGTGGGTGCTGGAAAGAATGAGCGCGTAATTCTGGACAAAAAATTCATCCCCCGTCTCCAAATCCGTTTCCCGCGCAAACCCGTGGACGCAGGTACCCACGGGGGTACACGCAGAAATCTCAAACACTGGGTGGTATTCTCTTTGTACCTAGTATTATTAGTTATAACTTATAAATAAGTATTGTATTAAAATTAATAGTTATATTAAGTTGTTATTACTTTAAGTATTTTTCGATATTTAAATATCAATTTAAATCTTATAATATATATTAAATATCACAATTAATATCACTCTGTGTGTAGTTTAAAGTTACGCCGCAAAAATAATATCATACTGAGAGTCAGGAGTTCTATCAAAGTCTCTATTTAAGAATAGTTTGCTCCACACGGCACACTTAATATTACTAATGAAATGCTTTGCTTGTTGAAAGTTGCACCATTTTTCACCTTTTCAATTTTTCGCTAAAGTCGTCGAAAAACACCAAAAATCGCCACAAAATCGTAAGGAAAATGGACACTTTTTAAAAACCTCAATTTTGGCAGAAAATATTACAAAAAGCACAAGCAAAGCGACACCCAGTTAATAAGTAGATAGAGCTAGTAGTTCATAATATTATGAATATACCCTAGACTTCTCCGCTGCTGGGTCACGCCTTTTGATGGCGTGATCCCATGTAATCAGCCTTGTGGTAATTAAGTTACGGTCGAACGGGCCCTGCATCAGAAATGGATAGCCCGGTGGCGGATAGCGAGTAGTCGTACTTGTAGAACTTGAATCCTGAAATTGAGGAAGGCGCACCTCGTAATAGCACATAGGGTCCCACGCTTCATAATATTCCAAAGGCCTTTCCGAGTTTTTTGCTTTATCCTCCTCAGACGTACTACTTACGTGTCCATCCATATTGGTTCGATTGTCCCCCATAAATCTTCGGAAGTTATGAAACATCCAAGCATTTCGAGACGGGGCCATCCAGAATCCTTTCGCGTTTAAGACACGACGCTGATTCGAGGGAAATTTTGTTTTCGAGTTACTACTATTTTCTTCTGTGTCGTCTGTAGTTCCCCCTATGAGACGCAGAACCGTTCGCACGAAGCGCCGGCTATTCATCTGAAGGCAGGTGTAATAAAAACCTTTGGACCACCATCCTCCCTTATTAAATTTTGTTAATTTATTCGGCTCGATTTTTTCTATCTCCATATCCCAAGTACCATACAGATCCGCGTAACATGATGATCGTGACTCAGAAGAGGGACTTTGATTATTTACCTTATTATTTTGCTGTAATCCCAAAATTCTTCGCAGAACTGGTCGGTCCATGGCTGTGGAGTGGAACCGCCATCTCGTCTCTCGCGCTGGAAACCAGTCCTTAGGAAAGTGCGACTGATCTGGTAGCGCGTCCTCACAATGAGGAAAGTAAGCTAAAGGGGAGTGAAAATAATCTACACACTGCCGAATGATTTCATTAGGATCCAACGATCTCGATCTTTCTTGCGTTAGTAAATTAGGGTTTAGTTTAGTAGTAGTTTTTAACTCCTCTTCTTTGGACTCGTCGTGTTCAATTTTCTCATTGATCCCTGCACCAAGTTCGAACGAGCCTTTTGAACTCAGAGTGGACCGGCTTGAATTAATATTACTATGCGTCAATGGTTGTTTAATCTTCCTGGCACAAAGACAGCAGCGCGAATTTCCTGCCGTCCCAGCCCTCCGAATCCACCGATTTGTCCAGGTGAGAAGCTCTGGATCCTCCGCCCAAGCGGTGGTATGCAAAAAAGACTTGCCTTCGTCCTCATATCGAAAACCCAATATGATGGCACTCGAGCCCTCGCAGTTTTTGGTGCGCTGATGAGGGACTACTTGAGTGCACGCCAGAGCATTTGGGTGAATGCGCACATCGAAGGAGGAATCCTTTTCCGCAACTGGCGAAGAGTTACTGGTATCAGTAGCATCACACGTCGTGCGGGTTGTTGATACTACAGGTACATTAGTAGTCATAGGGACCGGTATATCAGAAACTGGTTTCAGTATGCTTTTATTTTTCCTAATACCGATTGTAATATTGTTCTCCAAAGCGTTTGCCTCCACAACACGCCGCAGTATGTCAAATACCTTCGTAGTATTTGCGAGCCCCAGGTTTGAAACACATATTCATTCGCATGGAAATTATCAGTAGTAGCGTTTAGTAGTAATAATTATTACATAATAATTTAATAAAGCCGCTGAAACACGATAATTTATGTTAATTAATATTACCAAATTAATACCAAAAACAAAAATCGACAGTCTTTAAATAGCCCTTAATGAATATTATAATATAAATTTAATATTTAATATAGTATAAGTACTTAATATTATAAATTATAAGTTTAAATAAGTACTCTTTTCTGAATGGGTATATCGACTGGACAGTCAAGACTATCGGAAGAGTCAGTGACGATACTACGCGTTTCTTGTCGAACAAGAAACGCATTAGCACAACTTCTTCTTCATCCGCAGTCTCGCAGCTTTTAGGCTTCCTTCCTCAGAAACTCGCTCCTCTAAGAATGAAATTGAATTATTACTATTATTATTATTATTATTATTATGGTCACTACTACTGCTCATGAAGAATTTCCGCAATTTGAGTTCAACATCTTCATCGATGCTAGGCAGCTGATGAGGGTCCCTCTTCTTCGGTCCATCTTTTAAGTTATTATTCGGATCATTATGATTAGACACGCGCACCACCCCGCGGTCTTTTTCTAGTTTCGCATTCAAAGTTCTCGCGTCTAGTAGAGGATCGTCATAGACCGAGGTTGATTCGCTGAAGCGCTCACTAAACTCCAATTCCGATGTGGAGTTTTGTGACGATGGCGCCATCCACTGCATCTCTAAGGGTGGTTTTGGGTTTTTTAATCTTTAAATTCTAAAAATTTTGAGGCATTCTTCTTTAAGTTGATCACAATAAAATAATTCAATTTAATTTTCCAAACATTATTCGACTCAACGCAAAATGTATAATTAATAACAATATGTCATTAAAATGCAATTTAGTCTATCCAAGATTTATTTAATAAGATAATCAACTGTTAAACGAACTCAATATTACAATACTTAATAATAAAATTAAATAATTAGATTTATTATTAGAATACAGAAATTTTGTAGATAACAATTATATTTCTAAAACCTTTAGTAAAAAAGAACTTTAATAGATAAATAAGAGAATTAATAGAAGGTGATATATATCTTGTAATAGGCTTCTTGAAATCTAATAATAAATACTAAGATGTATTTATATTAATATGATTCTTACCCAAATTGTTTTTAAGAAAAACTGTAGAGAGAGTTCTCAACATTCCAAGTGTGATTGATGATAGAAAATCAAGATATATAATACGGAATTTCTGTCTTCTGAAGCGATGAAAACGGAATTAGTATATGACGGAATTAACATGTTTCCTAGAACACCCACAAAGAAGTTGGACTATTCTCTCTACACCATTATTTCTGTTTACAATATTACTAGTGTACATTTCTTACAAGCAACTTGTATTCTTTGAATATTAATAGATTATGTATTTAATAATTTATTATATTATCATCTGATTCCCTAATATTAATATTCTTACTAAATTCCTTGACTGAGAAGCGATCCACTGCTCTTAAAAAGTTTCTGTTGGATAAGATTCCAATGGGTCTGGCTTTCGCGATCCTCTCTATTTCGACCCTCCCAGTCGATTTCAAACAGCGAATCAAAACCGCGGCTAGAATCGCAGCACTCCGGTTCACTCCCATACCACAGTGGATAAGCAGCCCGGGAATACTACTACTAATACTACTATTAGCTGATGCTTCTTCTCTTCTGCGGCGCCGAGCTTCAGCTTTGCTCTCTTTCTTTAAATTTAATGAATTTAAATTGGCAATATTATCATTGGCAACTGATTCACAATTTGACAAGTCTTCTTCAGGCTGCATCATAGCCTTTACCCACGCTTCCACCCAGCCGCAGCAGCTTTCGAAGTGCTGCGAGATGTCGTAGCTGGTCTTGTCTTCCGCCGCGAGCTCCAAATACTTTATTAAATGATCCTCATAGAATTTATCCGTGTCCGTCACGTATTTTTGTAGTTGTTTCCGAACTTCCGCAGCGCTCTCCCCGGTACAGGCCGAGAGCGAATCCAGTGCCGCCCGTTTGTCCTTGCCGCAGCAATTGATCACCGCCCGTATTCGGTAGGTGACTAAAAATTCCAAGTCGACGGCCGACTCCAAATTCCCCAAAAAGAACCGAACATTAATATTATAGGTGGGAATTGGAACCAGATGAACACTCGATCCCAACGACTTGGAGCCAAGGCTGCCGTAATAAAAGTCCCCTTTACCCGTTGCGACAGAACGGTCGATGACCTCGATCAAAGGTCGCAACTCGGACAAGTCCACTTTACTAGGGTTATTCTCAGCAGAGCCTTCAGATTGTGTATTATTTGGCGTCATATTTCACTTCATCAATGTTGTCATTTATAATAGAAATCTCTCTATCTCGCTAAGTTTAATTAATTCAATTTTAATTTACCTCAGGATTCATTCATGGGTAAATTATCATTATGTGCACAAAATGCTATAAAGTCAAGGGAACAAATAAAATAAGTAATACCGCTGCGAACATCTTTTATTAGCGAAAGCTCGAATTAATAAAATCAAATTGTCTGCGCTGACAAACATATAATATTTCCTTTCAGCAACAATTATCTAATTCTATGTATTATTAATAAAATTTAGAGAGATGAATAAATATTATTCAGAAAAACATATGTGCGTAAAATACGGTTTCTAAATTCCGAAAATTAATTGAGTGCTATTAATATTAATATCTTATAAATCTATATATTTCTGAAGTTGAAAAATTGCGACAGCAAAATAGAATATATGTAGTGGTTTAGACAGTGTCAGTTTAGGCTGTGCTAAAAGCACAGTCTAAACCGGTTTAGGTAGTGCCTAAACCGCGGCTTCGGTCATGCCCCAAACCGCAGTTTAGCCTGTTTAGCCTGTTCCAATGCGGGAACTCGCCCCAGTGCAGCATTCAAAACCGCGACGGGGGAGAACAACCTAAACCACGACACAGCCCAAACCATTAGGGGTAATCGCGTCAGTTTAGGTCACTCATTCGCGCGTTGTAAAGTTTCCCCCCCGGAATACCGACTAGTGCCGCGTTAGTGAGGCCCACATTCGACCCCGAAAACGAAGCCCGTTCGTGGTCGATGCCTTTGTTTTGCCCGTCGCGCCGCCACGCCGCAGTTTCATGCTGGCGAATCAGCCTGCTCTCGCCCGCCGCGCCGGCATAGCGCCGTCTCGGACTGGCGGATCACGAAAAAACGTGATCCCCGCCTATTCTTGAGCAC
>JACKZZ010010499.1_pt1 | contig 10398 bp, 10 predicted proteins | sample 8027871 | NCBI WGS metagenome assembly JACKZZ01 (sample SAMN15724774, study PRJNA655200) | protist metagenome | isolation source: fluorescence activated cell sorting (FACS) single amplified genomes of... | place: USA: West Boothbay Harbor, Gulf of Maine | collected 2000-07-19
AGGTTTTTCCATCCAATTGACGACACGCTCAGACAACTGCTCTTTATCAACCTTCCCATCTTTAAATGATGGACCGGAGCGGTCAATGTCAAGCATATCACATAAATCTTTCAAAAAGGATAGATTTAATTTCCAAACTTTTTCAAGTTGCTTCTGTCGTGTACAACTTTTACCGTTATAAACTAAACCAGAAAATTCTAATACGTTTGTTTTAACTTCAAAAACTTTCCCTGGCCTATCATACATTAATCTGTGAATAACTTTATACCGTGCATTATTTCTTGAGATTTTACCCAACGTACCGAATTTTTGATCCGCAACTCGTTCCATATCCTTTAAGCGCATTCCAGCACCTGTTGGAACTTTAAATGCTGGCTTGGCTGCCTTTTTTTCCTCACGTTCATCGTAATTCAATTTTTGAACTTCTCTTCTTACCCTTGTCGATTTCCTGCCAGATGATGGTGTACCTGCTGCAACGGATGCCATATTTTTTTTAAATGAATATATTCAATGATGTAATATAAATATTTTTGATTCTTTACGTATGATATTCTATCAACACGACTTACTTACTTGTGTCCACTGAAGTTCCCTTGAAAATCAATGCATAAATAATAATAAATTATAATTATTAATAATAAATAATAAATAATAATATTAATATAATAATAATAATTATAATAATTATTAAAATAATAATAATAAATAATAATAATACAGGTACGATATAATATAATAAAAAAAAGAGCCAATTGCTATTCTACGACTTAGTGGTACCCAAATTTGAATCCTTTATTTTAAGTGGTATTTATAATGGGCATATTTTACATCATAAAACAACGTGCCACTATGTCGTAGAATAGCAATTGGTGAGAAATATACCCTAATCTTAACCTGATATCGTAGTGCTATTTAATGCTATTGTGGTACCTGTGTTTAAATAAATAAGTTAAGGGGTGTTTATCTCACCAGCATAATTTAAATCCTTCACTTTTATTTTAAGGGGTGTTTATCACAATCGGGTAACAAATATGCCCTAATCCTAACATAGCACAGAAAATTTTCTGTAGTATTGTGATGCTATCTTCGCACAACGAGCATCTCATAATTTTAAAAGTGGCGTAACTTTTTTAATATTTCAATTCAGGATGCATAAATTAGAAGCTGTTATATTTATATGTTTTTATATAGATAGTGATATTCAGAAATGCATATCGAAACGTATCGCGAGCTACGTTTGCTATAATATGTTCCAATTTTATATTAAATTTAATTTTTAACATTATATACGTTTTTATACAAAAAAAAGTGTAATAATTTATTGATTACTTATGATGATTGCCATCACCTTCAAATGGATCTGCATTTTTATAACGTGTGTGTGGTTTTGGTCCTCTTTTTTTTTCTTTCACCCTATTATTGCACCATCCACATTTATTACATGTTTCTCTTGGTTCCACCAATCCGGTTTTCTTGTCTAATACCATTTGTTTCTCATATATATGATTAGGATATTTAATAATACATGCTGCGTACTTTTTTTACGAAAAACAGACGTCGTACGCCGAAATGGCATTATATTGAAGTCGACAAAGTGAATTTTACATACCAAGATGGTGCCCTTGCACCAGCTCTTAGAGCATGAAAACCATTTGCAAATTTTTCTCCATATCTTTTCTGTGCACTATTTGTAGATTCACAAGATTGAGAACTGATAATTCCATACCTTGGGAATGGTATGTCTGTTGGTAATAGTGAATCTGATTCTTTATATATACCCTCATGCAATGTATACTTAACTTTACTACCCCTACCAGCAGCTTTTAATTCTTCTGATAGCAATTTTATGTTTGCTTCAACTTCATCTTGTTGGTCATCAGTTACACAATTTACAGCTTTCCAATATAGATCATTAACTCTTTTGTCATTTTTGGCACCAAAAATGTTAGTCAGTGTATTTCTCTTATGCATTGTGCAAATTGTTATTCTTTCCTGAATAAAATCATCCCTTCTAGCAGCTGCAAGTAATGAAGTTCCTTCATCTGTAACCAATGCTCCACCATTTAACTTTGTTTTCTTAAATACATCTTCTGTAATTATAGATTAGATAATGTTGTTAGTATTTGTTGACTTTATGTTTTCGAATATTTAATGTTGTCTTTGATATTGCGCATAACATCTATATCCTGTCGTATTTCGTCTCAGATTTTTTTCGTTATAAATATACGTAAAATCGCTTTGCTGCGTACTTTTTTTACGAAAAACAGACGTCGTACGCCGAAATGGCATTATATTGAAGTCGACAAAGTAAATTTTACATACCTGTATAATATAAATAATGTTGTTAGTATTTGTTTACTTTATGTTTTCGAATATTTAATACTATCCAATTCAACCAGTAGGCTCATTTTATAAGTAACTATTTTGTAACTATGTATCTGTGTTGGTAATAAATTTATAATATATATAAATATATAGATGTTAACATTAGATATATGAGTTAATATATTTGTGATTTGTGCACGTCAGAGTGTGTATGAGTTTGTGTTCTGAATTCTACTGTAAAATTATTGATAATAGTGAATTCTTATTATGTATAATATTAGTTCTACGTCATGAGTTATAGAAGTAATAATAAACAATAAATTAATAACAATAAATACTTACTCTTTCTTATACTAATATTACTAATATGCTATATTACGTAATGAGCTAAGTGGTAATAAATAATAATTAATTAATAATAATACTAAGTTGTACCCAGTGCAATGTGGAACGCAAGTGTATCAATGATTGTGCTAAAGGCATCATCATACTATTCCTTTCTCGAATCTCTTATTAGCATCCTTTACTTTTCTATACTATAAAACCCTGAGGAAAACGTAAAAAGTTGGAGGGGGGGGGTACCCTATTTTTACGTTGTCCTACCATTTCCAAGTACAAATTACGTAAACTAAAACTGCGAAATGCCACTTTAAACCAATAGTAAACACGGTTAATATTACAGTTCAAAAGAGAGTGAGGGACCCAGTTAACAGTAGTAATACAGGAAATAATCCAATAGTGTACATTGTTAATAGTAATCACAAATCACACACAAAAAGCGAGGGTCTATAACATAACTATTAACACAGGATTACTATTATTCAATACTAATCAATTATATTTCGATCTAAAATCAATACTAATCAATTATATTTCGATCTAAAATAGCACCTGTTTCGTGTCAAAATAACTTATGTTATTGTTTATAATACTAAAATCCTTAAAAAGGAGTGAATTATAGTTAGAGGAGAATCTTGGTTCATGTCAAAATAAATTAATGCTATCTATATGCTATTTCCTTTATTCTATTTATATGTTATTGTTTACAATACTAAAATCCTTAAAATAAAGGATTCAAATTTGGGTACCACTAAGTCGTAGAATAGCAATTAGCCCTAAAAAAAAAATAATAATAATAAAATAAAAATTTTTAATAATAATAATAATAATAATAATTTCAAATAATAATATATAATACAATAATACATGATTAATAATTAGAATAATTCCAATAATAATACATATCCATATTAAATTTTTTTTTGAATAGTACTACTATACTATTAATACTACAACAACCACTACTACTACTACTGTAATAAAAAGTATAGAGTGCGTGCTATATAATAATAAATAATAATAATAATACTTGATGATGGCCTGCCCATGTGGCCTGGCTGATCTTCTGATACAGTAGATTCTTGTGGTCCCGCGCTATAATGATATTCTAGCCCAGCCCTGCCAGCTATAGTACGCACTACTACTAATAATGAAGAAAAGGAGAATAAAAGGTATAATACTTGCTAGCGACTAATTCAAATGTACACTAAGGTCTAGGTCTACTTCAGAAACTACTTTAGTAAGTCTCCTATCTCCTACACACAGTTACAAATTGTATTATGTAGCCATATAAGATATTATAATTTAAATTTCAAGGAATTAATAATAGTAAATAGTAGGACTGTCGTCTGCTGTAGTATTATTAGTTTAATATTACAGCTAGCGACTAATTGTTTTATTAGAATACTGCATGCTTGCTGGGCTTGCCAGCTTGCTCCTCCTACTGCTTCTGCTTCTCGATATTTGACAGACACCAATCATCATGCCATTTTGGTTGATTTATAATATTATTATTTATTATTTTATTTTATTATTTATTATTATTATTATTTATTATTAATTATTAATATAATTATATTTTATATTTTATTATTATTATTATTATTATTATTATTATTTAATCACAATATTATTATTGAACTATCTATCATTATATATATCGGCGACATGATGTGGTATGCCTGCCATCGTAGTCATCGACGATATAGATACACCAATTGAAGGACAGAAAGAATAAAATTACAAATACTTTTAACACTTCAACCACCGCTTCAGAATGATATACAGCCCTCTTGACCCAAAGTCTACATATAGCCAATTCGTTACTATCAAAGGAAAAACACAATTACACTTCGGCAAAGACACTAGTGCAAGCAGGTAAGTAAATTTTATTCCCCTTAGACCTCACATATAATCTCTCTAACATACAACTTATTTATTCACATGGTCCACAGAGCGGCACAAAATTACGACCATCCTTGTGAATAATAATAATAATAATATCGTACTAATATGCCTGTGATAATTAATGGAGAGGTAGTTGCGGATACTGACCCGAGAGCAGTTGCTCATAGGAACCGTGGACGAAACTCACAACAACAACAACAGCGTAGAGGCACAGGAAGATTTGGTACACTTGGAGGAAGCAGCAGCAACAACAATACAAATAATAATGGACGATTTGCTAGTGGCAGGAACAATAATAATAATAACAACAATGCACAAAATGGACAAAATGGACCTCTGGCTGGCTTGGAAAATCTGTTGGGAGTATCAGGCAAAACGTTTAAAGTTCCAGCAGTATTGGGAAATCCAAGCTTCGAAGTTCCAGTAATTATTTTAATTATTGTTGCTTTTGTTACACTACTTACAAGCTGGAGATTTGGTTTAGGCGCAACATTGTTGGTGTATCTGTATTATAATTCGTTGCAAACACCGGCAGCACCACCACGATAAGAAAGAAAATTGAAGGGTATAACCTACTTCATGTGCTTACAGAGTGTTAGAGGACAGACGTGCATTTTAGAGGGTTTTTGGTAACTTCGGGTTTAGGATTTAAAATCAAATATTATAACTTTTACGAATTTATCACACACACATATTTTGTAGATCATACTTCATTACTTGTTTCAATTCAAAATTGAGAGCAAATGATTAAAAAAAAAACTTTTATATAATATGCTCTTACTAATTTAAAATAAAATTTTATACTCTAGATTTTATCTACTTCGACTAGATCTACGTCCATAGTAAACTTGTACCCTCGGGGTTAATTCATTTTTAAAAGTTAAAAGAGTATAAATATTTTATTTAATTAAATTACTCGTAAAAAATAAATTTTATTATATAACACACTAATTTTTTATATTTTTTTTTATTTAACATAAAAAAATTAATTTCAGTGTTGTGTTGTTTTTCGTTTCTTTTATTTAAAATTATTATTATCATATCATATTTGTATTTAATGAATGTTATTTTTTCAATTCGTTTGCCATTTCGGTTCCATAAAAATTCCAGACACATATACAACAGTCATTTCCGACCGAAACTAATTGTCTTTCATCAGGGGACCATTCCAAGCTCCGCACATTACTAGAATGGCCAATACCAACAGCAATTAAAGATTCGCTACGGATATCGTATACTTTGGTTTGATTATCTTCACCACATACAGCAACGTAACGGCCACTAGGGGACATTGATACTTTGTTTAGTCGCATCCTATTTGGGTCCAAAATATTTTGAACAGGCGCAGGTTCATCGCAATCCCAAAATAAAATTCTTCCATCACTGCCTGCGGTAACAAGCTCCAGCTCATTGTCTGTACGCTGCGCGAGGGATGTGAACCATCCATCTGAATTTCCACTCAATTGATGTATACCGGTACGTCTTTCACGTTTTAAATCATATGTCAGAATGCTGCGGTCCGCACCACATGAATGAATTAAATGATCTTGGCCTCTGTCAATTAATACTCCCATAACAGCTTTTTGATGCTCTGCAAATTGTATAAGTAAATCTAACCCATTTCTTTGCCACACACGCACGCATTTGTCGTCGCCACCAGATACAATATAATTGGCACTTTCTTTTACACTACGTGTCATCCCACGATGTGCATTTGCCCTATTCCATAACAATTGTCCGTTGCTTGAACTATGCGCTCGAATACCTACAAAGAATAAATTGAAATAAAAATAATGGTTAGTTTTTAAGATTTGTTTAAACATTAATAATATGCCATATGACATAAATAATTAGCAGCTATGCATGCATGCATTGCATTGTGTTGTATTACTTACTGCCAGTTTTCCATCCTGTTATTATTGAATCATCTGACTTCGCAAATGTACAACATACACCCTCGTCATGATCTACAAATACATTTGTTATTACAGTATAATCCGATAAGTCCCACACACGTACTTGTCCACCAACCGATAATGTACAAAAAATATCACTACGTGTACCAAATGAAACATCCGCTACAGATGTAACATGGCTAGATGACAATTGCACAGTACTCATGTCATCAATTAACAACCGGTACATTTTCCCTGCATCTGTGCCAACTAATACGTCCAAATTATCTGGTGAGAGAGACATTGAAACAACACGTCCATCAAATTGTGCTTCCCCTTCTAACGTCCAGCGTTGGTCATAACCTCTTAACTTTTTCACAGTACCATCTCCACTGCCACAAAATACAAATTCAGGCGATGAAACAATAGACAAGACACCACCTGTTGAGATACCAACACTAGCCCTGTAAACACGTTGTTCAATGTTAAATACACACATATCACTAACACTTGTACCAGCAATAAATGATGTTTGTCCATGATCAACGCGTACACAGGCAACGTTATAATCACGCACTAAACCTGATGCTGGCAAAGAGCATTTTTCCGTATTCATCATATATGCCATATTAACAACTTGATATGCTAATGTATTAATAAAAACTTGACTATTAGTTGCCGTAACTAGTGTATATGAAGGTCTACGCCCACTTGTATCTACTGCAGCCCACGTCAAACTTGTTACTGGCTTTAAATATTTTTTACTTGCAACGACTTCACCAGTTTGCATATCCCATACATAAAATGTATTGTTATCACCACCTGTTGCGGCTAGAAATCGTGCATCGTCACTAAAGGTCAAGTTGTCAACAGCTTGTGTGATTCCTAATAACTGATAAACATCCCTTCTTCCTTGGACATCCCAAACAATAACAGGCGCGTCATATCCTTTATGTAAAACACTACCATATTGACCACTAGCTATTAAACCTCCATCTCTTGATATAGCTAAGGCACTAACATCATTGTCATGCCCACGTAAAAAATCTTGTTGATGAGCATCTTTTAAATTTTGTATTACAACAACAGCACCCATACCATAAACGATGGTATTTTCCATGGTTGGATGATAATGCAACGTACTTTTTGCTTTACCAGTAAAGCCTATGACGTGCTCAAGTTCCATCACATCTTCCCCTACCATTGGATTTCCTAAGTCAGACATAACGATAGTTTTGTATTATAAAAATAATATGTATCTAGCTCGTATGATATGATAATATATATATATATATAATATATATATATATATGTATATATATTTTGGAGTTCGTGATCTATCTGGTATAAATATTACGTTCCAATAATAACATGCATGGATTGGTTGCGTGCACCATCAAGCGAGAAGGAACGTGAGAGAGATGTGTATGTACAACAATTACTACTATTTATAATGACGGCTACTATTTATAATTCCATCTATCATACATATGTACTATGCTATACTCGTGGGTTCACCATAGTAATCACGTGTTATTCCCGACTATTGCTGCTTCTAATAACTAAAACGGCAATTGCAATATAGACGACTTGTACTAATTATATAGGCTTTTGTGTACCTGGTGTACTGGTAATCTTCAGAAAATATAAAAATAGATGAGAGTGGTTTTAACTAGAATAAAACAGCACGTATTATTAATTAATGCAACAATATATTATATCAATATATTATATCAATATATTATATCGCAACACACACCCTACCACACGACTATTGTTAATGGTCTACCACTAGCGAGTAGCAAATTAAAATACATATATACCAGTAAAAGAGAAAGAGACAGTCGACGAAACCAACGGCCTCTTCAATTTGTAAATTAAAGCGAAATAGCACTACCACGTGGATATCAAGTGCTTTCTTTCCTCGTAGTTAACTTGGTTGAAAATAAAAATAGAATATTGAGAAGAAGATATATAGGCACATAGCCGTCTAATAATTTAAATTAGTATCAAAAAAGTTAGGTAAATTTGGAAAGAAAATGCGTGACAAACATTGCCCAAAGCCACCAGCACCGAAACCGAAACCAACAGCAGCGCCTACAAATGCACCTGAAGAAACACCAGAGCCTGTGACCGAAGCACCAGTACAACCAGTTGCACAAGGACCATCATTTGCATGTTCCAAAGATAATGGAGCAAGCTTTTTGCAAATATCAGAGCATGTTGATAGCAATGACAGAACAAAAAAAATCGATTTAACCTTCAAAACACCGTTATCCTCACCAATAAATATGCGATTCTCGCAAACACGCGCATCTATGTCAATGCGAAAAGGGAAAGGCGGTGACAGTGATAAAAAGAAGGAAAAGTCTGGTTTAGGTAAAGCACTTGACAAAGGTGTTGATGCTGTTAAAGGTGCAGTTAAGAAGGCAGTTGGGAAAGCTAAATGTGCAGTTGGAAAAAAATTACCATTTGGTCTGGGGAAAAACATGCAAACGAAACATTGTCCAAAACCAAAACCGCCAGTAAAACCTAAGCCGCCAACAAAGCCTACAACAAAGCCTAAGCCACCAACAAAACCACGAACAAATTCAGGGCCTGCCCCTGTTGTTCCAAATGTTCCAGAGTCACCTATTAGGCAAACGTGGGCAGATGTAGAAGCATGCGAAGCATGTAAATTTGTATGGGATAGTATTGCATCAAATATTGCACAAATGGATTATGACTCAGTGGCGAGTGCCTTTGATGACGTTTGTAATGAGCAACCTGAAATCTTTGCTACACCGTGCGAAGAAATGCGCAAAAACTTAAATTACATGATAGAAGATTACTTAAGGTACAAAAAGACTAAACCTGTGTGTAGTTGTGCTGGTATGTTTCCATGTGATAACGTTAGGTTGTAAGTTAGAAATATAACAAATTATAAATAACTTAAACTTTTACGTTTTTAAAACTTATAAATAATCATTATACTTATTTTTAAAAAAAAATATATTACTTTTGGTATTTTTTAAAATTATTGAAATTATTTTGATAATAGTTTACCTCTCGAGTTTGAGTATTGTGTGTGATATTATATATAAATATTTCATCAAAACAAACTTTATCAATTTTTATAAAACAAACTTTTTCTGCGCGTGTACTATTTTATGCATTTCTTCTTAAAAAGTTATCTAATATTCTTCTTCTTCTACGGCCTATATATTTACCCATCAAACATTCTGCTTGCCATGCCATCAATTGTTCTTCACAAGATTGGCTAAGTGGGATTGGTTTGTTTTGGCAATTTTTAATATAGCCAGCAGCTTTACCTTTACATCCAGGATCCGGTGTGCCTTGATGCCCCCATCCAGTCAAATATTGATAACCTTCTTGTCCAGGTTTCTCTTCTCTATAAATTTTGTTTGGGGCTACCATAAAATGGCCTAGTATTTTACCTGGTCCATTTACAGGATGTGGCACAATTTCCTGTTTCTCGTTTTTAATTCTTAATAATGTTTTAGCAACTTTTGCATCCATCACATTTAATAATATATACAGCAATAAAACTAACATAATATTTACAGGTGTTGGAGACATAATATTGAAAATTTTACTCAACGAGCCAAAGAAAAAGCACCCGCTAAAGAACAAATAATCAAGGTATATATATATATATGACTTGAAGTGTCAGGTTGGACGATTAGTTGCTTATAGACGCGCTAGAATGAACGGTGCTTGGAAGGTATTTAATTTTGGAACGAAAGGGGGTGTAATGGAAATGTGTATGATGACGCATGAATAAGAATGGCAGAATAGTTAAAAGTTGCTAGCTGTTTGAGGGTGACATGTGATCGGGCCACATTCAGTCATATGTGTGTATAAATCATCATAACTTACAGTATAATATATATAGCACTATATATTGTACGTATTATTGTGCTATTCTTAT
>JACKZZ010001270.1_pt1 | contig 10396 bp, 4 predicted proteins | sample 8027871 | NCBI WGS metagenome assembly JACKZZ01 (sample SAMN15724774, study PRJNA655200) | protist metagenome | isolation source: fluorescence activated cell sorting (FACS) single amplified genomes of... | place: USA: West Boothbay Harbor, Gulf of Maine | collected 2000-07-19
GTAAAATCGGAAGTTATTGTAAAAATGGTTTACCAATTGATAATAAATTAAAATTAAATTTTAAAAATAATGAAAATATATATGCAATAGGAGACTGTATTGATAGTAAATATCCAAAAACAGCTCAAGTGGCATATCAACAAGGTAAATATTTAGCAAATTCTTTTAACAATAATTTTAAAAATACAAAAGAATTTAAATATAATAATAAAGGTAAAATTTGTTATATTGGAGATAATAAAAGTGTATATGAAAATAAATATTTTTATTTATCAGGTACAATGGTTAGATATTTAGATAGATTTATAAAAATTTATAACACAATTAATTTTGATCATATGAAGAATTTTATTTTAAAAAATAATACACCTAAAGACAAATAATTAAAAATATTTATGTCTAATAGTAAAAAATATGTAGATATATTTAATAAATACAGTTTAACAACAATATTTTTTTCTTTATATTTTTTAGGATCTACTTTTACAGCTAGTGTTCTTTTATATATTGGTATGTATAAAGAATTTAATAAATGGTTATTTGGATTAATTTTATATTTATATACATATTCATTTTGTGGATTTAAAGGAATAATAATATTTAAGTTAGGATGTTTATATGCATTATATAATGTATTTTCAAATATTGATACAGATAAGAAATTAGTTGAACTAAAAAAGAAGAAGGAATTTTTACAAATAGAAGATAAAATAACAAATTATGAAAAATTTAAAGACGATAGTGAAGATTATTATAAAAATATAAAAAAGAAATATGTAATAAAATCAACAGATAATACATTAAATCATTTATTTATGAATTATCCAGAAACAATTGAATTTATTGAAAAAGCAACAAATATTTTTTATAATATAATGACAAAGATTTTTGATGATATTTATTTAATTCATAGAAATTTATATGATCATAATTATGATATATATGTGTACTTAACAGATTTTTTTTATAGTTTATACTCGATATATAAATTAATTAAAATATTATTATCAGCAAATTCATTATTAAGTAGTTTTGGAATTGGAGAACAAAAAAGTCCTGAAGACATGTTAAAGAATTTTGAAGGCTTATTTCAGAATATGTTAGGAGATATTACACCCGAGACATTAGAAAATTTCAATACTTTTCCTCAATTCAGTAATTTAAGTAATTAACTAAATAATTTATATTAATTATATATATTTAATATAAAATTAAAATCACCTAAAAATTTGATTTATATTCATCTATATATGGTCAAAAATATAGAATCTATGTCTAAAATTAAGAAAAATGGAAAAGAAAAAGAAAATAGCAAGGTAATAAAAAGAGAACCAGTTGAAAAATTGGAAACAAATGATATTTATAGATTATTAGACTTGTATTTTTATAGAGAATTTTATATTTATAAACATTTATACGACTCTTATGATAAATTTTTAGATGAAGATATAAATAGATTTTTATTAGAAGGAGAGCATGTGTTTAGTGAATCTATTCATTCTGATTATATTTATAAACATAAGTTTGTATATGAGAATATAAGATATAAATCACCAACTTTTGATAATAATGTAGATCCTATATTTCCATCTGATGCTAGAAGAAATTCATTGACATATTCAGTAAAATTGATAGCAGATGTAACACAATATTTAGAAAAAGGGAAAATTTTATCAAATAATACTACAGTAAGAAAAATAGGTGAAACTGTTAAAGATATTCCAGTAGCATTTTTACCATTAATGGTAAGATCAAAATATTGTAGTTTAAAACAACATAAAGGAATTGATAATAAAGAATGTGACTTTGATCCTGGAGGATATTTTATTGTTAATGGATCTGAAAAAATAGTAATATGTCAAGATAGAATGGTTGAAAATAAACCGCTAGTATTTATAAAAAAAGATTCAAGTTCATCATCATTTATAATTCAAGTAAATTCAAGATCGTATAATACACATTCTTTACCGCAATCATTAACTATTAGATTAAAAAAAGATAATATAATGATGTTAAGAGTTCCTATTTTAAATGAGATAAATGTATTTGCATTATTTAGAGCATTAGGTATAGAATCTGATCGTGATATAATAAATTATTGTTCTTATAATGAATTAGATAGATATATGGTAAATATAATACGTGATTCTTTAGAAGCGTGTAGAAATGAAAAAGGAGAAAAAATACAAACACAAGAGCAAGCTTATGATTTTTTAATGAATAAAGTAAAAGTTTTACAAAGATTTTCCGAGGTAGATCCAAGAACAAAAATAGAACAAAAAAAAATGCATTTAAAGAATTTATTAGAAAAAAGTTTCCTTCCTCATTTAAGTGGTGATTTGAGAGATAAAGGAATATATTTAGGATATATGATAAATAGATTAATTAGAGTATCATTAAAGAGATTACCACTTGATGATAGAGATTCATATATAAATAAAAGAGTAGATTTAGTAGGAGATTTAATGTTTGAATTATTCAAACAACAATATAAAAAAGTAATGAATGAATGTAATAAATTTTTTAATAATAGAACAGATGATATGAATAATCCATATAATATTATTCATCAAATAAAACCAAACACAGTTGAACAAGGATTAAAAGCATCTTTATTAACAGGATCATGGATAAGAAGAAAAGGTGTAGCGCAGATGTTACAAAGACTTACATATTTACAAACAATAGCATTTTTTAGAAGAATAGATGCACCAAGTGGCGATGCATCAACTGGAAAATTAACAGGTCCGAGACACTTACATCCTAGTTCTGTACCATTCTTATGTCTTTCAGGTGATACTGAAGTTCAAATGAATGATGGTAGTATTAAACAAATAAAAGATATAAGTAATGAAGATATTGTAAGATCAGTTTATAATAATAATTTAAAAGAAGAAATGACAAAAATTTATAATTATTTTAAAATAGAAAGTAAAGATAATTTATTAGAAATAAAATTATTAAATGGAAATATAATAAAATGTACAAAAGATCATCCATTAATGATTAATGATAAAAATGGTAATACATTTTTAAATGCAAGTAAATTGAAATGTGATGATAATATTATTTCAAGACATATGATAAAATACATTGATGATAAAACCATTACAAAAGTAAAAATTAGTAAAAATGATATTCCAAAAAAATATTTAATACAAATGTATGATGCAGATCTAATTGATAAAGAAATATCTCAATCTAAATTAGAGATAACAGCAAGATTAATTGGATTATGTAATACTGATGGTAATTTAAATATTAAAGAGAATGATAATTATGATATTTCTTTTTATGTAGGAGAAGAACAGGATGTATTTGATGTTATTGATGATATTAAAAGATTAGGATTTGGAGAATCATCAGTATCAAGATCAACAAGTGAATTTAAATACGATGATGGAAGAAAAGTTTTACAAACAACCTTTAGAGTTTCTAAAGGAGGTTCATTAGGATTATATTTGAATAAGATGGGTGCATTTGTTGGAAGAAAAACTTCTCAAATTAGAGAAGTTCCAGATTGGATTATGAACGGAAATAAAAATATTAAAAGAGAATTTTTATCAGGATTTCAAGGAGGTGATGGTTGTAGACTAAATTATCATAGTAATGGAAATAATTTGAAATTAAATATTGGTAATACAAAACAAACTACAATTAGGGAGTTTGAAAATGAAACAATAGATTATATGAAACAGTTATCAATTTTGTTTCAAGAATTTAGCATTAAAACAGATGTAATTATAAAAGAGATAAAAAATTCTGAAAAAAAAGAAATTTGTTTGAAATTTAGTAAATCAATTGAAAATTTATATAATTATTGTTCATATATAACATATAGATATTGTCAAGATAAAAGAATTAATTCATCGAAAGTAATTGAATATGTAAAATATAGATATTTTTCACAACAAATATTAAATAAAAAATATGAGCAAATATTAGAATTACATAATAAAAAAGTATCTAATAATGAAATTTGCGAAAAAACTAATTTAAAAATGGCTATTGTTAAGCGGATAATTGAGAATAGATTCAATATACCAAAGGCTAAATATGATAGCGAGATAAAATTATCAATTGATGAATTTATAAATAAATATCATATTAAAGAAGATAAATTTAAGATTCCAATTATTTCAATTAATGAAATAGATCCTGAACCAGTATATGATTTTACTACTCATAATGAAGCTCATTGTTTTATAGCAAATGGAATATGTAGTTCTAATTGTCCTGTGCAAACACCCGAGCACGCAAAAGTAGGCCTGACAAAGCATATGACATTAGTAACATCGTTAACATTAATGGAAAGAGATACTTTAGAGTTAGTTACAGATTATTTAGATGATATAGAAGAAATAGAAGAAATATCAACTATTGATCCAAGAGAATTAAAATATTATTATAAGATATTTTTTAATGGTGATTGGATTGGAGTAATAAAAGGCATTGATGATAAATTATCAGAAATTCCTGCCATAAAATTTTATAATGATTTATATGAAAGAAAACTAAGTGGATATTTTAACATAGAAATGTTTTCAGTTATAATTGATCATGATGAGTTTGAGATTAGAATTTATTGTGATTCAGGAAGATTATATAGACCTGTTTTAAGAATAGATAATAATAATATTTTATTAAAAAAGTCTCAAATTAATGATATATCATTAAATAAAACTCATTCAAATAAAATAACACATTGGGATGATTTTATAAATAAAAATAAAAAATTAATAGAATATGTTTGTATGGAATCGCAACCATATTTGATGATTTCAGATAAAATAGAAAATGTATATGATATGAATGATAGAATGATAAGTAGTGAGTTATTCAAATTTAAAGGAAAAGAGATAGAAGTATTAAATAGATATAATGAAAATTTCTTTTTAAAATATACTCATAGTGAATTTCATCCATCAGTATTACTAGCAGAAATTGCAGTAAATATACCATTTTGTGATAGTAATCAAGGGCCTAGAAATATATTTCAGTATTCACAAGGAAGACAAGCAATGGGTATTTATACTACAAATTATAGAGATAGACTTGATATAAGTTATATATTGTATCATCCTCAAAAACCATTAGTAAGTACAAGATGTGCAAAATATGTAAATACAGATATATTATCTTCAGGAGAAAATTCAATTGTTGCAATTGCAACATATACAGGATATAATCAAGAAGATTCATTAATTATGAATTTAACATCAATAGAAAGAGGAATGTTTAGATCAACATCTTTAAAAAAATTTTTATCATCAATTTCAAAAAATCAGAATACATCACAAGATGATATTTTTACAAAACCTGATCCAAATAAAGTAATTGGTATTAGACATGGTTCATATGATAAACTAAATCCATCAGGATTTGTTCCAGAAGAAACAGTAATAAACAATGGAGATATTATATTAGCAAAAATTAAACCAATTCAACAAGATATAAAAACTAATTCTGAAAAAGCATTTAAAGATGATTCAGAAGTTTATAAATCACATGCACCTGGTGTAGTAGATAGAATATATACTAAAATTTATAATCAGGATATGTTTGAAACAAGAAAAATGTTAGTAAGATCTGAAAGAATACCACATATTGGTGATAAATTTTGTTCTAGACATGGACAAAAAGGTACTTGTGGAATTTTATTAAAAGCATCAGATATGCCGCATACAAGAAATGGCATTAGACCAGATATTATAGTAAATCCTAATGCTATACCTAGTAGAATGACGATTGGTCAATTAATAGAATCTCTATTAGGAAAGAAATGTGCTTTAAAAAGAGAAGAAGCAGATGGAACTCCATTTGAGCCAAGAAATATAGATGAGATAAGAGAAGAATTAAAAGAACTAGGTTATGATGAAGATGGAAGAGAATATTTATACAATGGTATGACTGGTGAAAGAATGGAAGTTAGAATATTTATTGGTCCAACCTTTTATCAAAGATTAAAACATATGGTACAAGATAAAATACATAGTAGATCAAGAGGTCCAACAACAACTTTAACAAGACAAGCTCCTGAAGGAAGATCACGTGATGGTGGTTTAAGATTAGGAGAGATGGAAAGAGATGCTGTTGCTGCTCATGGTTTATCCAAATTTTTGAAAGAAAGATTATTAGATAATTCAGATGCATACTCAACATATGTATGTGGTGAATGTGGATTATTTGCGCAAAGAGCAAATAGAAGAAATAATAAAAAATTTCCTACTCCAGAGGATGTATATTTTTGTCCACAATGTGATAATTATAATAATATTCACAAAGTAAGAATACCATATGCATTTAAATTAATGTTACAAGAATTAATGTCAATGTGTATTGCACCAAGAATTAGAATAGTTGACAATTAAATTTATTTATTTATTAAATTATAATTTTAAAGTTTAATTAATTCTTCTGATTCAAAATTAACATCAAAAACTGAAAAAGAAAACACAAATATCTAGGTATTACTTATCGATACGGAATTTAGTTTTATATGTATTATTTGCAACACCTATTCTATCACCTTTATGACCATGCACATATCTATTACCTCCCCAGCCATCAATTTGAAAAAGATAAAAATTGTTTCCAAATTTTACCAAATCAGCCGTATCTTGGATATTATCTCTAAAATAAGTTTCTCCTTTATTATTAACATTAAAATGGGTAATACCACGTTTACCATTAATATCTAATCTGTTAGTTTTCAAATAATCATGAATATAAACATTATCTCTCAAATGAGTACTTCCATCATTTTGATGGTTAAAATGAGTAGTACCATGTTTACCTTTAATATCTAATCTTTTTGTATAAGAATGATCATTTACATGTAAATGTTTTGATGTAATTTTTTCAGTAGCTGTTATGTTTTTACTATTTATTTTCTTATCAAATTGAGCATCATCAGTTACATGTAATTTTGCAATTTTTAATTCTCCATTTTTATACATTGATGATAAATTTTGTAGTCCTTCTAAATCCTGTTTAGATATATTAGTATAATTTTCATTTGATTTTTTAAAAATTATAAAAATAAATAAAATAACAACTAAAATATTAAATATGTATTGAAATTCCATATATATATATATATATGAAATTTATATTTTAAAAATTTAAATTATTTCCATTTCCACCAATGTCCATTAGAGTGTTTTAAAGCTTCTCCATGAATCCCTTGAAGATCTGAATATGTACCGATAATATGACCATCATGTCTTGCAGACTTTGACATAAATCCTCCTCTATGCCAATGATCACTACAATGACCATGATGATAAATTGTAGGAACTATATCACCCCAATCAGCACCTGCTGCATCAAAAACTCCTTTAGAATGTAATGCCATATGAGCTCCATTCCAAAGCATACCACAATGTTTACCAACTTTTGGTCTAAATTTAACAACTTCAATACCTCCAGTATTTAAAAGATCAGTTCCTTTACTGAAATTCCAATCAGTTTTATTATATGTAGATGATGGTGCAATGAATAATGTATGTCTTTTATCATCTGGTGTATGTAAAATCCAATTATTACCACCATTAAATTGTAAATCATGTTTAACTCCTATACCTTGATTAACTTGTAATTGCCCGTCAACTGTTGAAGTTCCAGCTGTATGTGAATTTCCAGCTGTAGTTGAATTTCCTCTGGTATGTATATCTTGAATATGCATTTTACCATTGCTATTCCAATCTAATCCTACATCCCATTTCCAATTTTCATTATTTTTACCTGTTGACGGAGCAATATATAACTGATGTCTATGATCATTTGGAGGATGTATAATCCAATTATTACCATTATTAAAAACAATATTTTGTTTAGTTTTAATATCTTTATCAAATTGAGCATTATCAGTTACATGTAATTTTGATATTTTTAATTCTCCTTTTTTAAACATTGATGATATATTTTGTAATCCTTCTAAATCCTATTTAGATATATCAGTAAAATTTTCATTTGATTTTTTAAAAATTATAAAAATTACTAAAAATAATATTAGAATATTAAATAAGAATTGAAATTCCATATATTTTATATATAATTATAAAATATATTTTTTAAAAATTAAAATAAATAATTATCCAGTCATATGATGATTATTAGGGTGTCTAGCCCATCTATTATGTCTATCTACTAATATTTTTCTTCCATGAACAAGTCCATCATAGTTACGTTTATCATATGTTATAAATGCACCCATTCTATGCATATTATTATTACGTTCATTTGTAGTAATAGGGATTATATCTCCTAATTGCACATCACGTGCTTTTACATGAGTCCAAAGATTACCAAATTCTTGATCATTAGGCCATAAAGGCATACCATTTGGTGCTGGATAAAATCTAGGTCTTATTGCAGTTGTTTCTGTTATACCATTTACAATATGACCTCTGTCATGATTTGTTCCTCTCACATGTAATTTACCACCACTAATATAATTTTCTCCATTAGCATGATAATTAAAATGTGTATTCCATTTCCCATCACCAGGTAAAATATCAACTCTTTTAAAGTCACCCTTATCTGAAACATGTAAATTATCAGTAGAAAATTTATCATGATTATGTCCTCTAATATAATTTTGACCTTTATGGTCCTTATTAAAATAAGTTATTCCTTTGTTATCATCATTTCTTACTTGTAATCTTCTTGTATCTATATTATCTCCAACATGTAAATTATCAGAATGTAGTGTACCATGATTACTCCATGTATTACCTCTAATATGATTAGTACCATCATGAGCATGATTAAAATGAGTAACTGGAACATCTTTATCATTTATAATATCTAATCTTCTTGTAGATGTATTATCATACACATGTAAATTATCAGAATGTAGTTTACCATGATTACTATATGTATTACCTCTAATATGATTAGTACCATTATGAACATGATTAAAATAAGTAACTGGAACATCATTATCATTTCTTACTTGTAATCTTCTTGTATCAATATTATCTCCAACATATAAATTATCAGAATGTAGTTGACCATGATTACTCCATGTATTACCTCTAATATGATTAGTACCATCATGAGCATGATTAAAATGAGTAACTGGAACATCTTTATCATTTCTAATATCTAATCTTCTAGTAGTTGAGTAATCATTAACATGTAAATTTCCAGTAGTTAATTTTCCATCAACCCAAGAATCACTAGTACTTTTTAAATGTTTTCCTTGAATCCAATTTTTACTGTAAATATTACCATCAGTATTAATATTTTTTGTAACTTTAACATTTTCAGCATTTAAATTTTTTGTTTTTAAATTATTATTAACATTTAAATCAGTAAATAATGGTGAACCATGTATTGTTGATTTACTTCCTTCAGATCCATGAATATATAAATCATTACCTCTAATATAATTATTTCCTGTATTATTATGATTAAAATGAGTTGGCCATTTTGGATTTTTAACATCTAATCTTTTAGTTGATGTATAATCATTTATTTGAATATTATTTGTAGTAATTTTATCATTTACTGATAAACTTCTTTTAGCATCTATATTACCATTAACTGCAATATTTTGTGTATTTAATTTTCCTTTAAAGGTGGCATCACTATTTACAATTAATTTTCCATTAGAAGTAATATTTTCAGTTGCATGAAGATTTTTGACAACAAGATCATCAATACTATTTGAAAAACTAATTTGTTTTGTATCAAGTTTTGTATCAGTTTTTAAAATCCCTTTAACATGCATATTTTTAGATTCAATATTATTATCAACTTTAATATTTTTTTTAACATGAATATCTCCATTTCTATGTTCAATATTACCATTTGAATCCCAAACGGTAGAATTATTATAATTCCAATCTTCTTTATCTTTATTTTGTGATGGTGTAATATATAATTTATGTCTACTATCATTTGGTGTATGAAATATCCAATTATTTACTCCATTAAATTTTAAATCACCTTTTAACGATAAATTTTTATCTATTTGTACATTATCAGTAACATACATATTTTTAGATTGAATATTATTATCTGCTTTTATATTACCTTTTACATTTAGGTTATTAATTTCAATATCTTTATTTTTAGTAATACCATCAGTAGTTAAATTACCTTTTAAATGGGTATTACCATCAGTAGTTAAATTACCATTTAGATGGGTATTTCCCGATACATTAATATCTTTATCAAATTTTACATCATCAGTAACATGTAATTTACTAATTTTTAATTCACCATTTTTATACATGGATGATATATTTAAAATTCCCTCTAAATCAGTAGATGATAAATCATTCAAAGTTCCACTTTGTCTTAAAGCATTATTAACTAAAGATTGTTGTTCTTCAGTTAGATTATTATAATCAAAATTTTCATTATTTGAAAAGTTATAAACTTT
>JACKZZ010006270.1_pt1 | contig 10392 bp, 4 predicted proteins | sample 8027871 | NCBI WGS metagenome assembly JACKZZ01 (sample SAMN15724774, study PRJNA655200) | protist metagenome | isolation source: fluorescence activated cell sorting (FACS) single amplified genomes of... | place: USA: West Boothbay Harbor, Gulf of Maine | collected 2000-07-19
TCCAGGATTGTTCTACCGAGAGTATTTTTCATAAGTCAATTTTTTTGGAAGTTAGGTTCAGGATCCCAGATACCAAATGTACTAAACCTTGGTAGTAGAAAGTGCTTTTACAAATTAACAGGTTGTGCTCATTTGTAATTTATTGGTCGGAGCCAAGTCTAACTCGCAAACAGATGTTTTCGAGTTAGATCGTGTAGTGATTTCGAATATTTCAACTCAACACGCAATGAAGTAGCATTGCGAAATATAATGAATATGCCGAAAGATTTGCAGTTGCTAATGGATCATGCGTCATGGTGAATCGATTCCAGAAATGGACGATTTCTGATGGCCGTTACATGTGAGTTACATCGCGTCACCGTGTGATTGCCGTCGTGTCGTCCATATCATTATGTCATATCCTTAGGATTCGCAGATGCCTACATGAGTCGTACTCGATCAAGGGATAATTGGTGGAGCTGTTTCACATCACTCCAAGATCTAAGATTATAATTTATCAGCGTAATGCCACGGTTATCTTAAAGCGACAGTGTCGCGCCATTTTTGCTGGGAGCGCGGGCCACAAGCCCACACCGCTAACGCGAAAGTTTCCACTGTGACTTCCAACTCCATTTCTGCAGGGTTGAAGCGTTTAGTTTTTAGTCGAAAAGTTAAGCGCGCAGCTTGGTAGTGCCAGTTGTATTTTTTCTTAAGGTGCCCGTTTGCTAGTTATTCCCTATTGTCTCTCTAGGTTGACTGGTGTCACTAGTCGCATTTTTGTTGGATGTTGGTTGAAATGCCTTTTTGACACCAATGGAGTCATAGGAATATGAGTATCTGCTTGTCAGTGCGTAATTTCAAAGTGGGAGTTTCCGATTGCAACTCCAAAAAATCCGGTATCGATTAGTAATCACCACTAGTCCAAGTTCGTTTCAGTGAGATAAATCACGAACAATCACACACAGCATCGCAGTGATTATGAAGCGGTTGTTTATCCTACGCTTGCATGTGATTCATTATCGGTCGGTTGATTGCTGTGTAATTTCTAGTGTGGATTATCATTTATTGGACGCTTTTTTAAGCTCGTGGTAAGATAAACCAGGATGATTATCCACGTGCAGATTCTAAATCGGAACTAGAGAATCACGTTCTTATCGGATGGTTGCCGCGATTGATACCATTGATGCCATTTAATTTTGGCATTGAATCGATGTTGAGTTCTAATAATTCCATCTGACAACGTTCAGTTTGCCAGGAGTTCCATGGTTTGCATAAGTGTGTTGTTGACGCATTGATAATCGAGTCGTGAAGTTAAAGGTCAAATCGAGTCTTGGCGCAGTAGTCGCATCTAAAGGAGGAACAGGTGGAAGTTAGCACCTAGCGGATCTAGTACATAACTTAAAATTTAGCATCAGTACATAATATTCAGCATCAGTACGCCAATTCTAGCAATCAGTGATTGTCGTTATTAAACGGTTAAATCTAAATTTATCCTTTGTGAAATCTGGATCTAGTCATCCGGACCTAACCTTTAAGGTTACAGTCTCTATCGTTCGGAGTTTACGGAAGCTAGGCCCAATCATCGATCGGTAAAAGCAAGGGCAATACGGAAACCACTCAGTACTGTGTGTCACTCAGAGACACGCGTGTCACTCAGAGACACGTGCACATGATGGGGAAAAGCCGCCAATGCAGGAAACGTCTCCCTGTCTTAGCAGGGGTGGCACTGCATCCTCATCATGCTGTCGTCACCGAGGCGGTGGAGATTGGCCATCGCATGGATCCTGACCCCGGGCCTAATGGCCCTAATGGTGGTCGTGGAGGTCGGGCGCCCGATGGTAACCGAGCCGGGCAGAACGGAAAGAAGACGAAGAAGCAGGCCGAGGCCGAGAGGAGGGAAAAACATAGGCAGGACGCAGGCTCAGAAGAGGAAGAAATGGGGCAACCCGAGACAACATGGAAGAAGCCTAACGTGTCGAATGCGCAGGTGAATGCTATTGGTGAGGCTCAGTTTTTGGGGCCAGATAGCAGAAATCCTGGACGTCCTGCAGCCCCAACGGATCCTATACTTGCAGGGATTCGAAACTTGCCGGCTCCAGGCAGCAACGCAGATGGTGTCAGGTCCCAGGGTCGGCGTTACGATTGGTCCGAGTATCACGAGGCACAGAAGAGACACGCGGAAAGACTAGCTATGCTCGGGAAGTTGGACGAAAAAGTGCGCACCATGAATGCTGGTCGTCCTGTCCCGGATGGTAGGGCCAAGGCGGCGGGTGCGGAGGAGTCCAAGGGGGAAGCTGAGGAGGAGCGTAAAGGAGAGGTTGAGAAAGAGGAGCGGAAGGGTGGGGCTGAGGAGGAGTCCAAGGGTTTATACCGTGCAGATGACGTGGAAGCTATGACGCAGGGCTTCGGAGCTCGGATGAATATTTTCGCAAGTCCAACAACAGCGGATTCGTCAGCAAACCGGGACGATCATCGTCCCGGACTAGGAGGTCCACATCTGCGACTTTTGAACTCCGCGCGCGAAGATATCGGTTCGGAGGACCCAATAATGGCCGATCCCCTTCTACAGCCTGCCGATTCCGAAATTCCTTGGCTTCATTATCGTGAGTTACAGCCGGAACACATCGTCCGAGAGATCGCCGAATATGTGAAGCAATTTTTGGATTTGGAGGACAAAAGGGAAGGAATCCTACCTGAAGAAGCGAGAGTGATGATTGACCACCTCTTGACCCATCCAGAGGACGATGTTATCGTGGGGGAATACACAGAGTCGGGGACGAACGCATCGATCAGCACGCTTCTCACGGTTTTCTTTCAAGACCATTTCTTCGTATCGGACACCGACGAACTCTCCGAAAAGACAAAAAAGACAAAGCCTCTTCCAACTTTGGTTGACCTCAAAAAGTGGATTTTGGCAAGACTCAATAAAGAAAAATCGTTGAAACTATTGCCCAGCAATCCGGCAATTAAAATAAAAAATGAAGAAAAAGAAAAGAGAGAGATGAAGAGAGTTGGTGGTTTGAAGTTTGCGACGGACAATACAACGAAGCTCCAAGAGAGGGAAGAAAACGCCGAGGCGGTGAGACAACAACTATTTCAAGTTGGTCCATCGCGAGCTCGCGTGTGGCCGACCATCGCAGCGTTGAGCGGTTAGAAAGGCAGACGGATAGCATACGAAGACGGCAGCCGTCACGGCTCCAGTTCGAAGCCGGAAAGCATTCCAAAGCAGCTAGTACCTTAGGAGCTAGCGAAGCAGCTAGTACCTTAGGAGCTAGAGAAACAGCTAGCGAAACAGCTAACGAAGGAGCTAGCGAAACAGCTACTAGCGAATCCGAAGAGGGCCAAAATCCTACACAGCTATCAAAACAGCAGCTCGAATGGCTAAGAAGATCCAAGGAAAGTTCTAATAGCGCCAGGGCGGAAAGAATCGTGGTCCAGGCATACGAAAGGCGAAGAAAAAACGAAGAAAACGCCAGAGCTCGGAGGCACTCGATTGCATCACTAAGAAGCTACGTAGAAAACTCTAAAAAGGACGAGGAAAAAAAGGATGGGGAAAAAAAGGACGAGGCAAAAAAGAAAGCTCCGAAAAGAAAAACAGAAACGAAGAATGTCACGACGGGTTTACGCTCGAAAAAGGCAAAGGCGGAAGAGGCTCCGAAGCGGCAGGAGGCGGACGAGGCTCCGAAGCGGCAGGAGGCGGAAGAGGCTCAGAAGCGGCAGGAGGCGAAACAGGCTGCCGCTCGGAAAAAACTCGGACGCGCTAAGCCGAAAAGGGCCACTTCGGACGAGTCTGGGAAGGTGCTGGACAAGGAACGCAAGAGTCGGACTGAAAACGAAAGAAAAGAGGACGCGATTAACGAATTCTATGAGAAGAATCTGGAGGTGTATGCCAAAATTCGAGACAAAACTCAAAGAGATATCGCTGAAAAGGCCAAAGCGGAAGAGGCCAAGGGAGGAAGCGAAAGTGACTCTGAAGAAGAGGTCCATGAGGAAAGAAAGAGTCGGGGAGAAAACGAAGGTGACTCTGAAGAAGAGGAAAAAAAGTGAAGAACGCGGAGAGTCGGTGAAGTAGGTCTACGATCTATTATCAGGCGGGTCGGTTGGCGTGGGATGGAAGAGATTTGGTAGTCTGATTGGGTCTGGCGAGGAGTTGATAGGAAGAGGAGGCTGAAGAGGAAGACGAGGCTGAGGCGCGGAAGAGAAGTCGACTTTAAGATCGAAGTCTGATACTAGTAATATCATCGCCTTTACCATTCTTCTATCGTCTGTGTGGTCACTGTGGTGCTCGGTGCGTGGCATGTTCTATAAAAAGCTTAATAAAAAGTTGGATTCAAAGTACAATGAAAAGCTTAATAAAAAGTCCAATATAGGTTGGATAAAGAATGCGTTAAGAGATAAAATCGGCTTAGAATAGTGCAGCACTAAGACTAATTGAGTCGATCGTTATCGTCTGCTTGGTAGTCCGTTGGTTGGGACGTATCCATCGCGTAGAGATGGTCACGGCTCACTATGATAGTATGATATTGTGCAAACTGTAGTCACTCCTTGCGTCCGAAGTCTCGGAGTAGTGTAATGCGGAATTAATCGAAGAGAACCTTATTGGGGCCCAGCCGGCGACAGCAGTGAGAAATTAGGACTCGCATCTGAGCCTCAGTCAAAATAATATTGCTCAGTCAATTCTACCTTAAACTCCCCACACGGAACATGTCCATTGTCTTGGGAAGTTCCCACGGTTAGGAAGCGTTCCCCTTCCGTATCGATCACACATAAGGTATTGTGTGCCCTGCTTTGGTAACGCACATGGAAGGAGCGGGAAGTCTCCACATGTGCCTTACGTAAAGGTGTGAAGGGGTGCCTGTTACGTCAAGCGAGTATTACGTGTCATCGTAACTGTTGTGATTTATGTTTTTTGAAAAAAACTTTTTTCGGAAAATTGGCTCTAATAAAGGGTTTGCTTCTGTGCTCGGACAGTTAGTACTGCTTCCGGAGCTAAGAAATGATGGAGTTATTTGAAATTCCGCATAAATTATGACATGATTACATCGTCGACGTTCAATAACTTATAAGAGCCCATCTCGTGTTCGTTCCGACTCGGTTTTTCTCATATACAGAGAACTTCGGCGATTAGCACGCGTGATTTGTCTCTACAATATTGAGCGCTAGATTATTGAGCGCATGCTGTCTAATATACCTCTGTGAGGAGTTTTTGGTTTTTAGCCTCGGATTCGGCTTAGTGGGGAGCTATTAACTCCTGCATGAAATTTATTCGCGTGAATGACAGATTTGAATGATTATTCGCGTGCACACTCTGAATCGGGATTAGACATACGCTATCGTTATCGTTCGGTTGAAATGAAGGATTTCACTGGTGAAGGATTTCACTATAAATTACGCTTAGCGACGTTGAGTCTTAATTCCATGCGATGATGATATCATTGATGTACCCTTTGCCAGGTCCAGGAGTTCGAGGCTAGCCAGGAGTTCGAGGCTGAGGTTTAAGTTTCTAGCCTAGTATCAGTAAGACTAGTACTGTGTACAGCCTATATGGTTTTGCGCTGCAGTTTCGCGGTGCTTAATCAGGGGAGATTGCACTTAAAAACCGTAACGAGTCATAATTCATTGGGTGACTCCAATTTCTAATGCAATTTTGAAGACAAGGAGGCTAGGTTAACCTATCTTGGAGTTGACACAGTAATCAGTAATTGCGTTGTTGACGCAATAGTGAGCGTTGTTGACGCAATAGTGATTAGTCGCTACCCGAAGTAAACATCCATTTGCATCATAATCGGATTCGCAGTAATTGCGTAGTTAAGCTGACGCTCTAGACGAACTTAAGCGTTGAGCAAGGTTTAGCAAATTATCAGTGACAGTCATTTAGCAATCCCACCGATCAGTGATCGGTAAGACCAATAGTAATACGATATCATTACGACGGACGCGCTGTGTGTCACGCAGAAACACGTGCCACACAGAAGCACACAATGACACGGAAGAATGCCACGATCGGGATGAATTGCCAGTGCAGGAAACGTCTCCCTGTCTTAGCAGGGGTGGCACTGCATCCTCATCATGCTGTTGTGATCGTCGAGGCGCTGGAGATCGGCCATCGCATGGATCCTGGTGGAGGTTGGGATCCAAAAAAGAATCCACTTCCTGATTGGAGGAAAAAGGACAAGAAAGAGGAGGTGGAAGAGGCGGAGGCTAAGTATGAGAAGAAATCGAAAGCTGAGATGGAGGCGGAGGTGAGTGGACGCGGTGATCATAAGGTGTCGGGCCCTCGTAGTATGGGTTCTGAAGGTCGTGAACAGAGCGCGCTAGTATCCGCTTCTGATGATTCCGATTTTAACAATGAAAGTGAAGATTGGGGTCGTGTTGGACCTGACGTCTTCAGTGGCCCTTTCGATCGCGGTGCAGCTGGTGGTCACGGTGGAAAAAAGCCGCAGAGGCGCGCGGCAATGGGTTTTGATTTCGCTGGTGATAAGGAGTCAGATGGAAAGGAATCAAAGGGAGGGAAGCAAAAGAATATGGAAGAGATGAAGATGCAGGACAGATTCGCGTTGGTAGCCTCAGGAGACACTGCTAGAGAGGAAGAGGTGGCGCCGGAGACTCAGGCGAAGCCTAACGTGAAGGCTCAGGTGACTGCAAATGGTAATGCTGAGGTGAAAGTAATCGCTGACGCTCGGCTTTTGGGGCGAAATCCTGAACGTATTGATAACGTCGCAGCCCCCACGGATCTTAAACTTGCTGGTACCTCAAACTTGCAGCCCCCGCACAGCAACGCAGATGATGTCAGGTCGCAGGCATCAGCAAGCAACGCGAGCGGCAACGCAGATGGTGTCAGGTCGCAGGCCTCGGCAAGCAACGCGAGCGGCAACGCAGGCGGTGTCAGGTCCCGAGGTCCGCGAGACGATTGGTCCGAATATCACGAGGCAAAGAAGAGACACACGGAAAGACTAGCTATGCTCGGGAAGTTGGACGAAAAAGTGCGCACCATAAATGCTGGTCGTCCTGTCCAGAATGGTCGTCACGATGAAGGCGTGCTTGGACCTGATGAGATGAAGGGGAACGTTTACGGCGCAGATGTCAATGAAGTTAAGTTAAAGAGTGCGCAATTCGGACCTCGGCTGAACCGGTCGGCGTACGATCGCGACCATGCGGAGCACAAGGCCCGCTGGGCAAAGAAGCATCAAGAGATCACTGAAGCTGGCAAAAAGGAGAAACCGGTGGACAGTGAAGAGGATCATAGTAACGAGGAAGTGATCAGAGACGCGCAAATAACCATTCAAGCGATCACAAACAACATGTTACAATATTTTGATGTCGCCGACAAAACGACTCGGTTGTCCCCCGAAAAAGCACGGAAGATAATTGAGCACTTTGTGAAATCTCCAGACAACAATTACGTCCTGGGGGAGTATCTAGATGGAAAGCCGGCAACCATCCTGAAGCTTTTGTCCACATTTTTTTACACCGCGTTTTCGTCCTCTCCCGACTCTTCCGAGGAAGGAACAGAGGACTCTTCCTCTTTCGAATCCGAACAGAGGAGAAATCATAATAGCGAACAGAGGCCCAGTCCTCGGATGGAGAGGCCTCGGATGGAGAGGCCGGAGCCTACTTTGGCTGGATTCGTGAAATGGGTGTTGCGACGATTCAGAAGTGGCAGCCTGATATTGTATCACGATCGGAATAAGGTCAAACCCGATCGAGAAGGAATCGAGAGGTACAAAAAGCGCGAAGAGAGAGTTGGTGGGAACTGGATTTCTTTGAACAACAGCGAAGAGAGAGTATCCAGTGAATCAGGATTGGTACGAGACCTACTTGCACTTGGCCCAGATGCTCGCGTTAGGAAAGAGCAAAAGGACAGCCTAGATAGACGGAAGGCCAAGCGGCTGTACAAGAAGAAGGAGCTATACGATTGGAAGAAGGAGCGTAAATTTGACAAGCTAAGTGAACAAGAGGCCGAGTGGCTGAAAAGATATGAAAAGCAACGCGAGCAAGATTGGGTGGAAAACGAACAAAAACCGAGCGAAGAAGAGATAGAGAAGAAGCAACAGGAAGCGATGAAACAACACTATGAGAAGCATCCGAACCTAAAAAACAAGATTGAGGAGAGAAAACGAAGAGATATCGAACTTCAAGAAGCTAAAAAGGCCAAAGCGGAAGAGGCCAAGGCCGCGGCGGATGCGAAGGAAGAGGCCAAAATACGGGCGAAGGACGAGGCGCAAAGGAAAATAGTCTTTGGAGAAAACGCTGCAAATGTCGTCAAGAGAGGCGACCGGTACGGCCGACTTTCTGAACAGGTGATATGGGCCTGGTCAGGAAGTTCAAAATACGATGTTCGCTCGGAAAAAGACAGAGTGCAAAGAAAGAGTCAGAGAAGATACGAAGGTGGCTCAGACTCGGAAAGAAAGAAGAGGAAAGAAGAGGACGAGGAAAGAAAGAAGAGTCGGAGAAATAACGATGTTCGCTCTGATGAGGAAAGAAAGCACGACAAGGAAAAGAATCGGTGAACTAGGTAGACGATCTACTATCGGGTTGGCCGGTTGGCGTGGGATGGGACCGTTCAGGGTTGTCAACTTGGAGGTGGGTGTGAAAGAGATTGTGTATAAAAGAAAGAGGGGGTCTAATTGGATTTGATGAGGAGTTGGAGGAAAAAGGATCGTGAAGAAGAGAGGGAGTTGCGGGGAAGTTGTCTGAAGAGGAAAAGGAATCGTTTATGTGGTGCTTGATTTATGGTATGTTCGCCTAATTGTGATTGTCTATTACTTCAATTGAGTCGGTCGTTATCGTCTGCTCGCTATTCCGCTGGTATGGCGATATATATCGGTTTTTAATACGCTCACTAGGTAGTAGACTAGTGAGGCTGTGGAGCCCATTTCCATTTCAAAACTTGTAACGCGTGGATGAGTGGGCCGACAGTTGTCTGTCCATTCGTCGCTTAGAGATAGCAACTGTGATATTGTGCAAGGGTAGTAGTCACTTTTTGCGTCCGAAGTCCCGGCGCAATGCGCGGTTTCTAATGCGGAATTAATCGAAGAGCATCTTATTGGAGGCCGGGGTGGCGACGACAGTAGTGAGAAATTATCAGCATCTGAGGATCAAACTTGCTCAGTCGGTTCTACCTTAAACTCCTTACACAACCCCATTTCCTATCCTTGCAAAGTTCCCACGGTTAGGAAACATCGAAACTTCAATGGTATGTATTGCGCCGTGCGTTCGTAACGCACGTGGAAATAGCGGGAAGTCTCGATGTGCTCACTAAGGGTGTGCGTGTGTTACGTCAAGGGATTAATACAATGATATTGCCAAGATGTCGTCGTAACTCTGTGATTGTCACGGGATTCAAACTTAAAATGGCATAGGTACGCCAAGGATGTGAAAACGTGCGGACAGTTAGTACTGCTTCCGGAGCTGATAATGGATGGAGTTGTTTCGAATTCCGCATTAATTATGACATGATAGTGCTTGCGTCGCTCAGCTTGTCTGTAGGTGTCAACTTCGTGTTCGTTTCAGGTATCGATTAATGATGTCTAAGTTCGTTTCAGTTTCCGGAGAGGGATCATAGGAGCGGCTTAGTCTAATGGTTATAGACACAGAGAATCACAGTGATTCACTGATTATGAAGCGTGATTTATTTATTGAGCGCATGCTTCTTTATTCCGTACGGTTATCGGTTGAATGATTGCCAATTTGGATGCTTACAAGCGTGCACATTCTGAGTTCTGATTATCAATGAGAAAATCCCGATTGAAGTCTTAATGCCCCTAATAATGATGTTTGCCAGGAGGTCGAGGCTTGCCAGATTTAATTAGCAGATTGCTAGGCTAGCAGTTTTTAACTCTAACTCCACAGTTTTTGCGTTAGGATTTACTTTTAATCTGCAGTTTTTTGGTGCACTGCTTAATCAGCGGTTAAATTGGCATCGTACTTAAATACAGTGTAGTACATTCGAAGGATTTGTCGTCACGTCACGCTTATTTCGTGCAACTGACTTAGTAGAACTAAGGACGTCGCACAAAAGCAGACGAAGCTTTTTAATTCGCCGTGGTCACTGCGCTACAGTGTAGTTCACTCTGATTAAGGAAATCGATCAAAAAGTTTTTAAGTTTATCCATTTTCCCGTCGTGGTTGAGACACTTGCTGTGTTGTTCAACACAATTTATCGTTATCGTTTTTCAAAATTAGTGTGTTGTTGACACACTGGTTACATTTAAGCTGTTTTCAGAGATTCAAAGTTTTGGGCCTTAGAGGCATACTGCCATCCGTAGACTACGCAGGCGCAGCGACCGGAGACTGAGTCCAGTCATTCCTTTTAGCGCTGTCGTAGGACCGTTCACAACAGTGTTGTAGCGTAGTTTTGCCCATTGTACTGTTGTCAGCAGATTCATTCAATTATCGACGAAGAGTTACAAC
>JACKZZ010008419.1_pt1 | contig 10391 bp, 5 predicted proteins | sample 8027871 | NCBI WGS metagenome assembly JACKZZ01 (sample SAMN15724774, study PRJNA655200) | protist metagenome | isolation source: fluorescence activated cell sorting (FACS) single amplified genomes of... | place: USA: West Boothbay Harbor, Gulf of Maine | collected 2000-07-19
TTTTATTTTCATATATATCACAATAATTTATACTAAATGGTGATAAATCTAATATTGATGGTAAATTAAATTTAGATAAATTTTTATTAATAAAATTTTTTTTATAATAATATTTTTCTGTATATTGTAGACTTATATCTGTTAGATTATATTCTAAGCAAAAATGATTATGATTATTTTCGTCTTCTATTGTATAGGAATTATTTAAGAGAAGATGAAGAAGAAACTTTAGATCTTCAAGAAACTTTAGAAGAAGAAACTAAAACTATATTATAGTAAAAGTAGAGAGTTTATTCTTAGAAACTTATACAGAAGAAGAATTATTAGATAGATGAAGAAAAAACTCAGTAATTCAATACATTATAAAAAAATTGTTTCTGAAAAAATAAATATTTATTATGATATATTAATTATCAACACTCCATTCTTTATTAACTTTCCACTGTGGAGCTGGAGCTGTTATACTTGGGGTTTCTTGTATATATACTTCTTTTTTCCATATTGGTACAGTCGCTTTTAATGTATTAATTGCAAAATTAACAGCTTCTAATGAATCTTTTCGATGTGAAGATGAGATATAAATTAATACACTACTTTCTTTAATATTCACTTGTCCTATACGATGAAAGATTGCAATTTTTTTAACATCTTTATATTTTTTATATATTAATTTAGTTATATTTTCTAATTCATATAATGTTTTTTTTAGATAACATTCATAAAATAAATATTTTACATTTAAATTATTAAAATAATTACGTGTTGTACCCATAAAACTACTAATTGCACCTACATTTGGTAATTTAACAAACTCAATGATATCTAATATTAAATTTTCTAATGGTTTTTCAGTGATATATAACCATATTTTATCATTTTTTATATTAGAGTTAGGGTTATTACTTTTTTTTAAAAAATTTATAGGTATATTTTGTGCTTGTTTTTCCATCTTTTTTAATTGTTTTTTTTTTTTTTTTTTTGGGTTTTTATGTATGTATGTATTTTTTTCTATATATATATATATATATAAAAGTAAAAATAATTAATTGTTATTAGTACTTTAAGTATTTATGAAAATTAAACTTCAAAATTAATATAAAATTTTGGAGAAAAAAAAAATTAATTTTTTTCATTATTCAATTTTTTCCGGGAAATCCGAAATCCAATATAATTATTTTCGGATAATTATTTTTTTTTTCGAATTATGCAAATTTTTCGTTAAAAAATAACCTTTTTCTCTCGGTTAGTTTTATTGAAAAAAAAAAAAATAGATTCTTGTAAATAACTAACTACATTTACATTTAAAAAAAAAAAATAATAATAGATAAATTAATAACTATTTATATGTTTTAAAAACAAATGTCTTTATTTGTGAACGAAGAAAAACATATAAATATGAATAAAAAACATTATTCATCAAGTAATCCATATTATAATCACCCTAATCAACAACAACAACAACAACATCTACAAAAAAAAAAAAAAAAAAAAAATAAAAAAAAAAAAAAAAAAAAAAAAATATTTATCATCATCAAAAACAGCATTATAATGAACAATATCGTTATTTAATTTTAAATTTTTTAGAACAGAGTTCATTATTAAGTCAACACATTATACTAAATGATGTTATAATTAATCGTATCTTAAATATAGCACCTAATTTATCTAAAAAAATATTAAAAATATTAAAATGGTTATCAAAAAAAAAACAGTTAAAATATGATAATATAGATCATTTAATCAAAGATATTACTGATATAATTACTTATGAGCATAGTGAACATGATTTACATCATGGAGCTAATACAACAGAAGCAAATACAACAGAAGCTGTACATACTAGTATAAATAGTGATGATGATGATGTAAATTCAGATAATTTGGTCTATAATAATGAATATTATAATGATCATAGTGATGATACCATTCAAAATGATCCTAATGAAATTTTAAATAATCATAATAATTTTATTAAACAATTAGCTAATTATATTGAAGATTCAAGCTGTTTATCACAATTATTTACTACTACAGATTTTGAAATGAGACGTCTATTTGCACAAACAATTATACAAAAATTACAAGAAAATGCTCTTTGTGATCGTAAGACATTATCTAAATTTAAAGCCTTTGATATTTTAGGTAAAAATTTTAATTCATTAGATGAATTAATAAATGCATTAGAGATAAGTTTAAAAGAAGAAGATTCTGCTGATGTGAAAAATAAAAATAATAAACTTCGGAGTCCTAAAAAACCCGTCCACAAAATTAATTCTCGAAAAAAATCAATCAAAAAAAATAATTTTAATTTTAAAAAAAATACACATAATAATAATCAAAATCAAAATTATGATACAGAAGTAATACCATGGAATACTAGAATAAATGAACCCATTTTAAATACAAATAATAAAGATGAAATTGAAATTGAAGAATTAAAATATAAACGTAGACATTTAATTAATTTTTTTAGAAAAACTGAATATAATTTTTTTAAAAATCCTACAAATAATGTAGAAGTATATATGAAATTATGGGAATTAGATAAATTAATTGAAATGTCTATAAATAAAGATACTGAAGAAATAATATTAATATTAAATTATTTAAAAAAATATACAGTTACTTTTACACATTTCTCACAATTAATTGAATGTGTACGTGTATTATTATTTATTCATCATCAAAAATTAAAAAATAATGAATTATCAGATATTAATGAAATACAACAATTTATAAGTTCTACTAAAGGTTATGATACATTATCCTTATATACTAATGATCAAAAAAATATAAAAATAGATATATCACCACGTAAACAACGTAGTATATTAAATCTATCAAAAAGTAATCCAGATTTATTTTTAAATAATAATAATAATAATAATAATTCTACTATAGTATCACCATTTTCTCCTAAAAATAACAATAACCCTAATGAACAAGTAATATATAAACAACAGCATGGACATGGACATGGACATGGAATACCAAAAATTAATGATTTAACTATGAACATAAATAATCGAAAAATTAGATCACCACAAGTTGCTTCACAAGTTCCATTTTCATCACCACAAATACTTAACTCTAGTAATTCTAATATTCAAGCACCAATACATAATACATCTGATTATCAGTATATAACACAGACACAGACACAGCAAGCTCCAAATAATATTCCTATAACAACTCAAAAAAAAAATTTACAACAACCTGTACCTGTACAAACTTTTTATAATAATAATAATAATAATAATAATATTGCTACTACTACTAATCAGCATAATTTAGTACAAAATGTACTAAAATCACCACAAGTTATTGCTCCACAAGTTCCATTTTTATCACCACAAGTTGTACCAGAAATTTTTTCTGAAAAAAAAATTCAAAATAATTTTATACAAAATAATAATTTTAACGAAATTAATAATACAAATACAAATCATTTAGAAAAAAAACAAGAAACTAACCCTAATGATCCGATACAAATCTTAATTGAATATTTTACAAATAATACTTTATTAAATTTTGAATTAATTACTGTTGAAAATATAAAAAAAATTTTAAATATAACAAATACATCTGAAAATACTATTAATTTATGTAATAAAATTAAAATTAAAAATAGTTCAAGTACTTATTCAAATATAAATGAATTAATAAAAGTATTAAATCAATATATGACTTTAAAAAATACAACAAATACTTATATTTATAGTTCAATTATTAATTTATTACAAAAATTATTTTCAATTTCCGAAAATAATAATAATACAGATATAAAAATAACTGAAGATATTATTGATACAATAATGATTGATTGTGATATAACATCATCTATATTAGTTGAATATTGTACTTTATTTTATAAAAATAATCAAAAAATTGCATCAATAATACATTTAAAACAAGAAATTATACATCATAAAAATAATAAAAATAAAATTGAAAATTTTGAAAAAATAAAAAATTCTTCTGAAAAAAAAATCGATCAAAAAAATCGATCAAAAAAACCAAATATATGTAAAATATGTAATATAACATTATTACAAAAATATACTAAATCAGATTTACATATATTAATTGAATATTTAAATTCATCTGAATGTATATTATTTAGAGATACACAAAATGAATTAAAATTATCTAAAAAAATATTAATCCATTTAATTCATATTGGACATGGTTTACAACAAACATTAAAACATTTAAAAGGTTTTAATGCTGTAATGAGAAATTTTAAACATATTAATGATATGATACAAGCATTTATTGAATATGATACAAAAAAATCACAAAATAATGATCAAACTGTTACATATTTATCACAACAACATTTAAATGAATTTTATTTATATTTTCATAAATATAAAAAAAATTTTTTTTATTCACATACATCAAAAAATATTGATCATTTAATTAATTTAGCATATCAATCATGTGAATTTGATCGTTTATTAATTACTACTAATAAAAATATTATTGAAATATTTGATTTATTAGATTATTTTGTTAATTTAAATTATGATGGTAATAATAATGATCATAGTGAATTTGTATCCGACCCGGAAATAACCCGTAATCAATCAAAAAATACATCTAAAAATAAAAATAAAAAATATATTAATATAACACAAATTATTAATGATATTATAGATTTAGATAATCAAATAAAACAAGATTATCAAAATAATCCAAATAATATTAATTATGTTATACAATTATTAAGTAATATTAGTCTATTTGATTCAAGTATTCAAGATGATGAACTTTTAATTACAAAACAACATATAAAACAATTAATCTATAAATCACATGGTATTAGAGAATTAGAAAATCATTTAAAATGGTATGAGATTGGTCATCGTACTTTTAAATCAATTCATCATTTAATTGATGAAATATCAATTTCTGAAAGAACAAAATGTCATTTATCATCTAATGCACAATTAAAAATTGCACAATATTTTTATAAATATAAAGATACTATATATCAATTTCCTTCATTAGATAATAAATTAAATTTAAATTTATTAAATGGTAATGATTTAGATTTATTAAGTCAATATTGTATTGGTTTACAACCTCAAACAATTATAAGAAAATGTACATTAAAATTTTTAGAAAATGAAAATTTAAAAAAAAAAAAATTTAAAAATTTTAAAGAGTTAATTAATATAATGGCAAATATAGAAAATAATAGAATGTCTAAAATTAAAGGATATAATGGATATGAATGTAGAAGATGTCATGCACCAATGAAAAAAATAACAAAGATTGAAATAAAACAATTTATGGAATATTTTAATTCAGAAAAATGTAAATTATTTTCAGATGTAGAAGGTGAATTAAAATTAACAAGAGCTAATTTAGATCATTTATGTCATACAGCAGGTGATACTCAGTCTACTTTATTATTATTAAAACATTTAGATGCTGAAGGACGTAAATTTTTAGATTTTGATAATTTAATTAATTTTAATAAAAATGTACATCATACTATATTTAAAAATAGTTTTAAATTAACAGGTTGGAAAAAAAGTTTAATTAAAAAAATGAAAGAGATTGGTTATGAACGTATTCGACAAGAAGAACTAGTGATAAGAAGACAAAAATCTCAAATTGAGATTAAGATTATGTGAGTGAGTGAGTGAGTGAGAGAAAAATAAATCTTTATTTAAATTTAAATATTTTATTTTATTTTATTTTTTTTCGATTAGTGTTTATTAACCCACTTTTTAGGATGATAAAGCTTAGGATCACCTAATACAAAGGCTGTATATAAACAAAGAACATAATAAGGTACTGTACATAGTTGATGAGTATAATAAAGACCTAAAAAATCATTTTTTTTAAAAGTATCTACGGTTTTTATATCATTTAAAATTTCAGTTATTTTATAACTACTTTTAATAATTAAAATAATAAAACTTATAGGTGCAATCACTAGAAAGGCTTTAAACTTATCAACCAGTGCATCTAATAGCCCATGTTGAAAAACAAAGGTATTTGACATGAGTAAAAATAAGATAAAGATGGTCATGGCTCGAATTAAGATGTGTAAAGAAAAACTAATAATTAATTCTGAAGAGGAGTCTAATGAGTCAATGATGGCATTTAAATAGAATTCTGTTGATATGAGTGTAATAAGGATGATAAATTTTAGTATATAGTCAAATTTTATACTTCTTGAGTGTTGTGCTAACATGTTGTTGTTGTTGTTGTTGTGTTTGTTTTTTTTTTTTAAAAACAATTTTTTGTAACAAAAAAAAATATAACTTTTTTTTTAAAATAAAAATTTTTTTGAAACTTCCCTTTATTTTAAGAAACCAAACCCGGATAAGTTCCGTTCCAAAAAAAATCGATAAAAAATTGATCCCTTAAGGGAAATCTATTTTTTTAATTTCGGGAAATCCCATATACGAAATCCCATATCTTCGCCGCCGTAGTGTAATTTCCCTTTTACCAAAGTAAAACATTAAAATCCAAAAATATCCCAAAGGGAAATAAATTCTAAAAAATTCTAAAAAAAAAAAACATAAAAAAAACATAAAATATTATAAAAATGGAAGAAAAAAACTCTGAAAACAAAATAATAAATTATCATAATGGAAACATAAAAAAAATCATTTTAAAAGAATCCAATAATAACAAAATTCCATCCAAAGGTAACAAAGTTATAGTACATTATACTGGTTTTTTAAAAAAAACAGGAAAAAAATTTGACTCCTCATTAGATCGTAATGAACCTTTTGAATTCATATTAGGACAAGGTGATGTAATTAAAGGATGGGATATTGGTGTAGCAACTATGAAACTTGGTGAAACCTCTAAATTCATTTTATCTGCTGAATATGCTTATGGATTATCTGGTTCTTTACCTTTAATTCCACCAAATTCCATCTTAATCTTTGAGATTACATTATTATCGTTTGATTTTTTGAATTTAATTAATAAATCATGTTATAAAGAGATATTGAAAAGATCAGATGATTTGAATAAAAATGAATATGCTAATGATCTCTCTACAATTATTTTTTTAGAAAAAAATTTAGAAAAAAATTCAAATTCTGAAAAAAAAGTTGAAATTAATTATGAAATTTCAAATATTTTAGATTCTAAAGTAGATTTTGATTTTCAAGAAGCTCTTCAAAGTATGAAAATTAATGAAGAAGCTATAATTTTTATTTTTGATGATAAAAAAGTAAATTTTACAAAAAAAAGTTTAGAAAATTTTTCAAAAAATTTTTCAGAAAAAAACAATTTACAACATTTAATTAAAAAAGTTCATATTAAAATTATAAAAATTGATAATAAAATTGATCTATGGAGTACTACAAATCTAGAAAAATTAAATTTTGTAGTAAAATTAAAAGAAAATAGTAATTTATATTTTAAAAAAAAATTTTTTTTTCAAAGTTTAAAAAAATATAATAACTGTCTCGATATCCTTGAAGGCATTCATATTAGTACAGAAGAGAATAGTAGTAGTAATGAAAATGCTGAAAAAGAAGCTGAAAAAGAAGCTGAAGCGGATAAAGCTGAAAAAAAAAAGGAAGAAGAAAAAAAAGGATATGTGTTTGTTGAAAAAAAAATTCAAAATTCTGAACACATCAATTCTGAACACATCAATTCTGAACACATCAATTCTGAAAAAAATTTAAAAAATTTAAAAAAAAAGATTTTAAATAATATCGCGACCTGTTATTATAAATTAAAAGACTATAAACAATGTTTAGAAATTACAAATCGTGTTTTAAATACATTAGATTCTGAAAATATAAAAAGTTTAATATTTAAAGGTAAAATTTTACATTTAATTAATGAATATAAAGATTATGAGAATAGTTTATTAATTTTTCAAAAAGTTGAAAAAAAAATAAATGAATCTGAATCTGAATCTCAATCTGAATCGACAAAAAAACTTCAAACTGTAAAAAAATTTATTCAAGCCAATAAAATAAAAATTAAAAAAAAAAAAAATAAAGAAAGAAAATTATATAAAAATATGTTTTCAAAAATTAATTTAAAATATGATGATGTTAATTCTTCTGATAAAATACAATAAAAATTATAATTTACATAATATTTGCATATTATTATCTGATTAATAAAAATAATGAAAAAATAATGGAATTTATAAACATATAATGAGTTATAATAATAAACAAAATAAAAATAATGATAAAGAAGAAGAAGAACACCAAGAGGAAAAAGATGAAAAAATAAATGAAATTAATCATAAAAAAGGATTTTTATTATTAAAAGTATTAAATACCAGTAAGCTCACTATTTACATTAGCAAGTGGATTTGTTTGTGTACTGTTTTTAATTTTATACTCAAATATATATTTTATATTTTTACATGCATTAAAATCACGATCAGAACTTTTACTTTCCTTGCAATTGCAGTGAACTAGACCTCTAATCTTACAACTATATCCATCAATTGTTTCTTTAATTTCCTGAAATTCTTGATACCTTTGACCTCTTATAATGAAATTATACACTTCTTCTGCATTATCATACCTATATTCAATAGTGTTATCAGTATATGGATATCTTAAAATATTATCATTTGTGGAAAAAAACTTGTGTACATTAGTACGTATTTTTTTTTTTGATCTTGAATCATGAGAACCATGTTTGGCAATTGAAAAATTACTTCCTTCACAATTATCACAGTTAAATATTTTTGAGGAAAATTTTTCATCAGTAATAATAACTGGTAATTTTCTAGACAATGCTTTCATAATAAATTTATTTGGAATAGGCTTATAGCCTCTACACCCTGCACCAAAATTTTTCCCACCATCACCATATGATACTACAACATTACAATTCTCACTTCGAAATTTTGTAAATTTTAATATTATTTTTTGAAGATATTTTTGCTTATTTTTGAAATTATCAAATTTATATTTTTTTAAATATGTAGAATTAACATAGTTTTTTAATAGTGAAAATGTATTACCAGTAAAATAATATTTAAAATGATTATATAATCTTTCATAACTGCTGACTTTATGAGATAACTGAGTTAATTCATTTTGAATATTAGTAATATCATTATTCAAACTTTGAATTTTTTTTTCTCTGATATTTCTTTGTCGAAAACCAGTCTGAGAGTGATATTCGTCACTAGTTATACGAAATTTTTCTACGAAATTACATTTTATTTCATTTGCTTCATTATTATTAGTATATTTATAACCAGTTACAGTGATGAAATTAGCATAGCCAGGATCTATATAAAATACTATCAGCTCTTTATTATGTTCTAAGTTAAAAGTTGGATAAAACTCATTCTCTCCTAATTCATATAGACCATTTGGTAGATTAAATAAAGTTTGATAACTATTATTATTTGTATTATTATCACTTTGACTTAAGGTATATAAGTAATTACATTTTAGCTCATTTGTAAAGAGTTGCCCTTTAAATGTACGTCTATTATTATCACCTCTTGGTAATCTGAATATTTTAGACATTATTATTTTATGTACATTATCATTGTAATCTTCGTAACCAATGGGATATTGCAACTCCATTGACTCCATTAACTGATCAAATAATTCTTTAATATGATCAGAACCATTATCATATGCATATCTTATCATATAATACATAGTAAGTCTTTTGATAGGAAAGTAAAATGCACTTGCATTACTGTTGGGCATTACAGAATATACTTTCTTTCCCCATGATTCGAAACTTTGTAACATATGTCGATATAAGTAAATATATCGATACCAATAACTTTTAATATTATTCTCATTTAATATGGCAAAATAATTATCATCATCATTTAAAATATCATCATCATTTAAAATCATATTTTGTATTTCAATTACTTTATGTTCAATATGATTTCGAAATTCATTATAATCATTATCATTATCTATATTAATATCAACATCCTGATCTATAAATCTTTGTTTTAAAATTTTTAAAGTATTTTTTTTTGTTACATTAGGATTTCCCGAATTTTCATTATGAAAATTATTATTAATTTCTTTTAAAAAAATATTAAATTTTTTTTGGAAATTTGTGATTATATTGTTTCTTGCATTAGTAGATAAAGTAGTTTTTAGATGATTTTGAATATCTGCTCTATAATTACGTTTATGAAATATAATATTTAAATTATCGTTATTATTATTATTAGTGTTATCAGAGTTTGTAAGTATATCTCTTAAAAATGTAAATAATTCTCTATTAAAATAGGCAGTACTTGAACGGATTTCCTTGATTTGATTTAAATTCAAATTTATTAACATATCTTGGTGGTTATTAGGGTTATTAGGGTTATTAGGGTCATTAGGGTCATTATGATTACGTTTGTACTCCCTCCACTGATGTAGAGCACTCCGATAAGTCATTGATGG